>LSQX01194784.1_pt1 | contig 101769 bp, 90 predicted proteins | sample 654561 | NCBI WGS metagenome assembly LSQX01 (sample SAMN04489861, study PRJNA283612) | anaerobic digester metagenome | isolation source: 4 biogas reactors fed with cattle manure at either 37C or 55C with and... | place: Denmark: Kongens Lyngby | collected 2014 | reverse complement strand
AAAAGTATTTATAAAGAAATAATCGCAAATTAAACACATTTTGCGAAAACATCAAAAAGCCGGGCCACTAAAGACCCGGCCAGCTTTTTCTATTTGACTTTTCTCCGAAAATTATGCACAATGATACAATAGATAAATGTATTAGTGAAAGAAGGAGATCTGCTTGAACTGCAAACCAAAAACCACACCAAAAATACGTGCAAACCTGGCTATTACAGTTACCGTGATCTTTTGGGGAATGTCTTTTGTAAGCTCCAAGACCATTCTCAATGCCGGTGTTCCTCCATTCACCATGGCTTTTCTCCGTTTTTTAATAGCATCAGTCCTGCTCTTCCCTATATTCAAAAAGCTGGAACCGGATACAAGTATAAATATAAAAACGAAGGACTTTATAATTTTGCTCATAAGCGCTCTTTTTGGAGTAACAATATACTTTTTGTTTGAAACCGTAGGGATAAAACTTACGTCTGCATCAACCGCATCAATGATCATTGCCAGTATTCCTGTTTTTACAATGTGTGCCGAGTACATTATATATAAAAATCATATTCCTCCCTTTAAATGGCTGGGAGTGCTGTTGTCAGTAGCAGGCGTTTACTTCATTATCAGGAAAGATCAAGGGCATCAGGATACTCCCGAATCCTTTGTAGGAAATCTTTTGATGCTGGGTGCATGTCTGTCCTGGGTGATATATATAATATCCAGTAAAAGTATCAGGGACCGATTTTCAGGATTAGCATTAACCACATATCAGACACTGCTGGGAACATTATTCCTTCTCCCCCTTGCACTGCTGGAACATAATTCCTGGATCTCAATTCCTGCCGCAGCATGGTTGAACATCCTGTATCTGGCTGTATTTTGCAGTGCAGTAGGATATTTTCTTTATATATATTCCCTTACCTGCCTGGATCCGGTAGTTGTTTCGTCGTATACCAACCTGATACCGGTGGTCAGCACATTCGGTGGTATTTTTATTCTTGGAGAAAAAATTATTTTGCAGCAAATTCTGGGAGGCCTGATAGTTATTGCAGGCGTATTTATTGTCAATCTTAGAAAGCCAAACATCAGCAAAATCATCAACAGATTTGTATCCAACTGATTTTATAGTAAATATATGCGGCAGCCGCGATAAATCCTGGTTGGGAAAGCCCCCGGCTAAATGGCCGGGGGCTTTATTTTCAGGCATATTTGATTGCATCAGTGGGGCAGCTTTCAACAGCTTCCTGTACATCCTGCTCCAGTTCTTCAGGAACATCAGTTGCAACGGCTTCCGCCCTATCGTCAGCATTCCAGTGAAAAACTTCATCACATATACTGATACAAAGTCCGCAGCTTATACAGAGTTCCTGATCTACAGTTACTTTCAATTCTGCTACTCCTCCTCTATATTATTTCGTCGGATATTCCTTTCCTTTATTTTATCCATTAATTCTTGTTTTGATTAAACCTGATCCATATTGTGTTGACTTTTTATATTATAACTATACAATTATATTTAATAATACTATTCCAGCCAGTAAACGGAAAGGGGTAATTAAATGGCAGAATGGTTAGCCGAACAGAACCTTACAACAATCGGAATTATAGCCAGTTTAATAGCCGGGCTCAGCACCGGACTGGGAGCCATTCCGGTTTTCTTTACAAAAAATATTTCGGATAAGGTCCTCACTACAATGCTGGGATTTGCAGCGGGAGTGATGTTAGCAGCTACCTCCTTTAGTCTGGTGATTCCTGCCATCGAAAAAGGCGGAGGCGGCGTTAATGGGGCTTTGATTGCCTTGCTGGGTATTATACTGGGTGGATTGTTCCTGGATTTTATAGACAGACACCTCCCTCACTTTCATACGATTGCCGGAATGGAAGGAACCAGAAAAAACCTAAGCAGGATATGGCTTTTTGTTATTGCCATTACGATTCATAATTTCCCTGAAGGCTTGGCAGTAGGAGCCGGTTTCGGAGATCTTGACTACAGCAATGGTTTTGCACTGACCGTAGGTATAGCCATACACAATATACCTGAAGGCCTGGCAGTCGCTTTGGCATTAACAACCGAAAAAGCTTCTCCCTCCAAAGCATTCTATGTTGCACTCCTGACCGGACTGGTAGAGCCTGTAGGTGCGCTTATAGGGCTTGTTTTGACACAATTGGCCAGACCAATTCTTCCGCTTATGCTGGCTTTTGCGGCCGGTGCCATGCTGTTTGTCATAAGCGATGAAATGATCCCGGAAACCCACAGGCGGGGCTCACACAGAATAGCCACATTTGGAGTTATCATAGGCTTTGCTGCTATGATGGTTTTAGATACGTTGATTTGAACAAACTCATAGATTTGACAGGAAATATATACGAGGTGAACTTTGTATGGTTATCGGCATCTGCAAAGTCCGTCTTTTCATAGACGAAGTATTCTCATTAAAAGAAAAAAGGCGCATAGTTAAAAGCCTCATACAGCGCCTTAGGGCCCGTTTCAATGCATCCATTGCCGAAGTAGAGCTAAATGACAAATGGAAGAATGCCGTCATCGGCATAGCTTGTATTTCCAACGAAGGAGGACACATGGACAGCATCCTGTCCAATATCTTAAATTTCATAGAAAATGACGGCAGGGTAGTTGTATCCGGCTGCCACACCGAAAAAATATTCGTAGATTAATCAGGCATCCGACAACAGCACCAAGTTTGTGACACATATTCAGCTGGATTCCACACGTTCAACTACAATGCGGAAGCCCTCAACCTTAATAACTTTTACTCTGACACCCTTGGGTATAAATTCGCCCTCGGTGACTACATCCACTCTTCGGCCTCCTATATCAGCCTGCCCTGCCGGTCGAAGCAATGACAGGGTTACACCTTCCATCCCAAGCAGTTCTTCTTCGTTTCGGACACTGGTATATCCCTGTTCACTATCCAGCCTTGAATTAAGAAGTAAAGTCTTTGATATCCTGCCTCCTTTAACAGCAGAGCGATATGCCCATATCAGAAGTCCTGCTATGAGCAGCAGCACAATTACTATCATCCCTAAAAGAACGGGCAGTGTAACAACCTGGGATGCTATTACAATCCCAACCAGCAAAGATATAATTCCAATGGTTCCGGCAATCCCAAAGCCCGGCATCATGAACTCTATAGCAATCAATACCGCGCCCAGAATAAACAATAGCGCCATCAACCACTTAAGCTGACCCAAAATTTGCAAAAGACCCACTTTTTATCCCCCTTATTCGTTATTGGGCCGTCCAGTCTGAAGGAGATAAGATTACTCTTTCATTGAAGGAATTTACATGGATACTAAACTGTTTCCCGGTATCCGCATAAAGCGGAATCCCTTTGCGGAAGTTTTTATCCGGGCCGGCCCCAGCCTTGTCAGATTAACCAGCATTTTTCCCGCTGCACGTTCTTTCGTTTGTGTAAATTCCACAAGCAGTTATTTCTAATCGGTATCCTGATAATACCAGTATACCGCAGATAATCTTGTCCGGGCAAGAAATATTGAAAAAATCTTGCTATATATTTTTCATTATTATACTTTCTACAATATCAGCTACATCTTCACATGCATCACAGCAATCTTCAAGGCATTGGAAAACCTGTGTCCATACTACAATCTCCACGGGATCATCGGATTCTATATAAAGCCTCCTCATGGCAGCAGTATACAGCCTGTCTCCTTCTTCCTCTTTATCGTTTATTTCAACTATATATTTATGTATGCTTGAAGATTTGCGGAAGTTAGGAAATTCATCCATCATCTGCTTCATAGTGTCTGTAGAACTTTTTATAATCTTCACAAACTCAAATGCTTCATCCCTTATGGTCTTTATATTGTACATATAAAGGCGCAGCGCTATTTCTTCTATACTGTCGGTTACATTGTCAATCTGATCTGCAAGCTGAATTATATCCTCACGTTCTATCGGGGGCAGAAACTCTTTTAACAGATTTTTCATCATTGCATGCTTTTCCAAGTCAGCTGAATGTTCTATTTTGTGCATATCAACAATTCTTCGCGAAAGTGTATCAACCTTATAATTATCAATTATGCTCCTCAGCATTTCAGATGCTTCACATGAATGACTGACCATCCTTTGAAACACTTCGTAATAGTTATAACCTCTTTTTCTTATCATTTGATCCTCCTTATTTGAATTTATATTTATTTCTCATAATATTCACATATCATGATGCGACTTCAACAAGGAACCGGATATTTAAAATATGGTTATAAAAAGCTTAGCCATTAAAAACCCTATAATACCACACCCCGGAAAGGTCAGCAGCCATGCCATAACCATTTCCTTAACTACCGACCAGTTCACCGAGGATACGCGTTTTGCCGAGCCTACACCCATAATAGCTGTAGTTTTGGTATGAGTAGTACTAACCGGCAGACCGGTTAATGAAGACACAAGCAGACAGATCGCTGCGGCAAGATCGGCTGAAAAACCCTGGTATTTTTCCAGTTTCACCATATCCATACCCACTGCCTTTATTATTCTGTACCCGCCAATCGAGGTACCCAGCGCCATAGCGCCCGAGCAAAGAACGATCAGCCAGAATGGAATAATAAAACCAGCCGTTTGTTCCTGCCCTCTTACAAGGAAAATCCCAAGCATAAATACGCTCATGAATTTTTGCCCGTCCTGTGCGCCGTGCATAAAACCCATCGCAGCAGCGGCAGCAACCTGAGCATTTTTGAAAAAACCCAATGTTTTGCGTCTGTCTATCCTATAGCACACTAATTCTACACCTTTTACAACTGCAAACCCCATTCCAAAGCCCATAAATGTAGACAGTACCAAACCATAAATTACCTTAACCCATTCCGAACCATTTATGCCCGAAAAACCTCCCTGCAGGGCTATAGCCGCTCCCGACAAACCTGCAATAAGCGCATGGCTTTCACTGGTGGGTATACCAAACCACCATGCTGCCGTCGCCCAGGCTACTATAGCAAAAAGCGCTGCACAGAGAGCAGCCAAAGCAGTATGGGTATCACCGCGGAAATCAACCATATTAAACACTGTCAAAGCAACTGAATTATTGATCATGGTCATCACCAGCACGCCCAAAAAGTTAAATATAGTAGCCATAATAACTGCTGCGCGCGGAGTCATGGAGCGTGTAGATACACACGTAGCAATGGCATTTGGGGCATCGGTCCAACCGTTAACAAGAATTACTGAAAAAGTCAGTATTGATGTGACAAGCAGCGTAGGAATTGTGAAAAGTTCCCTCAAAAATTCCCAAAGTGAAATTGTCATCTTTCACGCCCTTTCTTAAGTAAAAATACTGGATACCCTTTCAAACGTCCTGCCAAACAACAACATAAAGCTTCATTTATTTACAGTTATATGCATAAAATACCCTCATAATAGTATCACATCACCGGCAAAGGTGCAATACTCTTTCTTTTTAACGTTCTCTCCATCTCCTATTACGGGATTTCTGAAACTGCATATACCCGCAACATATAACCAAATTGCTTGTTTCCCTTATTAATGCCAGAAAAAGAATGGAAACCACCTGAATCAACGGAAAAACATAAGCAGAACAGGCAGCGCGACAGATAACAACACCAGAATTGTCACACCTATAGCTGCCCGTCTATTGTTTCTCCAGCTGTATTTTGCATAACTTAAGCTGTACCCGGAGCAAATAAATATAAGAAGAATGATTGAGTATTTCATTGTTCCTCCCGGGAAAACTTTGTTTCAGAAGTATGTATCATAGTACCGGTGCGCCTGATGTAAAATCTCACCTCTGTTTTTATTTCGGCATCCTTGTAATGACTGTTCCAGTCGTAGGCTTCCCATTCCTGAATAGTGGCAAAATGCTTTACAGCAGTATGTCCAAAATAGAATATATCACAGTTAAGTTCCTGGGTCTTCTCGAGAATTTTATTCAACTCCGTCTTAATAAACCGTTCCAATGCATTTTCCAATACAGGCAGCATCCCAGGGTCTTCATAGTGAATACCGCTTTGAATACCCAGTATATCCCCTTCAAGATGCAGTTTCAAATCAATAAAGGGTTTGTCACCGTCAAACCATATCTTCACCTGTGGCTTTCTGGCTGGCCTTACTTCAAAAGCTATGATATCCCCGGGCTGTTTTGGATCGGGGATTACCAGCGTTCCTTTCCTGAAATTACCCTTGACCATTGCCAGGATGCGGCTTTCATGCCCTGTTAGTTTTCCCACCATTCTGGTCCCATTAAATATTGCTAAACCCATAAGCTCAACCTTGCCCCCTCCTTTTCTTGGCTGATCACCTGCATAATAATCACCGGGTATTTGGTATTTGTTTCCCCAGACCGATCCCTCCTCAACAAAATTTTCACCCCTGTTGACTGCTGCCAGTACGGCTATAGGCTGATGATATGTAGATTTCATACAGTCATGCAGATCATACAATGCGAGATCCACAAACATGCCCGTTTCTTCCGATTGCCGGGCCAGATTTTCACAAGTCTTGGTCAGATCGCTTCCCTCAATTGGTTCCAGCATTTCTACTAATTCAGCTGCACTTCCTTTTGATATTAAAAGGCGGGTACTGTATCGTATAGAGCTGTTTCTAACAATCTGAGCCAAAAACTCCCCAATTAAGCCATTTCTTGCAATATCCTCAGAAATAACGATAAACTGGGTGTGCATAAAATTTATTGACCTGGCCAGGTTGATATTGGCTAGTTCCGATGCCGCAAAAAATGATGGTGTATCGATGGTAAGCGTATCATAGGTTAGTCCGTCTCCCGCCTGCCCGCTGCTGTCATCCTGTCCGCCACCTGATTTTAGTGACGGAAATTTAAAAGTAACCCTGAACCTGTCAGATACACCCATGTCCACACCTACCAACAATACGTATGCCACATCATTAATCTCCCTTGCATCGTAACACCCTGAAAAAACCAAAGCAATCACGAGCAGCAATATTTCCAGGGATATTATTCTATGCATATTTATCTTCCCTCTTTTTGCTCAATACTGACACAAGTAAAGCAGCCGCCGGGAAAACGTAGTATACAATCCAGCTGTACTCTCTTATATATCTGATATAAAATGTCATAAGTTCCAGTATGTTTCCTGGAATCAAAGACATGGTGATTAGTATAATAGCAAGAGGAATTATGATAGGCCTTCTGTCATTAATGCCGAAGAGGTGGGAATAAATAAGCATTACCATATAAAAGAGTACAGGTATTTCAATTAGAATACTTATATTCCAGACAAAAAGAAACATTGCTTCAATCCTGTGGAAAAACGCTCCATAGTGGATAAGTGAAGCCGCTGTATACAACGGTGCCACAATTTCCTGCCCGAAAGGATATGTAAATATCAATATAAAACCGAACTGCATTATAGCTAAGAGCACGGCCGCTATAATCAGGCTTGTGTACCCTATCCTTTTTGCTTCTTTCGTCTCGTTAAGTGATTTCACAAACACAGCAACCAGCGTTATTTCACCAAAAATTGAACTTCTTAAAAATCCTTGCAGCAAAGTATTCTTCAACCCGTATCCAAGCAGGGGATAAAGCCTGTAAAACTCAAATAAATATGATGATAATAAAAACAATGCTATAAATTCTGTCAATAACAAATAGGCGGCCAGTTTTGAATACCTGGCTATATTTTCGAAACCTAAAAAACCCAGAATGACTACTACCAGAATAAAAGAAATGATCAAAAAACTTGGTTGGGTTTTTGGGAATACGTATATCTTTATAACCTCAATGTACTCCCTTAAATTTATTGCTGCAGAAATCAGGAGAACAGCTGCAAGAAGAAAAGAAAAAACGAAGCCAATATATCTGCCAAATACAACATCGTATATCTCCACAATGCTTTTACCGGGAAAACGTTTGAGTAAGGCATATACAAAGGCAAAGCCTACAGCTGCAACAACGGCACTTATAAGTACCATGTACCATCCTGCCGTCCCTACCTTGTTTGCAATGATATTAGACTCGGTAAAAAACTCCTTTGCCAGACATGTAATTACCAGCAGGGCAATCGCTTGCCTGGATTCAAATTTGCCTTCCTTTATCAATTGCTGTCCCTCCCGAACACCTATTTTGCCGCCAGTAAGCCAAATATGTTCCTGGACCTCCCTATCTCCTTTTCAGATACCCTCCATCAATCAATTGTTTATATATCGGTTTTCTAATAAGCATATCGCTGTTTCCCTTTGTCTTTGGAGCAAATGGAGTCAAAAAAGGCACTCCAAAGGATTTCATGCTGCACATCAAAACAAACAAAACCGTTATACCGATCGTAATTCCATAAAAGCCTAATACAGACCCAAGAAAAATAAAGAAAAACCTCCCAATCCTTATTGCAAGAGACAATGTATAATTGGGTACAACAAAATTACCTATACCGGTAATGGCAACCACAATAATCAATATAGGACTGACAAGTCCCGCTGCTACGGCAGCCTGTCCCAGTATCAATGCTCCTATTATACCCAGGGTCTGCCCTATAACACCGGGTATTCGTATACCGCCTTCTCTAATAAGTTCAAAGGACATTTCCATCAGCAAAAGCTCAATTACCATGGGAAAGGGCACCGGTTCCCGCATTTTAACGATAGATAACAGCAAAGAAGTAGGTATCATTTCAGTATGAAATTGTACTAAGGAAATCCATAGACCCGGCAGCATCAATGCCGTTATCATTCCAAACAGGCGTATCAGCCTGATAAACATTCCGTACTGCCAGCGGAGCGCAGTATCTTCGGAAGTATGAAACAAATGGAATATAGTTACCGGCACGGCTATTACAAAAGGTGAACCTTCACATATAATGACCACCTGCCCCTCCATGATAAAAGAAGCCGCTCTGTCAGGGCGTTCGGTGCTTACGACCTGCGGAAAGAGCATATAAGGATTGTCCTCCAGAAATTGTTCAAGCATTCCGCTTCCTTGTATAAAGTCATACTCAATGCTTGTAATCCGTCGCTTTACTTCTTTTACTAATTCGGGATCGGCCGTACCTTCCAGGTATACCAGTGCACAGTTGAGCTTGTTTTTGCATCCCACCGGCAATATCTCGGAAATAAGCTTGCTATTCCTTATGATTTTACGGATAAGGGAAAGGTTGGTGCGCAGATTTTCAGTAAAACCTTCCTGCGAGCCTTTGATGACATTTTCAGTTTTCGGTGATTCTACGCTTCTCTTTTCATAGCCCCTACTCTCTACTAAAAGAACTTCATCACAGCCTTCAACAAACAGCGCTGTATCCCCGTTAAGAATTTGGTGTATGATTCTATCATAATCCTTCAGCCTGGTTATCTGGTAGATAGATATAACATTTTTTATAATATAATCAAAAATATTTGCCTGGGAATAGTTAACAAAATGCTCAGCGTTCATAAGCTGAGGCAGAATAAACTGATTTATTACTGTAGTGTCCACCATTCCGTCCACAAACACAAGACAGGCTTCTATTTTTTGTGCAATTTTGAATTCTCTTAATACAATATCCTGGTTCTTGGACGCATAGAATTTCAATTTCAAATACTCAATATTTGCCGCCAGGCTATAGGATACCATGCCGTTTTTGATCAACTCAATGGCAGCACAACCATCACCCGGCAAACCGGTATACCGTTTTTCGGTTTCTGTGTTTTTTGCCTTTTTTCTTCTCCTTATAACAATTGTGGGCTTATTTACCGTATCCGCCTTATTTAACCCTTTACCCCCATTTTCACCGCTTCGTTTTGCATGATTTTTGATTTCTGAACTTCTTACACTGTCCAGGATCTTTTCCCATTCTATTTCATTATTATTTCCGGTTTTATCGCTTTGATCTTCATCATTATCAGAATACACGCTCCGTTCATCCGGAGATCCACAGTCAGCCCCCGGTGATATATGCGGTTTATACACAAAGATGCTTTTAACTATATTCAGCAACGCAGACAAGTCTATCACACCTTTTGGTTCAGCCATTTTCCTCAACGCCATAAACTCTTTGCACTAAAACAATTTCTGATACAGCAATAATATCTTGCACAGTGATTACCTCCAGCCATCATCTTGCAAAAATACATACCGGTTGCATGTAAATAATAAAGACTTACATCTTATTATTGCACATTATTTTTGTAATATGCTCAGCTATACCGAAGGCGTTTGTGAAAAACAGCCATATCAATTTTCAGTATGGCAAAATAAGATATGAATTCTTGCAAATATATAAAAAAATGAGGCAGTGTCATACATGCCTCATTCCATCAAACTCTTTGGTGGGACTTACTGGACTCGAACCAGTGACCCCTACAATGTGAATGTAGTGCTCTCCCAGCTGAGCTAAAGTCCCCTGCACCTAATATTTGTTTTCAAGGTCATTATACCTCTATTACAATTCCATGTCAATAAGTTTTGCAGTGCCCCACGATCTGAATAATGCATTCGGACCAACATGGAAATATCCATCAATCGCTGGAGAAAATACCCGCATAAAAAAACTCTCCGGCCTTGCCGGAGAGAAGATAAAGCATAGTATTTTATCAGCTAAACTCTATCACAATGGTTTCAAACAATTCCAGCCTGGGAAGGGTAATGGATAATTCATTACCGTTGTCGATATTAAAGTCCAGATTCATGCCGCCGTACAATGTTTTTACACCGGTAATCTGCTTATCCACCTTCAAACGGATCGGCACATCAAATATAGGCAATGGCTCAAAAAATCCCGTTCCAAGCTGACCGGAATGGTTGACCAGGGATACCAGCTGCCGTTTTTCATTTTTCTGAATGTGGGAAGCTACTTCAACAACCGGAGAAACATCAACCGATATCAGATTTTTCACACTAAGGAGATTTCTGAGCGTACTTATAAGCAGCATGGAATGGGCATGGTTGCTGAGAGTTTCATAATGTCTTCCTATACCCCATGGGATAAATACGCATTTCCCTTTCCCGTACTGCTTTAAAACCATTCCAGGGATGGTGGTTTCCAGGGAATAATAACATTTTTCCGGAGGCCCAAACATACAGGTTGGAATATAGGACAGATACTTTTCGCTATCGTCATCGGTATCCAGTACCATAAAATCATCATAAAGATATATGATATCAAGATCCTCAAATCCCTTGAGTACATTTTTGTCGCAAGGCCTGACCCGTAAGTACATTCCCTTCTCCTGCGGTATTATTTTGCATATCTCCTTAATGCCGGCACAGGCCAGCATTACTTTGTCCAACAGATTCCCATGGGCATCGTATGCTGATGTCTTTCCGGTAGCCAGAATGTTTCCTCCCTCATTTACATAGGATTCGATATTCCTCAGCGCAGCCGGGCTCATATCTTTGATATCCGGCAGTATAACCGTTTTATATTTTTTCAGTTTATCCGCAGCTGATGGAGCCGACAAAACCTCATCCTGCATAAGATCGAAAAGTATATGCGATTCGGTTAATATCCTGTATATACCCCTGAACTCCTTCCCGCTTTCGTGAAGCATACTTTTGGAAGGCACCACAAGACAGGCATCCGCAATGGATTCAATCCCGGTGTAGTATTCTTCATTTTCTTTATGAAATTTAAACAGCTTTTTCACAATGTCAAAACAAATGCGATCGTCCTGATTGCTGAGGGTACCGATCACATAATAATCCATCCATCCGCCATATACAATGCTTTGTGCGATTCTGACCGCCGTCAGATTTGGGGATACCGATGAATGCCGGAAGGGAAAATCAATGAAATGAACAGCAGTATTGCTGGTAACCATATTATCCCATGAACCAGATACCATTTTTACATGGTGCCCGGCTGAGTAGTTCCATTCAGGCAGAGGCCTGTCAAGAGCGGTGTTGGACTCGCTTCTGAATATGTCAACCCCTTCACTGGCCCACAATGCAATGGCTATATTTTCATTTTTATCTTTTATAAACCTGCGTATTTTGTGAAACAATTCCCTTCGGGTTTCCTGTCTGAATCTGTCATATAGCCTGAAAACAGGATCATTCACATCTTCCTCCAATGGCAGGGGATGGCCATGCCTTTCAAAAAAGGCCTTTTTGCAATTGTCACACTGGCATATGCCATGATAATTCCCGCTGTAGTCGGTTGTTACATATCCGGCCATGTTGAAGAAGATACCGTCGATCGGATAATTGTCGATAACCTCTCCTAAGATCTCCAGGCAGTGTTCCTGTTGATACCTTCCATTAATACATGCATGTACCTGGCCGTTATAATTAATAATGTTTCCCCCAGGACTTACATACAACCATTCAGGATGTTCCTCTGCAAGAACCTCGTTTACCTTGCTGAAATCAAAACGGGCAACAAATCTGATTCCCTCCTGCTTTACTCTGTCCAGCACTTTCCCTGCCAAATCATCATTCATGTATGGGTTTTTATAGTGAAAAGGCAGTTTTGTAGGATAGTTGGCAACGATCCCGCCAACATTAAAAAGGACCACATTGGCCGAATACTCTTTCAGCTTCTGTACATACTCTTCAACGTCAAGGCTGGCATCGATCTCGCGGAGGTTTGTCTGAATCATCCTCATAGGTTTCTGCATCCACCAGCTGCCCATTTTTATCATCCTCTCTATAATCGTTATATATTATTCTTGTAAACATACTGTACTCTATCATACCTTTTATATAATGTCTTAACTTCCTTCTGTCAAAGCCTGCATCCTCAGCCCGTCCTGCCCCTTGTAAAGGAATTGACTGCTGCGCCGGTTCGTTAGCCACGCTATCGGTAGCCCTGGCCAATGCAGTCTTCATAGGCCTGTAATGTTTGTCCTTCCCTGATGCCCCGATGTTATATTGATTATAGAACCACTGCATATGTATGCAGAGAAAATATCAATTTCATTTACTATTTGCAACTAATTTTAAAACAATGAGCAAACTCTACAGGCCTCTTTTTCGGCAGTCCCGTCAAAAGCAAGCCATCTCTTTTCATATCAAAGTTAATTTTGCCATCATAGCCCAACAGCTCAATCTTTTCAATAGCCAGCAGTTTAAGCATCGGACCGTCTTCTCCTGTAGAAAAACTCTTTATTAATGCAGTACCATCCTCAGGCCATCCGAGTTGAAAGGCATATATACAATTGCCTTTTTGAGTAAAACGGAAATCCTGGGGAGTATATTCAACCTCCGGTTCATCAAACCTGTGTTTAGGCTGCACAATTGTACTGCCTTCCTGAGCAATATGCCATGGACGCGTACCATATATCCCTTCTCCATTGATTTTAATCCATTCAGCCATTTTATTCAGTATGCTAATGCATTCTTCATCCAAAGTCCCGTCAGGGCGCTGAGGAAAATTGAGTAAAAGATTCCCATTTTTGGCCACAATATCAACCAGCATTTCAATTACCTGCTTAGCACTCTTATACTTCTGTCTCACATCATAAAACCATCCGCCTACACATGTATCAGTCTGCCAGGGGTATTGAAACTTATCCCTCTGAACACTTCGCTCAATGTCAAGAATTCCTACCGTATAAACCAGGGGATTTCTGCCCTTTTGAGTATATACCGCCTGATTTGTTCCACCGTTTTCTTTGATACTGGTATTATACAGATGGGCAACTATTCCTAACCCATATTTATCAAAAGGTACAGTACCATCTGTATAAAGAAGATCCGGTTTGTATTTATCAATTAAATCCTTGATTCTGTCAAACCAATGCTTGTGCCACCAGGAATTATCAGTATACCATATCAAGTCTGTTTCCTGTTGTTTTTCATAATCATCCTTGTTGGGATGGTAGAAATCTTCATATTCCGGATCATTTCCGTCATAAGGAACTCCTGCATAGGGGCCCGATTTATCACATCCTTTATTAACCGTCCACCAGGAAAAGGATGCACCAAGGTGTTCGGTAACACCAAACGGAAGTCCGTGTTTTTTGGCTTCTTTCTTAAACATTCCTACAATATCCTTCTTTGGGCCCACATTGACAGAATTCCATTTATTATGCTTTGAATCCCAGTTATCAAAATTATCATGATGGACAGCCTGAGCACAGAAATATTTCGCCCCTGCCCTGACATACAGGTCCATTAAAGCTCCCGGATCAAAATTTTCCGCTTTCCATAACTTAACTACATCTTTCCATCCATGTTCGGATGGATGGCCATATACCCTCCAGTGATGATAATACTGGTCGCTTCCTTCAATATACATATTCCTGGCGTACCAGTCACCGTACATCGGTACCGACTGTGGACCCCAATGAGCCCAGATCCCGAGTTTTGCATCCTTAAACCAATCGGGACATTCATACTGCCTTAACGATTCCCAGGTCGGTTCAAAAGGTCCCTTTTCAATAGTTTCCCATTTTTCCATGCATGTTCACCTCGTTTTTTATCGGTAGTTTTATCTTTTTTATGCTAACTGCAAGCTCAGATGCCTGCAATCCGGCCATCTTCATCCCACAGGTCTCTCCAATCCTTCGCTCCTTCCCACAAAAATACCTGTCCCTTGATCAAACGGCAGTTTTTATCAATGGCCTCTATCTCTTTCATCTCTTCCTCAGTCAATGGATCTTCAACCACACCTTTAATGTTGCTGAGATAATTCCTGCGTTTAGTAGAAAAAGGAATGGGTATCTGTCCGCGCTGCACTGCCCATTTCAGGCATACAACAGCAGGATGGACGTTATGCCTCTCAGCTATTTTGACTATAACAGGGTCCTCAAGGTCAACCGTGTCTTCCGGTGTCCTGTCGCGCTCCGGGCGGTTGGGTGAGCCCAGCGGGCAATATCCTATTGGTACAATTCCATTATCCACTACAAATTTGAAGAGCTCCGGCTGCTGGAAATGAGGATGCAGTTCCATCTCATTGCATACCGGTTTTATCTCTGCATCCCTCAGCAAAAGCTTCAGCTTGGGGATAGTCATATTCGACGTACCGATATACCTTACCAGGCCCAGTTTTACCAGCCTCTCCATCTGTCTCCACGTCTTCATAAACTCTTCATGAATATACGGCCTGGCATTTGGGTCCCGGTGCCCTACATCACACCCCGGAGGGTGATAGTTGGGAAAAGGCCAGTGAACCAGGTAAAGGTCAAGATACTCCAGCTTTAAGTCCTTTAACGTCTTCGCACAGGACAGCAGCACATCCCCTTCGCCATGCATGTCATTCCAAAGTTTTGATGTGATCCAAAGCTCATCACGCTTTATACCTGCCTGCATAACCTCCTTTAACACTTCTCCAACAGCGTATTCATTTCCATATACAGCAGCACAGTCGATAAACCGGTATCCCACTGATATGGCGCCCCGTACAGCCTCTGCCACCTCCTCTGCAGAAGCATGATCCGACCCAAAGGTGCCAAATCCGATAGCAGGAATCTCTTCGCCGGTGCAAAGGGTTTTCTTCGGTATCTTACCGGGATCCACCCCGTCCGGATCAACAGCAAAGCTTTGTTTTAACATGGTTTGTTCCCCTTTCTGTTTTTATGTATGCATATAGAACAAGCAAACGGCATCATATATTTTTTTTATTTACTACGTTCAAAAAAATTTGATAGAGATCCCCAAAGAAGTGATAACCATATTCCTGAAAATAATCATACAGAAGTTCTACAGCAGAAATTATACAATCTAACACAATTGTACCATGAATGGCCATTTATTTGAACACTAAACACATATGAAAGGTGAAAAAGTATGAAACCTTCTTTCCTGAAACAGGGCAGTCAATATAAAAAAAAGATATCAATAGGTATGGTCCGGATTGAATTCCTTGCCTCCCATTGATATCAGATATTCATGCAAACAGATTTTATTCCTGATAAATGTTAATGCTGCCAAACGCTGAAGATATCTATGCCAATAAATGTATTGCTACAACACCTGCTCAATAAAGCTTTTGGTCCTCTCATTGCTGGGGCTGCGGAAAATATCCTTTGGACAGCCCTCCTCTATGATTTCTCCATCATCCATAAAAATAACGCGATCGGCCACTTCCCTGGCAAAACCCATTTCATGAGTAACAACCAGCATGGTCATACGGTCTTCGGCGAGATCCCGCATAACCTTGAGCACTTCTCCGGTGAGCTCCGGATCCAGCGATGAAGTAGGCTCGTCAAAAAGCATTATATCAGGTTTCATTGCCAGGGCTCTTGCTATTGCCACCCTCTGCTTCTGCCCTCCCGAAAGCTGTGAAGGATAATTGTCCCTTTTATCTGCCAATCCTACCCTTTTTAGCAATCCTTCAGCTATATCAACAGCCTCTTCCCTATCCATTTTATTGACAATAACAGGTGCTTCAATGATATTTCCCAGTACGGTTTTGTGAGGAAACAGGTTGAAATTCTGAAATACCATACCGAGTTTTTTGCATATCTCCCTTACCTGTTTATCAGGGACATAACAGCTCTTTCCCTCTTCCGTTTCATATGCGAATGGCTGCCCCTGTATTGTAATATCCCCTCTGTCGATAACTTCCAAATGAATAAGACAACGCAATAATGTGCTTTTACCCGAACCGGAAGGGCCAATTATGGCTATAACCTCACCTTCTTCAACATTCAGTGAAATACCTTTCAAAACATGTAAACGGTCAAATGACTTATGAATATTTCTGGCTTCAATCATATACATACGTCCCATTCTCCTATCAGTATACTGCAAATCGTTTTTCCAGCTTATCAAATACTTTGGTCAATACGAATGTCATGGCCAGATAAAATACTGCCGCCACAACAAAAGGTGATGTCACCGCATCCCTGGATACCGCAATTTTGGTTGCTCTCAAAAGTTCTCCCAGCCCAATGGCATATACCAGGGCCGTGTCTTTAACAAGGGTAATGGCTTCATTGCTGACCGGGGGCAGCACCCTTCTCACGGTTTGGGGAAGGATAACCCGCCACATGGTCTGCCAGTACGTAAAGCCAAGAACCTTTGCTCCTTCATACTGTCCTTTGTCAATAGACTGTATGCCCGCTCTGAAAATCTCTGCCAGATAAGCGGCATAGTTCAGGACAAAAGCAATACATGACGCCGGGAAATTATCAAGAACAATACCAAAATTAGGCAAACCATAGTATACGAAGAAAACCTGAAGAAGAAGGGGAGTACCCCGTAATAGCCATATATATGTGGCAACAGCACTGCTAAGCAGTTTGTACTTAGAAATGCGGGCCAGTGCTATAAGTACTCCCAGCGGTATTGACAGTATTATGGTGATAAAGAACAGCTTCAGAGTAACGACCGTACCCTCCAGCATAGGAACGATGATCCTGGATATATAGCTCATAGTAGGGATAACTACTTCAGATAAAAGTTCCTGCATTTTCTCTCTCCCGCAATAAATATAAATAATATATGAACCCTGCTTGATTCATGTTAATAGATGCAAAATTATACCCATTGTAATGCTTTTTATCAAGTTTTATTCTATTATAGCATTTACGACATTATCTTAAAATAATATCTTCACCAAACCATTCCTTGGAAATTTCAGCCATTGTCCCGTCATTCTTCATCTCGTCCAGCGCTTTGTTTAATGCATCAAGCAGCTGCTTATCCTCCAGCCTGAGTCCGACTCCATATTCCTCATCTCCGAAGTTTTCATCCAGAACCTCGTATCCGCCGTCTCTCTTGGCTATATAATATTTACCCAGGATCTCATCAACTACTATTGCTGAAATTCTGCCGTTTTCCAGATCCAGAAACGCCTCAAGATAATCGGGATACAGCACCAATTCCTCCAGTGAATTATAGACATCTTCATCATTTTGGACTGCTTCTGCGCCGCTGCTGTCAAGCTGTGCTCCCACTTTCTTACCTGCAAGATCAGCTTTCCCCTTTACGTCGGATCCTTCAAGTACAACGATAATCTGTTTATTTGCAAGATAGGGCTTAGTAAAAGCCATATTTTCCTTTCTTTCCTCGGTAATGGTAAGCCCATTCCATATCATATCAATCTTCTTGTTTTTAAGCTCCAGCTCCTTGCTGTTCCAGTCGATAGGCTTAAATTCCACTTCTACATCCAATCTTTTAGCAACTTCCTTGGCCAGATCGATATCAAATCCTACAATATTCCCGGCCTCATCTCTAAACCCCATGGGAGGAAAGGAGTCATCCAGCCCGACTATAAATTTGCCGGCTTTTTTAACATCATCCAATGATGTATCTTTGCTTGTTTGTTTTCCTCCGGAACACGCAGATAATACAACTCCTGCCATCATTGCGATAACCAATAAAAATATTATCCTTTTCTTCATTTCAATTCCTCCATTCATATCTAATGTATAACCGGATACTATTATACTTTATTATAGTAAATTAGTAAAGTAGTAAATTAAAAATATAGGCATAATAATTTAAGCGTATCGCAGAATACTATCCCAATCATCGGAGTGCAGGGTAAGCTCCATAGTACTATTCACATAATTCTCGTTGGTAATCATACTATTCCAATTACCAAAGCTGCAAATTATAAGAAACAGGAAATCCGGAAGCATTAACATGGTAAGCCTGAACAGGAATAAAATATATACAATACAGCCAACCTAAGTATAAACTGTAAAAATAACAATATTTCAGAAATTATTTTGCGAATCAAACTAAAGCAATTATCAATCTGCACAGGTTGTAAATAGATATAAAGTTTACTGATAAAGATTCAGCATAGGGAATAAATAGAATGAGGGTGAGTTTTGGGCATATGCTAAATACGTTTTTCAGGGCTTTACTTGTCTATATTTTCGTAGTAATTGGCATGAGGATTATGGGGAAAAGGCAGGTGGGAGAGCTTCAACCCTTTGAACTGGTAATCACATTAATGATCGCCGAGGTAGCCTCTGTACCCATGCAGTCCGGAGGAATTCCGCTTATAAACGGCCTTGTTCCGATATTTGCCCTGCTTTTGGCACAGGTACTGTTGGCATATATCACCTTAAAAAGCGGGAGGGCAAGAACAATTATCTGTGGTACGCCCAGTATAGTGATCCAAAATGGTAAAATCGTACAAAAAGAACTTGCACGGCTGAGATTTAATGTAAATGATCTTCTGGAACAGCTTCGCACCAACAATATAGTCAACGTATCCGATGTGGAGTATGCCATCCTGGAAACCAACGGACAGCTGACCGTTATACCCAGGGCACAGAAAAAGCCTGTCACACCTGAGGATCTCAAGATTTCCGCCAGGTATGAAGGCCTGCCATATAATTTAATCATGGATGGTCATATTCAGCATAAAAACCTTACCAAAGCCGGGCTGGATATCAATTGGCTTATGCAGCAGCTGCAAATTAACGGATTAAAACCTCGTGATGTATTCTATGCCTACCTGGACAGCCAGGGAAACCTGCAGATAGAAGTAAAGGAAAAAAGGAGGTAAACACCTTGAAAACAATGATATTCCTGGTAATATCGGTAATCATATTCATAGGTTTTGCTGTCTGGACGCAAAATATCCTCGTAAGCTCGGCTGCCGATTTGGGGCAGCATCTGGACCGGCTGGAATCAGCCGTCAAAAACGACAATTGGGAATCAGCCGGCAACCGGCTGGAAGCCCTCACCCGGGTATGGAACGAAAACAGGGACATCTGGCAGATACTCATAAACCATGAAGAAGTTGATAATATAGACTCAACCCTGGCCAGGGTAAAGCAATTGGTAGAAGTCAGGGAAAAAACCGACTCCCTGGCCGAAATTGCCGTGCTCAAACTATTCATCCTTCACATTCCCGAAAAGGAATCCTTAAGCATTGTTAACATTATTTAGCCATAAAATATATCATCATAGCTTTCTTCTATATACTCACTGAAAAAATCTATATATGGATTTGTCCATGATGCCTTATTCTTCCGATCTTCCACATAAACCCTGCATACAAAATCCTGATTCTCAAAAAAGCTAATAGCTTCGTAATCCCAGGGAATACCAACCAGCTCATATACCCCATACCTTTCCAAATCCTTCAGGAAAGGCTTTATTTTATCTTCCGAGTCCACATCCACCTCAACATTCCCATTCTTTCGCAGGTCTTCAACTATTTCATCAGTCTCGCCGGTTTGATATCGGAATGCTCTTTCCATTTACTACTACACCCTTTCAAGTATCCTTGATTCAAGTATAGGTTTTAGAAAACTACCGGTATAACTGCTTTCAGTTTTTATAATCTCCTCCGGAGCTCCCTCGGCAACAATCATTCCTCCCCTGTCTCCACCCTCCGGTCCGAGATCAATAATATAATCAGCTGTCTTTATAACATCCAGGTTATGTTCGATAATCACTACCGTACTTCCTGCATCAATCAACCTCTGCAAAACTCCGATTAATCTGTCTACATCTGCAATATGCAGGCCTGTAGTAGGCTCATCAAGTATATAAATGGTTCGTCCGTTGCTGCGCTTGCTCAGCTCGGTGGACAGCTTAACCCTTTGGGCTTCCCCTCCCGAAAGAGTGGTTGAAGGCTGTCCAAGCCTGATATAACCCAAACCAACATCGTACAATGTTTTTAGCTTGCGGTAAATCCTCGGTATATTCTCAAAAAATACCATAGCCTCTTCTACAGTCATATCCAGGACGTCAGCTATGCTTTTCCCTTTATACTTGACCTGCAGTGTATCCCGGTTATATCTCTTCCCTTTACACACTTCGCAGGGTACATATACGTCTGAAAGAAAATGCATCTCAATTTTTAGTATACCGTCTCCCCGGCAGGCTTCGCAGCGGCCTCCTTTTACATTAAAACTAAAACGCCCTTTTTTGTACCCCCGCATCTTGGCTTCGGAGGTCATGGCAAAAACCTCCCGGATGCTGTCAAAAACTCCGGTGTAGGTAGCCGGGTTTGAACGGGGTGTCCTGCCGATAGGTGACTGATCTATATTGATAACCTTGTCAAGATGCTCAATCCCCAGGATACGGTCATGTTTACCGGGTTTTATACTTGCGCGGTTGAGCTCCCGGGCTAAAGCTTTATACAGGATTTCATTTATAAGAGTACTCTTGCCTGAGCCGGAAACCCCGGTTACACATGTCATAACACCCAAAGGTATCCTGACATCAATATTCTTTAAATTGTTTTCACAAGCTCCTTTTATTTCCAGCCACTTGCCGCCGGTAGTTCTTCTGACGGCGGGGATTTCCACACGTTTTTCGCCGCTCAGATACTGTCCCGTGATGGATGCAGGGGTATTTATGATATCCTGAACAGAACCGGCTGCAACCACATATCCACCATGGACCCCGGCTCCCGGGCCTATATCAACTATATAATCGGCCGACCGTATGGTTTCTTCATCGTGTTCAACAACTATGACGGTATTGCCTAAATCCCTTAATCTCTTCAGCGTTTTTATAAGGCGGGCATTGTCCCGCTGATGCAGGCCTATACTTGGTTCGTCCAGTATATAAAGCACTCCTACAAGACTGGACCCGATCTGGGTAGCCAGCCTGATCCTCTGCGCTTCACCACCCGACAATGTGCCGGCAGCCCTGGACAATGTAAGGTAATCCAGTCCTACATCTATCATAAACTCCAGACGGGCACGTATTTCTTTTAATACCTGGTGGGCGATGAGCTGTTCCCTTCGGGTCAATTCCAAACTGCCAAAAAACTCAAAACTCTCCTTTATTGACATGTTGGTTACCTGATGTATATTCAGCCCTCCCACCGTAACAGCCAGAACTTCAGGCTTCAACCTTGCCCCTTTACATGCCTGGCAAAGATTGTCACTCATATATGACTCAATTTCCTGACGGCTGTACTCCGAATCGGTTTCCTGGTACCTGCGCCACAGATTAGGAATTATCCCTTCAAACGGAGCTGTGAAATAACCCGTCCCGTAATTCCGGCTGTATTTTACACGGATCTTTTCCCCGCCTGTACCATATAAAATCGCATTTACAGCTTCTTCCGGCAGATCCTCTACAGGGGTATTAAGGCTAAAGCCGTAGTGCTCGGACAGGGCTTTCATATACATTCCCGCTATACTGTCTTCATTCCCGCTGTTCCAACCCAGAACCGAGATAGCGCCCTCAGACAAAGACAGGTTTCGGTTTGGAATTATCAAATCCGGATCAATCTCCATAAAAGTACCCAAACCGTGACATGCAGTGCATGCCCCGTATGGACTGTTGAATGAAAACATTCTGGGCGTAAGTTCCTCTATACTTATTCCACAGTCAGGGCAGGCATAGTTCTGGCTAAAAAGCAGTTCCTGCCCTCCGATTACATCCACCACAACCAGTCCGCCGCTTAATTTCAGTACTGTTTCCAGTGAATCGGCAAGCCTCCGCTCTATGCCCTGTCTGATTATTAACCTGTCCACTACCACTTCAATAGTATGTTTTTTATTTCTGTCCAGCTTTATCTCTTCCATTAGTTCCCGCATTTCTCCGTCAATGCGGACACGGACATAGCCGTCTTTTTTAATATCATCCAGCAGGCGTACATACTCACCTTTTCTTCCCCGTACCAGCGGAGCTAAAAGCTGAAGCCTGGTTCCCTCCTCCATCCCCATTATGATGTCAACCATCTGCTCCACCGTCTGCTGTTGTATCACCCTGCCGCATTCCGGGCAATGAGGGATTCCAATCCGTGCATACAAAAGACGCAGATAGTCATATATTTCGGTAACCGTCCCTACCGTTGAACGGGGATTTCTCCGGGTAGTCTTTTGATCGATGGATATGGCGGGCGATAGCCCTTCAATGTAATCTACATCCGGTTTTTCCATCTGGCCAAGAAACTGGCGGGCATATGCCGACAGCGACTCAATGTATCTCCGCTGGCCTTCGGCATAAAGAGTATCAAAAGCCAGGGAGGATTTACCCGAGCCGCTGAGTCCGGTAAACACAACCAATCTGTCTCTCGGTATGGTTACATCTATATTCTTTAAGTTATGCTCTCTGGCACCTTTTACGAAAATAACCTTGCTGCTGTTCATACGTTAATAAACCTTCTTCCTTAATCTCCCGATATAATACTCAACTCTGAAACGATTCAAAATAAAGTATAACAGAATTATATCAGAAATAAAAGGAGAAGATGTGCTCATATGCATAATATAATATAGAAGAATATTATTCCACTCGCTGGGGTTCAAGGCTAAGAATCTTTGCCCCAGGCTTTATCGGCCACAGCCCGGTGTTCTTCTATTCCAACAACATTATAAAGCTCATCAGGATCTGCAGGTTCGTCTGTCAGTTCGTATTTAAGTTTCAATCTGATTATACGCCTTACCGATTGTTCAATACGCTCCATTGGTATGGTCCCATCTTCTACAGCCGTAAGAATGGCTTCAAAGGCTTGTTTTTGCCGTTCATAATTATGACATACCGATACTATATCGGTTCCGGCCAACACTGCCCGTACGGCAGCTTCTTCAATGCCATAATACTTAACGATAGCTCCCATATCCATATCATCAGATATAACCACGCCATCAAAGTTCAATTTTTCCCGAAGCAAGCCGGAGATCACTTCCCGGGATAAACTGGCAGGCAATTCATCTTCCATAATGCCAGGAAATACAATATGGGCTACCATTACCATATCAGCCTCCGCTTCAATAGCCTTTTTGAAGGGAACCAGTTCAAAGCTTTCCAACCGCTCCCAGCTGTGGTCCAGGCTTGGCAAATCTATGTGGGAATCCACAACCGTGTCACCGTGGCCGGGAAAGTGTTTAATTACAGGAATAATCCCGGCATCCCTCAAACCTTTCATGAGAGCAGTTCCCATTTCGCTTACTATCCCGGGAGTGTTTCCAAAAGCCCGGTCTCCAATAACCGTGTTTTTGGGATTGCTGAATATGTCCAATACCGGTGCAAAATTGAGGTTAAAACCATAAGCTTTCATCTCCAACCCCGTAACCCTGCCGATGTCATATGCTAATTGGGCCGAATTTCTGCTGCCTATCACAAGGTTTGCGGGAAATTTGGTTGCATCCTCCGGTAACCGGGTTACCCTTCCTCCTTCCTGATCGGCTGATATTATCAGTGGAAGAGGATTATCTTTATTCAAGGCTTTCAAGTCATTGTTCAGCTTTACCAGTTGATAGCTATCCTTAACATTTCTCGAGAACAGTATAACATTTCCTACATGATAATCCTTTATCATTTTTTTAACAGCGTCGGATGGCTCTAATCCTTCAAATCCAACTATTATCATCTGGCCAATCTTTTGCCTTAATGTCATATTGTCAATATATTCCTGGATCTGTGCTTCAAGGTAAGAATCGGGATCCTTTAAATCCTCCTCATTTTCGTTCGCATCCCCGGATGCTGTACCATTATCATCTGGGGGATATACTGATTGTTCCCCATTATCATCATTTGAAGGCTGCTCCGGTTCATTTCCATGGTTTATTCCCTCATCCCCGGGCTTTTCATTTGCCGGAGGCGGAAGAAAAGAACAACCTGTTAAAAAAAACAACCCCAAGAGCAAAAATATGAGACAAACAAACAATACTTTTCGTGAGTTTACCATTTACCGTCCCTCCTGAATAATGCCTCCCAATCCTTAACTAAACCCCATATAAATTATACCCCTATTAATAAAAGCAAATCAATCCCAGCTTTGATGGCAGCTGTGCTATATAATGATCAGAAAATCATCCGGGCGAAATATATCACCAACGGCAATGTGAAAAGGCAAAACAAGGTTGTTACAACCACCGTTTGGGTTGCGAATTCAGGTTCATTGTTAAATTCCGTTGCAGCCAATACCGTATTGACGGCTGTGGGAAGTCCGGACGATATCAATAATACCATGGCCATTACGCCTTCAATCCGTAATAACAATATAAGCAAATATGCTATAACGGGACCCATACAAAGGCGTAAGAAAGCGGTAAAATAAACATCTTTATTTTTCAGTTCAAATTTCGTTAAGGACAATTGAATCCCAAGTATGAGCAAATTGACCGCGATTAGCGAATTTGCTGCATATCTGACGGCCGGCCACAGGAAAAAATCACGAAGGTCGTACGGTATTGCCTTTGCAATCAGGGCGCTCATAATTGCATAAATTGTGGGCATCTTTAAAACCGATTTTATGGATGTTTTAAAATCCATTATGCCTCTGGCAGCGTTATAGAATCCAAACGAATAATTAAGCAAATTCTGGCTTACCATAACCATTATTTGCACAGATATCGCATTATCAACCATCGGTGTATTGGCAAATACCAGAGAAATAAGAGGCAGGCCAAAATTTCCCGAATTATAAAACATGACTGCATTTTTCATTGAATTTTTCTTGGAATCGCTGTATCGGTTTATTTTAGCCGCAGCAGTACTAACCAGTGACAGAAGGATAACAAATATAACAGTAAAAATTACAGGTATTAATTGCTCCAAATCAATGTCCGTTTCATACAGATTCTGAAAAATCATTGAAGGAATAAATATATATACGCTGAGCTTACTCAGCGAACGAGTGTCCAAAGAAAACTTCTTACCCAGTGTATACCCCAGACCTATCAGGAAAAATACAGGTGCAATATTGTACAGCAGTATATGCAGCAGCACTATATATAAACCCCTTTCTACGTCAAATTACCGTTATTACATCACTATGCCACAAAATCTTTGTGAATTATAATATCCTCAAATACCCCCCAATTAAAAAAATAGAGTGACCTGAATGTCACTTTTTTACAGGTAAATCGAACTAAAACAGAACAAGCGGCCCGGCTAATCCAAATCCAGCAGCATAAACTATACCGACCAGTTGATGTTCGTTTTTATCACCCTGGCCGGATTGCCCGCTACCAAAGAATTTGGCGGCACATCCCTGTATACAAGGGAATTTGCCGCAACCACGCTGTTTTCTCCTATTGTTACTCCCTTTAAAATGGTACAATTACATCCTATCCAAACCTTGTCCCCAATCACAATGGGTTTGCTTATTGAGTTCTGCTTTCCATCTTCATAGACTATCCTGTGAAAATCAGTATCAAGTATAGTAGTCCCCCAGGCAATGGCGCAATCGCTGCCAATGCTGATACTGCTGGCACTGTGTATAACTGATGATGCAGTAATATAGGTATTGTCACCGATGGACAGGCTGGCGCCGGGTTCAAGTATAACCCGGACTCCGGGGCCAAGCTTCACTCTTCCCTGTATCAGGCAGGATGCACCCCTCGGGAGTTTCATATAGGCACAGCTGCCGCTCTGTTCGCCAATATACTTCCCTCCAAGGAACAATCTTCCCTTTATTTCTAACCTGGCCTTACGGGACTTCCGTATTTTACTCCCAAAATCAACTATAGCCGGAAACTTATAAAACTTTAACCCGAAAAACCTAAGACATACAAAAAAACTATAAACAGCGTTTATTACCAGTTTGGGGTTATTCCATAAAATCCTTAAAGACTTTCTAAGCTTTGGATTGCCAAAAAAGCGGAACCCGTTTCCAGACCTGCGGCCTTTTTCATTATTTACTTCATTTACGTTATGTTCAGCGTTATTATTAACATTACTCACTGAAACTCACCCTTTCAGCTTATGTAAGGTTCCGCCGGAAATACCATCGTGAGTCCGTCCATTTTATTTTAGCATTCCTTCATATTAAGTACAAGCAGGTACCCGTGGCAAATTCATTTCTGTACAAATTGCTTATCCAAAAAAAAATGAAAGGGACCGTACAGTCCCATCATCCTCTCAGATAATCTATATACCGCCCAATATAAGCATATACAATGGAATGAAAACAAGGCTTGCAGCGGTTGTAGCTGTAACCATAGCAGCAGCGTACCTATGATCGGCCCCATAGGCCCGGGATACAATGGAGGTTTGAGTCATTGCCGGCATGGCAGCCTGCACAACAAACACCTTTTTCATAATAACGGGTACCGGTATGAAATACATCAATCCCAGTATTAATAAAGGAGCGATTACAAACCTTCCCAATATAACCACCAGCATATCCTTACTGAATTCTATGTCGCTGCGCCTGATAGACTGAATAATAATACCCATATACAACATGGACATAGGAGTGGTAAGATTCCCGATATAGCGGCTTGTATCCATTATAAACCTGGGCAGTTTTACGTCAAATAATATTAATATCATAGCAAAAATGAACATCATCAGGGGAGGAGACAAGAAATTTTTAATTATCTGCTTAGCCGATGCAGCTTTATTATCGGCCTGGCCATCCCTTCGGATTCCGTTTACACCTATAGTCCAAAATATAACCGTATTTGACATGTAATACAATAATACAAAGGAAACATTTTGTTCACCGAATAATGCCATATTAACCGGAAGGCCAATAAATATCGTATTTGAAAAGGCAAAAAGGGATAAAAAAACCCCCCTCCTGTTGGGAGGCACTTTCAGTACACCTGAAATGATTCTTCCGAACCAATATAAAAACAAAATCACAAAAATTGGTAGCATCAGGCCGATACCTGCTTCAAACAAGGTTTCTTTGCTAAAAGTAGTTAACAAATTCGAAAGCATTAATGCTGGCAGAGACACTCTGACTACCAGCCTGGAAAACAAAGCCGGTGTTTCTTTATTGAACCATCCTCGCAGACTAAGGACATAACCGATAGAGATCATTATTAAGATACTTAAAATACTTTGTACGGCATCCAGCACTCCCATTAATTGTTAACTCCCTTAGTGTATATTAGCCATCATTGGATATTGGATTATTGCAGAGAACTTTTGTAGATAATCCCGGCGATCTTCCAATAACCATCCTTCTTTTCCAGCAAGACTATCTTTTCTCCGTTTTGCCATGAAGGCGGTGTCTTAACTTCCTGCTCATCATTCTTAGGCTTACCGACAATTCTGGGTATGGATTCTTCGATGACGGCTTTTACCTGTTCTTCCCACGGCCATGCCCATAACCACTTAACCCTCATTTTTATGTTGTAATCCTGTATAATATAATCATCATAAACATTACTCTTTATCAAAGGATCGGCGTTCAAATAAGCCTGGGTAAAGAATTTATGCAATACAATATTTTCCTGTCCTTCCAATATTGCAGTAGCTCTTAAAGCCATTCCTTCTGTAATAACAATATATATATTTGCACAATCATATGCTATGAAAGCGGCTAAAACCGCTAAACATAATATAATAGCCAAAATAATAACCTTTTTTGCCAAATACTGCACAAAGCGCAGCAGTATATTCAAAAAAAACACCTACCCCCATATATACCAGTGCATAATAGTGACAGCACCTAACTATTTTTATCATAATAACACAAAATAAACTGTTTGTAAATTTATGCTTTCCCTGTTTTGCTTTTTGCTAATCCCGGCATGCACATATAAAATCCGGTTTTACAGGTTTCTTTGATATATTATCCTCAGGCCCTCCAAGGTCAAATAGGGGTTGATCTCCTGTATGGTTTCAGATCCGTCAGCTATCATACCGGCCAGACCGCCTGTAGCAACCACTTTTGCATCCTCCCGGCCCAGCTCCTTTTTCATAAGTTTTACGATATAATCCACCAGCCCTATATAGCCGTATATAATCCCGGCCTGCATACTGCTGACGGTGTTTTTACAGATAACCTGAGGCGGTTTGACAAACTCAACCTTGGGCAGCTTGGCCGCTCTCTGGTACAAGGCCTCAGTAGATATGGTAATACCCGGAGCAATACATCCTCCCAGGTACTCGCCCTTTCCGGAAATAGCACAGAAGGTGGTAGCTGTTCCGAAGTCCACAGCTACAACAGGGCCACCGTAAATTTCATATGCTGCCACTGCATTTACTATCCTGTCGGCTCCTACTTCCTTGGGGTTCTCATAACGGATGTTTATTCCGGTTTTTATCCCGGGTCCTACAATAAGCGGTTCAATATTAAAGTATCTCCGGCACATCTCCTCAAGGGCGCCCATCATAGTGGGCACAACCGATGAAATAGCAATAGCATCGATACTCTTATGAGAAATTCCATGATGCCTGAACAAATCCAATATTATCATGGCAATTTCATCGGCTGATTTATCACGATCTGTAAACAGACGCCAGTGATTAATCAGGGCATCGTTGTCGTAAACTCCAACAACTGTATTGGTATTTCCGATATCCATAACCAGCAGCATTTTTCCACCACTCCTTAAAAATAAATAGACAGGGATACCCCTGCCTATGATGCGTCAAAAAACTTTCCTGTATATTCTCTGTAAACCTTGCAGCACGGCAGTTACAATGATTATAGCCACAATTATCTCGGGAATCCCGTGAGTTATACCAATGCCCAATATAAATCCTCCTACCGTTTCGGGAGCTATACCTATTTTGTCGGCATACTCAGCCCCATAGCGCAAATATATTGCAAGAAGCACTCCAACGGTATTGGTCAGTGTACCCACTGCGGCTGCTGCAATACCCGGCACAACAGCTCTTGTATCATTTTTTAAAGCCTGCTTCACTCCTCTATAGGCATAATAGGCAGTAACAGCGATTAGTAAACGAGGCAAAAGCGCAACCAGTGGATCCAGGAATACAAACTGGGCAGGATTGGTAGGCATAGTTGCCGCCTGATACATGCTAAATCCGCCAAATATCAGACCAATAATGAGCCCGACAACAGGCCCCTCAACAATGGTACCGATGATAACCGGGATATGCATGATGGTGGCTTTGGTAGGGCTAAAGGGCAGCGGAATAAGCCCAACAGGGGTAAGACCCAGAATGATTGAAATTGCAGCCAACATACCTGTAACTGCTAATTTGCGTGTAGTCAGCTTCATTTGTTACACCTCCGTTCAAGTTCCAAATATGGATACCTGACGATACCTCATCTCATAGAGTTAAACTTTTTAGTCCGGCTCTACGAGGGATACCGGCTTTAACGAATATTATTCTAACAGCGTCAATTATATTATGCAAGAAAAAATTTTGTATATACTCTATACCCTTATTGGTCTTTATTAAAACGAAACAGAATTATTCATGAATATTTATTTAGGATACGGTATTCTCTTGATAATAGTCTGGGTCCCTCTATGCTCGATTTGATAAAATCCGGTAATGGGATACCGGTATCTATCATATATTGCCATAACCTTGGCCGTTAAGTGTAAAGAAAACTTTACCGACAGGCCGCACCCCTGGGATATTCCCCTGGGAGTAGACACGATTTGAACCGGGCATCCTGCCATTTTCAACACATCGGTGAAATGAATGGCATGCTGCCGTGATCTAAATGCAATAAGTCCGTATTCCTCTGTATAGTACATAATACCCACCCCATTCTCTCATTATCACAATTAGCAGAACCTCTGACAAGCCTCAAACCTATTGCTGCCCTTTGCCATGTGCTCTCTATTCTTATACCTTCTGCTTCATTTCAGGCAGAAAATAAAAGCCTGTGGCAAAGTCATACAGTGGCACAGGCTCAATAAAACGTTCCATTATTAATATATTCTTTAATATCCGATGTGTTCCGGTACAATGTTTGTAAATCAATCCCATTGCATATTTACAAGCGGACAAAAAACATTCTAATGGAATAGAGAGAATAAAAGGATGGGGACGGTAATTCCTTATCAAATTGCTTATTAACACTGCACTTTGACATCAAATAGCCATTAAATATCTATACTGGGCTCTGTACAGGTTATAATATATTCCTTTCTTTTTAATCAGTTCATCATGGCTGCCGCACTCCATGATCCTGCCATGGTCAATTACCATAATACGATCGGCATTCCTTATGGTAGACAGCCTATGGGCAATGACAAAGGATGTTCTTCCTTTCAGCAGCTCTCTCAGTCCGCTTTGAATCAATATTTCGGTCCGGGTATCTATGCTGGATGTAGCTTCATCAAGTATGAGAATTTTAGGATCGGCCAGAAGAGCACGGGCAAAGGAAATGAGCTGCTTCTGCCCCTGGGACAGCCTGGATCCACGTTCCTGTACTTCGGTATAGTACCCGTCCTCCATATCCTTTATAAACTCATGGGCATATACTACCCTGGCTGCTTCCATTACCTCTTCATCGGTAGCATCCAGCTTTCCATAGCGTATATTGTCCATAACAGTACCCGAGAAAATAAATGGATCCTGAAGCATGACTCCCATTTGCTTCCGAAGGGAATTTAGCGATACATCGCGAATATCCACTCCATCTATCAGAACCCTTCCATCAACGACATCATAGAAACGGCTTATAAGGTTGACTATAGTAGTCTTGCCGGCTCCTGTAGGTCCGACCAGGGCAATGGTCTCACCAGGCCTTACGGTAAAGCTGACATTCTCCAGTACAGGTTTTTCAGGCTCATAATAAAACGTGACATTGTCAAACCGAACTTCTCCTTTAATCGGAGGCATCTCAACAGCATTTTCCCCATCGGTTATATCGGGTCTCACATCAAGTAATTCAAATATGCGTTCGGTGGAAGCCATGGCCACCAACAGCGAATTATAAAAATTACACAGGTTGTTCAAAGGCTGCCAGAATCGCCATACATAACCGGTAAAGGCAACCAAAACACCCACCGTTACCGTACCCTGATCCAGAAACTGTAACCCAAACCAATAAATCAGAACCGTTCCTATCGCAGCTATCAGTTCAATACTCGGCCAGAACAGGTTATTTACCTTTATCGCATTCATCCAGGTAGAATAAATATCACTACTGAGCTGACGATACACTTCCCGGGTTTCAGGCTCTCGGACAAACACCTGGGTTACCCGCATACCTGCAAGGCTTTCATGGAGATAGGCATTCATATTCGATACCTTTTTCCTGACCGTCTGCCAACGGACCCTGATAGTCCTTTTCAGCATGAAAATAACCAGGACCATCAAAGGCACTGTGGTAAGGGTAATTAAAGCAAGCCTGAAATGGATGGAGAACATAAACGCCAGAGCCACAATCAGGGTAAAAACATCGGTCACCACGTTTATAATCCCATTTGTCAACAGATCGCTAAGGGAATTTACATCGTTTATTATACGGACAAGTATCTTTCCCGCAGGTCTGCTGTCATAAAAGGTAAATGACAGCTTTTGAATATGGTTGAACAGATCCTGGCGGAGTCTGAACAGCACCTCCTGACCTACCACAACCATAATCCTTACCCGGGTACGAACACATAACATACTAATCAGGTTAACTCCGAGGTAGGCCAGCGTAATCAGTAGCAAACCGGCCAGTTTCTCCTTAAACATGTATTTGTCAATAGCTAACTGCAGTATGAGCGGCCCCAGCAAACCGCATACAGCAGCTACGATCATAAGAACCAGTGTAATGAGAAGCTGTTTCTTATATGGTTTCATATAACTCATAAGACGCTTAAACTGTTCTTTATTAAACGGCTTTTCCAATGCTTCATCATCGGTTATTCGCTGTCTTAGCATTTCTATATCACCTGCCTTTTTGATCGGAATTCATCCAAATCCTTGTACTGCTGCATATACAGTTCATAATACCGCCCTTTTAAGGCCAACAGTTCTTCATGTGTCCCTCTTTCAACAATCCGTCCGTTATCCAGGAACAGTATCTCATCAGCATCCTTTACCGAGGAAACACGGTGAGCGATTATGAAAGTTGTCCTCCCTTTCATGATCTTCTTAAGCGCCTGTTGTATCTCATACTCAGTTTCCATGTCTACCGCTGAGGTACAGTCGTCCATAATAAGTATTCTCGGATTCTTGATAATGGCCCTTGCAATGGCAATACGCTGCTTTTGACCGCCTGACAGCCCGACTCCACGTTCACCCACTATGGTGTCATACCCCTGGGGCATTTCCATTATAAAATCATGGGCTTCCGCGATCTTTGCCGCCCGTATAACATCCTCCCTGGACGCATCCGGATTGCCGTACAATATGTTACCCTCAACAGTGTCTGAAAACAAAAATGTATCCTGCATAACGATTCCTATCTGACTTCTCAGAGCGCTCAGCTTCCAATCCCGTACATCAACACCATCTACCAAAACCCTGCCGCTGCTCACATCATACAGCCTTCCGATTAAATTAATTATCGATGTTTTCCCCGAACCGGTGGGACCCATAATCCCAATGGTTTTTCCGGCAGGTGCATTTATGTTTATGTTAAAAAGAATAGAGTTCTCTTTATAACTAAACGAAACGTTGTCAAAAACCACATCCCCACGGTATTCGTCACTGAAATAGGAATTGCTCTTCTCCTTTATGGATGAGCCGGTATCCAAAATATCAAATACTCTCTTCCCTGATGTAATGGCATGTCCAATGATATTTACAATCCATCCCAGCATTCTTACGGGCATAATCAGCATCCACAGATAACCGTTAAATGCTACTACTGTTCCCAGGGTGATCTTTTCTATGGCTACCATCCATCCGCCGTATCCGATCAACGCAACCGCACAGAATCCGCTCAAAAACTCGATCAAAGGAAAGTATCTGGCCCATATAAAGCTGGCATTTTTATTCTTTTCCTGGTTCAACCGGTTCTCTTTCTCGAACTTCTCAATTTCATAATCCTCCCGGGCAAAAGCCCTGACAACCCTGACACCCGCTATGTTCTCCTGGGCTGCAGTATTCAGGTTGGCCTGCTGTTCCCGGATTTCACTGTAAGCCGGCCGTATGGTCTTGTTGAATTTAACAGCCACCCATGCAATAAAGGGCAATATTGCCAGGGTAATAAGAGCCAGTTCTGCGTTAAGAGAAAACAGCATAATGGTTGTACCGGTAAAATATATGGCATTCTCCAGCAATATCGACAGGCCTCCGACAACAAACATGCGTATGCCTTCCAGATCCCCCGTCATCCTCGACATGAGTTCTCCTATACGATTATCATCATAGAATGCAAATGACAAACCCTGAAGATGGGTATACATGTCATTGCGTAGATCATAAAGGCATTTCTGAGATACTGACTCAAAAAGGAAGGAACGAAAATAAGAAAGCAGTCCTCTGCATGCTGCAAACCCAAATATGGCAGTGAGAATCGGGACCAATAAATTGCGTTTGCCTCCACGGATTACATCATCAACCAGTATTTTTGTCAGGTAAGGAGTTATCAAATTCAGGCTGATGAGCAAAACCAAAAATAGCATGGCTGTAATGGCCTTCCATTTGTATCTTGCTACATAACCCATTATTCTCCGTAAAATATCCAAGAAAATACCCCCGCTCTTAATAAAGTACTTGTTCGCTTGTCTATGTATACTCCGTCAGCTAATTACAGCACTCCATTTTTCGGTTTATAGAACATGTATGCCTTCAGAGTACGGCCGCCTAAATTTACCTGCCATTATAACTTCTTACAGAGTTCCGCATTACCGGAGCTTTAATGGTAAAGGCAATAATAAATTTTGCCATAACGGCAAGATCATTCTGCTCTATAAACATTATTAGCGTACTGTTTGCCCGCCCGGGTCAGAGAGACTATTTTGAATTTCATCATAATAATCCTGCACCAGGCTGAGTAAGTACGCTATCCAATACTTCAACAACTACTTCGATCCAATGCTTCAAAAATTACTTCAATTTAATGCTTTATATATTCGTTATTCCATTATAAATTTCAATACATTTTAACAGATTGTATTATATTAATTCACTTTTTGCCAATGGTCAATTAAGAAAAATAAGTGTAATTCTTCAAATATATTCCTGTAGCTTTAAATAAAGCAACCTTGATGCTTTTCCTGACATATCAAATTATTAGCTTCCAATTCCTCTATAATCAACACAAGTTTAAATACTCATTACAGCATTTACCACCGCCCTGGCAACAGCTTCAACCGCAGCTGTCCCAATGACATTGACATCAGCTTCGATTTTCCCGGTTGCAAGGGTAAACAGCGTATCCCCATCCAGCATTGTATGAACCGGCCTTATTGCAAGAGCCAGGCCGTCATGGGCCATGGAGGCAATCTTATTGGCCTGCTCCTTATTCAGCCGGGCATTGGTAGCTATCACGCCAATAGTAGTATTACCGGTTACAGCATCATTAAGCCCCCCATTTTCCATCAAAAACCTCCGGGTGTCAATAAACCGGCCGGTACCGGGATCCCTTGCTCCGGCAAGTATCCTTCCCGTATCCGGCTCAACAACATCACCCAGTGAGTTAACCACCACTATAGCGCCTACCACAATTCCCCCGGGCAGCCGGATGGACGAGGTACCAATTCCACCTTTCATGGAACTTTTCATTCCAAGAACCTTTCCAACAGTTGCCCCCGTACCGGCACCTGTGCTTCCCTGTGCAACCATACCGGAGCCGGCATTTTTGCATGCTTGGTAACCCATGTTTTCATCAGGCCGGGTCCGGACGTCCCCATATCCCAGATCAAAAATTACAGCACCGGCTACAATGGGTACTTTTGCCACGCCTGTATCATAGCCAATACCCTGTTCCTCAAGGTATCTCATTACTCCGTTGGCAGCAGCCAATCCGAACGCACTGCCGCCGCTCAATACAACCGCATGAATGTGCTGTACCAAGTTGGTAGGACGCAACAGATCGGTTTCCCTGGTTCCCGGGGCTGAACCCCTGACATCCACGCCTCCGACGGCTCCTTCCCGGCTTATAACCACCGTACAGCCGGTACCTCCTTTATTATCCTGTGCATGCCCCACTTCAATCCCCGGCACATCGGTTATATATCCTTTATACATAGCCTTTTTCACCTCTTATCGACACATCACCTGCCCAAAGCTTCTCTACCTTTCCGCCATCACCCTGAATAAGCAGCGAACCATCTTCCCCAAAATCAAGGGCTTTTCCGCTAAATTCTCCGGTCGGTCCGGCAACCGATATTTTTTTTCCTAAAACAACGGAATAATCCCTGTATTCCTGTAACAGCCGTTCAAAATTATCATCGTCAAAATAATTCAAATACATATCCTCCATATTCTCAAGAACAGCCTGCAGTATATCACTCCTCCTGAATTCCCTGCCTTTTTCTATCTTTATGGATGTAGCAATGTTTCTTATGTCCTCGGGAAAATCGCGAACTGAAAGGTTTACATTAATTCCGATCCCAACCACCGCATAGTTTATGATATCCGGCTGGGCATGAATTTCTGTCAGAATGCCGCATAGCTTTTTACCGTTACACACGATATCATTGGGCCATTTAATACCTGTTTCCAACTCAGCGGCTTGTTTTAATGCCCTTACCAAAGCAACTGCAGTCATAATGGTTATCCTCGGGGCTTTTTCCGGTGATAGCCGGGGCTTTAGGATAACTGACATCCATACCCCTTTCCCGGCGGGAGAGACCCAGTTCCGCCCCAGTCTGCCCCGTCCCCGGGACTGTTCTTCTGCTATAATTACCGTACCTTCAGGGGCATCCGCCAGAGCCATTTCCTTTGCCCTGGCATTGGTGGAAGCCAGATTTTGATAACACTCCATGTTTCTCCCTATTATGGAGGTTTTAAGCCCGTTGGTCAGTACCACCCGGTCCATAATATCTGGAATGAGTTTCAGCCTGTAACCCTTTTTTGTGGACGATTCAATCACGTAACCTTCATTCTCAAATAGCTTTATGTACTTCCAAACAGCAGCCCGGGTAATACCTAACGACCTGCTCATATCCTGACCTGAAACAAAACGGTCCGTATTATTCAACAGAATGGCTAGAATTGCATCCCGCATCGTATCAACTTCCTCTCCTAAAAAGTATATTAGTTTTTCAAATCCCGGTTTAATGACTGCCAGTTTAGTTATTTTTTGTACAATAATATAGGCCGTTTAGTTTCCATTGTAGTAATTATATCACAAAAACATATCTACTGTGTTGAATACTGCAATTTTGTGGCTGCATTCTATCCTGGGAAGTTAATTAATTTTTTCATAGACCATTGGTTTATGATATAATATTGTAAACACAAAATATGTATAAAGCTTTTCTTGTCAGCAAATAAAAGAGAAAGTAGGTATATGTTTGAGCAATCCGAAAAAACTTGTCCAGGATATCCAGGAGAATATTGAAAAGGTAATAGTGGGAAAAAGCGATGCTATACGCCTTATACTCATAGCCCTTATGGCCGGAGGACATGTGCTTATTGAAGACGTCCCGGGAGTTGGCAAAACAACCTTAGTATCCTGCCTGGCAAGATCTCTTAATCTTTCTTTTAAAAGGATACAATTCACGCCGGACATATTACCATCGGATATAACGGGGTTTTCAATGTACAATTTTAAAACAGGCGAAATGGAATTTCACGCCGGTATGATAATGAGCCATGTAATATTGGCAGATGAAATAAACCGGACATCACCAAAAACCCAGTCCAGCCTTTTGGAAGTTATGGAAGAGCGTCAGGTAACGGTAGATGGAAAAACCTATCCCGTTCCCGAGCCGTTTATTGTGCTGGCTACCCAAAATCCCGTTGAATATATCGGAACCTTTCCGTTGCCCGAAGCCCAGCTTGATCGGTTTTTTATAAAAGTTTCCATCGGATATCCAATAAAACGGGATGAAATGTTCATTCTTTCCCGGTTTCAAACCCAGAACCCCATAAAGGATTTGCAGCCGGTGGCTAATGCCCGGCAGGTTCTTGAAATCCAGGAAGAGGTCAAACGCATAAAAGTGGCAGAAGCAATAAAGGAGTACATAGCCGAAATTGCTGCTCTCACGAGAGAACACAACGACTTAACGCTGGGTGCTAGCCCCCGGGGAGCCCTGGCCCTCATGCGGGCTTCACAGGCTTTCGCAATGCTTGATGATAGGGATTATGTAATACCCGATGATGTTCAGAAAATGGTTATCCCGGTATTGGCCCATCGCCTGATTCTCAAACCCGAAGCACGGCTTAAGGAAATGACGGTCGAAAGAGTCCTGAAATCAATTCTGAATACCGTCTACGTCCCGGTTATACGGACATGAAACACACACGCAGACTCATAATAATCCTTGGCGCTTTTTGTCTGGGCTTAGGGCTTTATTCGGGAGATAAAATATATTTTATTGGGCTATCGGTTATTGTATCCCTCATTATCTATGCATTTATTACCAATATATGGGTAATTTTGGATTTCCGCTATCTGCAGAATATAACCCCGCAGCAAGTCAGTAAGGGAGAGCCCGCTGCGCTTGTAATACAAATCCACAACGATAAACCGTTCATATATCCGTACATTAAAGTGTTCTATAAAGTACCGGAGTCAGCCCTTAACAATGATTCCAAGGAAAAAGTGCTGTCGGTTCTGCCCTTTCAATACGGTGAGATAAGGGAAAATTTTATATGCAGTTTAAGGGGCGAGTATACACTGGGTATTACCCATATTGAGGTACGGGACCCCTTTGGTTTATTCGTACTTTCAACTAACCTGGCCAACCGGCCATACTACAAGCCGCTATACTTAAAGGTGACCCCCAGGATTCTGAATATTTCCGCATTGCCCCTTCCCCGGATACAGAATGAAGGAAGCTCCATACAAGAGTTTTTTTACACCGAAGAACCAGCTTCTCTGGCAGATATAAGGCAGTACCGCTATGGCGATCCTTTGAAAAAAATACACTGGAACATATCTGCAAAGTTGCAGGATATTTATGTTAAAAATTATGAAACCACTGCTCAGTCTCAAATACTCATATTTTTGGAGACTTCACCTTTTCCCGTTGACGGTATGCTAAGATACCGGATAGAGGACCAGGCTGTAGAGTGCGCAGTGTCGGTTATCTATTTCATCCTTACAAAAAGCCTTCCGGCACAGCTTATTATATATCACAGGGAGCGTCAGCAGATAAGCGGAAAAAACCCGGAAGATTTTCCCCGGTTTTTTGATTATATTTCCATGCTTCCATTCAGCAGCCCTTTCTCAGCAGGCGAGATCCTTCTGATAGAATCCCCCGGCTTTTCCAAAGGTCAAAATATAATACTCATTATACACAATCTGAACCACAATCTCTTTAACCAGCTATGCCGGTTCAGACAGTCAGATATACACCCCTTTATCCTTTTTATTCATCCGCCAGGCCAAGTAAATGCTGAACTCCGGCGCATGATCGATGAACTCAACAAAAGAGATATACCGTGTATAACAGTACCTGTCAATGAACGGCTAGACCACATATTGGAGAGAACTTTATGAAACAAATAACAGCATCCGGTTCACTATTGAATTATATAATGAAGGGCATTGTATTTCTGCTGCTGGTGGGCAGCCTGTCCCAATCAGTTATTGCCTCCCTGCGCCTGCCCGTGTCTTATATTTCCGTCCTGGGAATGACTGCAGCAGCATACATAGTTTTATCACTCTATTTATATAACCGCTATACTGCAGCCGTACTGTTTCCTCTCACCATTGTATTTCTGGGCATATCTATATACTTTTTTGCACCGGCAGAATGGCGGATTGATGCCGTAAAATGGCTGGAATGGCTGTTGGATTACACTTTTGGGGTATCCTTTATACAAGCCCGGTATTCACTGCCCAGTGCATGGCTGATTGTATCTGTCCTTTCCCTGGTTTTGTATATTTTTACGATATCGATAGAATGGTTCACGGTCCCCCTGATCATCAGCGCCGGGATTATTGGTATAGAATGGTCCCTTGGGCATACCCAAATACTTCCCTATATGTGGCCCTTTGCATTAGCGTGGATCCTATTACTGGCTTCCAGGTATCACAAAAGGCTTTCCCGCAGTCACAGCATGCCAAATTATGGCGTTTGGCAGGTTTCCGCAGCTCCCTTAGCAGTTGCGGTGGTGTTGACTTCCTATGTCATCCTGCCAAATAATACGCAGAATCTTAAGTGGGAGCTCCTGGAACGCACAGTCCGGGATATAACTGACAGATGGACTGACTGGTCAGTATTTTCAAGCCCCCGTGAACCTTTCCGGCTTTCGTACACCGGTTTCCAGTCTTCCTCAAATGAATTGGGAGGGCCTATAGTACTCAGTGATGACATTGTTTTAAAGATAACATCTACAGCCCCTCTATACCTCAGGGGGACCCTGCTCAATGAATATACGGGAAACAGCTGGATTGATTCAATTGATGATTACCGTTATAAATTGAAGAGTTCATACTCGATACAAACCAAACACCGGGCATTTGACTGGGATGAACAGGTATGGAAGGATTTAAGCAGTGAATTGCAGGAACGCTTTTTCAACACAGTGAAAGCCTCGGTAACCCATACCGGGATCAAAACATCTGTCATTTTCAATTCCCAGCGGTTGGAAGATATTGATGTTCAGAAATGGAGCGGTTTTGTACCGCACTTTAACGGAAAGGGTGAAACCTTTACCTCCAGGCATATATCGCCTTCAGAATGTTATCTGCTGCATGTCAGGGTTCCGAACACGGCCGATCAACAATTCCAGGATTTTATAAAAGAGTATGTTCCATCATTCGATTGGCGTCTGCCCATTGCCGAAACACAGCAGCGGGAAGGAATAAACCACAAAAAAATGGTGCACATTCAAAAACATTATACAGCCCTTCCCGAAGCCCTTCCTCAAAGGGTGATTGATCTGGCAAACTCTATCACAAAAGAAAGCATAACTTCCCTGGACAAAGCCCTGGCTATTCAGTTCTACCTCCGGGAAAATTACACATATACCCTGTATCCGCCTGAAACCCCCGGGGATGCGGATTTTGCTGATTATTTCCTTTTCGATATAAAAAAGGGTTACTGTACATATTTCGCCACAGCAATGGCCGTTCTCGGCCGGGCGGTCGGACTGCCTACCCGCTACGTAGAAGGTTTTTTAATGCCCTCCCGGCCCCAGGAAGGAAATATTTACGAGGTAAAAAAACTGAACAGCCACGCCTGGGTTGAGATATACTTCCCAAAACTGGGATGGCTCACCTTTGATCCAACGCCAATCGGACAAAATCAGCATATTGCAGATGAACAGCAAAATACAGGAGCGTATGACAACTATTACTGGGAGGAATATTTGCACTATCAACAGCATTTTCCGGATGAAGCCGGCTATATCCCGGATTACCACGATACTTCAGAGGCTCAATCTGCCTTGTCACCATGGAACGGCATATTGCAGGCCTTAATCGTTTTACTGGTTATATTACTGAGTTTAGCAGCGGGAACACTGGGCGGGTTAAAAATATGGGACATACAGCGCTGGCGCAGAATAAAAAAGCTGCCTCATGCAAGACAGCTGAGCTATTGTTATCGCGAAATACTATGGCTGCTTAAGCTGTATGGATTTCCTATAAAACCCGGAGAAACTCCTTATGCATATGCACAACGGGTAGATACATGGCTGATAAATGCCGAGGGTTCAATGTATCAAATATGCCATTTGATTATGGAAAATCAATTTGGCGGATACCCTCTGACTGAACATGATATGGACAGGATCCGCCGTTTCTATCGCCACCTCGAAAACAACATAAAAAGCTTGCTGGGTTTCTATCCCTACATGTTCAGGCGCCTGTTAAGACACCGCGCGGCTTGATAGAATGACTAAGACGTACAGAGCCGGCTACAGCCTGAACCTTCTGTGAATCCTCATGTTTTTCCTGTGTTCCCTTACCGATTGAATAGAACGCTGAAGTACTTCGCTGGGTCTGGCAGCCTCCTGTTCTTCTACGGGAGACAGCAGGAATGTTATGCCAATAAAACGTATAATAGCTGAAAGTATAAAAAGCATATGATAGTTATTCAGGCGGCGTCCCAGGAACACAGTATTCAGGCCTTCTATCCATTCTCCTGTAACCTCCATGAACAGCCCGCCAAAAGCATATGCAAGTATGCTTCCAACAAGAGAAGTCACCATAGAAAAGGAAGCAATATAATAAGAACGGTTTTCATCGGGAGAAAGCCCCATTACCAGGTTATTGGAAGTTAAATCAATACCGTTCCAGAACAAGCCTATAGCAATATGGATCAGCGGAATAGCTATATAATTCTCCGGAGTAGCCAGCAACCAGAACAATGGCATAACAGCGCCTACAGAACCGCAAATACGCAGTACCGGCTTATTCCCGAACGCATCGATCAAATTACCCCATTTCCTGACTACAAGTATGGTAAGAAGGTTGCTCGTCACCTGAGTAAATATGGTTATTTCCAAATAGCTCATATTCAGGTAATCAAGCATATAAGCGCTGAAGAACGGGCCTGACATGCTGACTCCAAAAACCCATACCGCCCAGAATATCAAATATCTTCTGAAATTAGGATGGCGCAGCACCTCATTTGCCACTTTTATCGGCGGAATTCTATATTGGGACTTTACCATGGGAGGATCATGAATTCGTATATAACCCACTATATCCAGTACAGCAAATATAACAACTATAGTAAACACTACAGCAAATCCAGCAAAGCCGCCGATGCGATCCAATATGAAACTTGCCAGCAGGCCTCCTATCAATCCTGTTAAGGTGAACATCATCTGCCGCTGGCTGAAAAAACGTCCCCGTATTTTCAACGGAACCAACGCCGCCATCCAGGATATAGACGTTACACCGTTAAATGCACCGCCTATGGCTGAAATAAGTAAAAAGAACACTATAAAGCTTATGGTAAGACCCTTTAGCTCTTCCGGAATGATTAAGGGGAGGATTACCACCGGTATTATGGAAAGACGCTGTAATATGCCCCCTATTATAAACAGTTTCTTCCTGGCACCGGTTTTCTCCAGAACATATGCAGCCATAACCTGGAACAAGCCGCTCATAACAGGCAGTCCCATCAGAATCCCGTACATGAAATCACCAACACCGAGGTGACGGACAAAACCTGCAAATGGCGCACCGTTCAGGCATACAAAAAACACAATACCCAAACTTGCACTCCAGGCAGCCCTGCTCAAATCTTCCCTTAAATCGTTGGTAATAGCAAAATCTTTAAATAATATAAGTTTTTGCTTCAACAATGCTGTGTTTATTCTTATTTTTCCAGACACTGTTACATATCCCCCAAATATCCGCTTATTACGGATTAATACTGTGTCATTCTCCAAATCCTGTTTCCTGTAAAATAAGACAAGCCTCTAAATATTGATACCATACCAATTGCCCTTTATAAACACCATGTTTACATAAAGGTTTTTATCAAGAATAACCAGATCGGCATCGTAGCCTTTTTCTATACGCCCCTTATGATCATCTACGCCAGTTATGCACGCCGGCACTTCGGTGAGCATCTTCACAACATCATTAACCTGAAATCCTATGGACACCATATTCCGTAAAGCTTTATCCAGTGTAAGGGTACTGCCTGCCAGGTTACCGGAATCCTTCAAACGGGCTACACCCTGATTGACAACTACTTCCTGCAAGCCCAGGAAATACTCTCCGTCATCCATACCGGTGGCAGCCATAGAATCGGTAATCAGAGCCACCCTGCTGCATCCCTTAACACCAACAGCAATTTTCAGGGCTGCCGGATGAACATGGACAAGATCAGCAATGAGCTCAATGGTTGTATCCTCCCTTGCCATAAATGCCCCTACTGCTCCGGGTTCCCTATGCTTAAGAGGTGTCATTGCATTATAGAAATGAGTTGCATGCCGCATACCCCACTCAATTCCTTCAATACACTCATCATAACCGGCAGCAGTATGCCCCATGGAAACGACAACGCCCTTATTTACAAGATAACCGGTTAATTCCCTGGCTCCTTCAACATCCGGCGCCAAGGTCACCCTCTTTATGATTCCTTCATATTCGCCTGCCAGGTCAGTAAAACCATTTATGCTGGCAGGAAGTATGTGCTGCCCTGCCAGGGCGCCTTTTGCTTCAGGATTTATAAAAGGTCCCTCGAGATGAACCCCCAGAATCTGGGCTCCCCGGCACTGCTTTTTCATAATAGCTGCAACAGCTTTCAGGCTGGCCCGGGTTGCTTCCCGGGACGAAGCAGCAGTGGTAGCCAGAAAGGATGTTGTTCCGTGCCCGGCAATAAACCTGGCAATATCTTCGAGAGCATCAACACTGCCATCCATTACATCCCGGCCTGCACAGCCGTGAATATGGATATCAATAAAGCCAGGACAAACAAAATATCCGTCCGCATCGATTGCCTGGCCTTCATTGTATTTACCCTTGGGCACGATATCAAGGATCTTTCCTTCTTCCAGAAGAATATCGATATCATTCTTCCACTCGTCCCCCTGATATACAATTCCACCCCTGATAATCTTCATATTCCCTATCCCGCCATAATAGAATTATCAATAAAAAAGCCCCCTCGGCCGTGTGCTCAGTCCCTAAACCAAGGAGGATTATAGTATTCTGTTTTCGGATTTATTTTATCATTTTTGTTTCAACATTACAATACTGATCCGAGCAGACATTTTTTGTACCCTGTATGACTTCCTGTCATTATACACCAAATGAGCTATCATGTTTATTTTAGCAAATGTACTGTGAAGAAAATTATGAAGCTCCAGCGAGCGGAATAATATTCTGAACATTATTCAATGCAAGGAATTGTAAAAGCATTGATTGTTTTATCTTACAGACTGTAGTAAAATAAACTATTGATAGCACCTTGTCAGTTTATCAGCTTTTTTCATCTTTTTAACTTATATGGTCACTGTCATTTGCAGGCAATTATCAACCTGTCGGCTTTTTGTATTACTGCAGTTGCCGATTTTTTTCAGCATCATCAATGTTATAAAGAATCTTGAACAAGGAGGTATCCAAATGCCCCATTTATTCTCGCCTATCAAAATTAAAAACAAGGAGATTAAAAACCGGATTGTCATGCCCCCTATGGTATGCTTCGGCTACGCAGGAAATAATGGATTTGTATCAGAAAAAAATATCCGGCACTATGAAGCAAGGGCAAAAGGAGGAGCAGGCCTTATCATCGTTGAGGCCACCTGTATAGCCAGGGATGGCCGTTTGGCAAGCGATCAGCTGGGCATATGGTCAGACGAACATATTGAAGGATTAAAACGGCTTTCCCAAGCCTGTCAGTTTCACGGAGCCGCGGTGTTAATTCAAATCCATCATGCCGGATTAAGGGCACCGCGGGATGTTGCAGAAACGGTTCTGGCTCCATCCCGCTGCTCAGAATATATTGATGATAACAGGCTGGTCCGTGAATTAACCGTTGAAGATATAAAGACAATTCAACAGGATTTTATAAAAGCGGCCAAAAGAGCTAAGGAAGCCGGTTTTGACGGTATTGAACTTCACGGAGCCCACGGCTATCTGATCTCCCAGTTTGCGTCACCCATTACCAACAAAAGAACAGATCAATATGGCGGTTCGTTGGAAAACAGGATGAGATTCGCAGTAGAAATAATCCGGCAGCTAAAGGAATTTGCCGATGAAAACTTTATAATCGGATACCGCATGGGAGGCAACGAACCTACTTTGGAAAACGGAATTCAAATCGCAAAAATTCTGGAAGACGCCGGTGTTGAACTATTGCATGTTTCAGCGGGAATATCTTCCCCTGAATTCCCTCAGCCGGAAGTCCCCCGGGAATTCCCCGAAAATTTAATAGTATATTGCGGTACCCGGATAAAAAGCAGGGTAAATATTCCGGTCATTGTAGTCAACGGAATTCGCATGCCGCAGCAGGCCGAATACCTTGTTGAAAACAATCTTGCCGATATGGTGGCCGTCGGCCGTGGTCTTCTTATAGATCCCGACTGGGCCAATAAGGCTAAACATGGATCCGAAATAAAACCATGTCTGGCGTGTAAAAGATGCCTGTGGTATACAGAACCGGACAAGTGCCCGGGTAAAGACTGATCGCTCCGGGCATATTCCCTATACTGTTGGCTGTTCGAAACCTGTTTACAGCTTACATTTTTACTGTCAGCTGAAATTTCAGAATTTTGTCGAACATAAAAATGTTAAAAGGCCTTTTCCTTAAATAAAAGAAAAAGGCCTTTTTATATCCGTTCATATCATATTGCTTCGGAATCCTTCTGGCGGACCCTTCTGCCGTAAAGTCTGGCGGTCTGCTTCAAAGCGCCGAACAGAAGCGCTACCAGAAATACATTTCCCACGGTTGCAGGCAGAACAGCCGTTACAAAAGCACCAACAAAGATCTGTGGGGGAAAAACCTCTAACAGTATTGCAGAACCTATGAACACACATCCGCTTAAGATTGTCCCGGCTATAGGAACTGCAATCGAAAGAATGTACTGATTGATAAACCTTCTGGATACCCGGACAGCAACAATCAACACTCCTGTCGTTATCAGCTTATCAATCAAATTGGGAACAAACCCACCCGGCACGTTGGTTGTAAGGCCTGATAATATACCTGCGGCTACCCCTGCAACAAAACCTACTTTAGTATCCTCAAAAGTCAACAGGCATAAGAACAACATAGCCAGCAGAAAATCGGGTTTAACAGGCGTCCCCGTTGAAGGTGTAACATAATGCAGCACCAAACCAATAGCAAGCAGCAATCCAGCCAATACAAAATCTCTTAAATTTTTCACAGCTCATCTCTCCTCTTCTCATCTAATCTGAATTTTCATCCTGCAAAGCTTATATTTCGCATATAAGCCTTCTGCAGGTGAATATTGATCTGATAATAACACATAACATAAATAAAGGCAACTACAAATTTATCCCTTCATTTATTTTCTCCGGACTATTTTAATGCAAGTTACCGATAAAACACATGGTTGGCGATGGTAGTAACATAAGTCCGGTTTTTTACTATCCACGTACCCGATGATTTAGATGGATTGAAAAAGTATAAAGCGTTTCCCACCGGACTGGCTCCTCCGTATGCCTCCTGGGCGGCACGATAGCTTTCACTGCTGGGTGTATTATATATTGTGCCGTCATGTACCGGACAGAATTGAGGAATACCCTTGTAATACTCAAATATTACGTCATATACCGAATTGGGAAAACTTGAGGACTTGACCCTGTTCATTATAACGTTCCCAACAGCAACTTTTCCAATATATGGTTCTCCACCGGCCTCAGCATGTATGATCCTGGCAAGCCAGTAAATATCACCTGAAGCCTTCTCGGATGATGAAGAGCCTCTGCTTGCTGCAGATGAGGATGTCTGGACATTCTGATTATATGAAACTGTCTGTCCGTTGTACAAAGCATTTTGAGTCTGGGGACCCGCAATGCCGTCAATCCTCAGTCCATTGGCTTTCTGATAAGCTATCACCGAGTTCTCGGTTATTTTACCGTAATATCCCGTTACATTCGCAAAGAAAAATCCCTTCTGCTTAAGCGCTGTTTGCAGCCTGGACACAGCCTGGCCTCTCATCCCAAATTTCAATGTGATGTTCTGGCCGGTACTGCTGCTGTAAAGGGCCAATTGAGTGGCATTCCCGGCTATTCCGTCTACCACCAGTCCACGGGCCTTTTGAAACTTTACAACAGCGTCCCGGGTAATCGGGCCATAATAACCGGTTACCTTCCAGTAGGTATAGTATCCTTGATTCTTTAATTCCTGCTGCAACCGGGAAACAGCCTCACCGCGGCTGCCTACGGACAATAACGGATATGCAGCCAGTACATATCCCGAGGGCAGCAGTACAACTGCTAGTACCATAACCATGATAAAACAAAAAAATCTGCGTTTAGTCGTGCTACATCTCATATTATTTCACACCCCATACCAGAAGTATATTGGTTACTATTATAGGGTGTGCTTGTATTTACTGTCAAATTAGTAAATCTCCGTAATATGATTTATTACAAATATATTACGGAGATTTTAATTTTTTATTATTAATCCTCATTAATTCATATACATACCAGTTCGTGCCAAAGTGTTACTTCATAAAAAATCGATCCGTTGATCAAAATTTTATGGAGCTAAAACTTAATTGTTCTAACCTTTACTCCCGGAATCCGGCTCAGCTCTTCGGAAAACTCCTCGAGATAAGCATTGTCAGCATTTACATTGAGAGTTATGATGCCCCTGTCGCTTCCCGGGTCATGTACCCCCTGCCTGGTGAGTATACAATCACCGTACTTTGTCAATACTTCCTGAACGCTGATCGCCTGCTCTTTGCGGTTTTCCAATTCCACTGCGACTACATAGAGCTTTTTGTCTGACATCTATCTTCCCTCCTTCCGTGAAAACCATAAAATTCATATGATTCTTTCAATCTCAACCCGCGGCAGCATACTCTCAAACCCTGAACGGGTACACAGCAAGGTCCCTTCCCTCATTACAGATGCGGTTGCAGCAGCCATACCATACCGCAGCATTTCTTTTAAGCCTGCACCCTCCTGTATAGCAAGGCAAAAGCCTGCAACCATCGAATCCCCGGCACCTGCTGTTCCTTTAACTTCAACTGCTACGGGATGAGCATAAAAAGCCTCTTTATCATCAAGGATAACAGCACCGCGGCTTCCCATTGATACACCAACTATATTTATTCCTTTATCCAGGAATGCCCGGGCGGCATTAACAATTTCCTTATAAGTAGTGAACTGCATTCCGGTTGCCTTTTCCAGTTCATACAGGTTGGGCTTAACCATATAGGGACCGGCTTCAATCCCTTGAAGAAACAGCTCATCATCAGTATCAAGCACACAGAGAACAGGATATTTGTTCACCCGTTCAATCAAATCCCTGTAAACAGATACCGGTACCCTTTGGGGAACACTTCCGCTAAAGACCATCATCCGGCTTCTGGCGGCATATTCATCAACCATATCCATTAGTTTGTCAAGGCATTCCGGCGGAACCGGATTACCGCTTTCGTTAACCTCGGTAACAACTCCTTCTGACATATCAAAAATCTTAAGATTAACCCTCACTTCCCCTTCAACATCAACAAAATCGTAAGGAATACCTTTTGAATCCAGAAAGCCCCTGATAATCCTGCCTCTCTCTGTATAATTAATACCTGTACAAAAGGCACTGCTGCCCAACTGGTGTATAGCTACAGCAACATTTACTCCTTTTCCGGCAACATCCATCCTGCTGCTTTTAATCCTGTTCAATCCTCCATAGATAAATTTCTCCACGGTAACCATTCTGTCTATACAAGGATTAAGCGTCAATGTAGTTACCATCATCATACCCCCCGATTCATACCCCTTTTACCTTACCCTATTATTATGTATTCTGACAAAAAACCGCATATTCCGGCAATAAAAATAGCTGCCGCATTAATTTTCGCTTCTTATATGTATGCTGACAGAACCGTTATTCAAATAAAAACCGAGCAACATGTATTGCGCCCGGTTTTTCGAAAAGACTTTATCAATCTTCATTCTCCCGTTTAGCCTGTTCAACTATTTTTGCACTGATGTTGCCAGGCACTTCCTCATAGCGTACATACGTCAGTTTGAAACTCCCACGAGCCTGGGTCATGGAACGCAAATCAGTAGCATATCTGAACATCTCGGCCTGAGGTACCTCAGCCTCAACCTTCTGCAGCCCATTCCCCAAAGGTGTCATGCCCAGTATGCGTCCACGCCTGCGGTTTAAATCACCTATAATATCACCCATATATTCATCGGGTACAATTACTTCGGCTTTCATTATGGGTTCAAGCAGCACAGGATTTGCCTGTTCCAGCTTTCTGTAGGCAAGGGAAGCTGCTACTTTGAATGCCATTTCGGAAGAGTCGACAGAATGATACGAGCCATCGTACAGAGTGGCCTTTATTCCAACCATCGGGTATCCTGCCAGTACACCCTTTTGCAGGGCTTCCTGCAAGCCCTTCTCAACTGCCGGAATATACTGTCTGGGTACTACGCCGCCTACTATCTTGTCGACAAACTCAAATTGCTGTTCAGGATCCGGCAATGGTTCAAATTCAACCCAAACATGTCCGTATTGTCCATGACCGCCTGTCTGTTTCTTATGCCTTCCCTCGGCTTTTATACTCTTTCGAATTGTTTCCCGATAGGGTACTTTTGGTTCCGTAAATACTGCATTAACCCCAAACTTGTTTTTCAGGCGGCTGGCTATAACATCAAGATGTACCTCGCCAACTCCGGATATAATGGTTTGACCGGTCTCAACGTTCGGCTGTACCGTAAATGTCGGGTCCTCCTCCATGAGCCGGTTCAATCCGCCAAATACCTTTTCTTCTTCCCCTTCTTTTTCTACAGCTACCGCCATTGATATGGAAGGTTCGGGGAATTCTATGCCTTCGTACATTACAGGTGATGCCGGATCGCACAGGGTATCGCCGGTAACGGTATTTTGCAGTTTGGCAATTGCACCGATATCGCCGGCAGTCAGCTTATCCACCTGTATCTGCTTTTTGCCTCTCAATATATATATAGAACCGGTTTTTTCGTTTCTCTCCTTATTTGCATTATATATGCTCATTCCGGCCGAAAGTTCTCCGGTCATGACCTTAAATACCGAGAGTTTTCCTACGAAGGGATCGACAACCGTCTTAAAGACAAACGCTGAGAAAGGCAGCGATGGATCTACTTTATATTCTCCTGTTTCGCCAGTCTTGGGATTAGTTCCCGGTACTGCCGGGCGGTCGCTGGGTGCAGGCATGTAATCCGCAATACTGTTCATCAACAATTCAACTCCGGCATTGTTCACGGCTGATCCATACAGCACCGGGACTACGTCGCCTTCTGCAATCCCTATGCGTAAAGCCTCACAAATCTCCTGCTCTGTGAGTTCTTCCCCTTCAAAATATTTCTCCATGAGCTCTTCACTGGTCTCAGCCGCAGCTTCAATAAGCCGCGTTCGGATTTCTTCTACACTGTCTGATAAATCATCGGGAACGGGGATCTCCTTTGGCTCTTTTCCGGTAAAATCCCAGGCTTTCATATTTACCACGTCTACCAGGCCGGTAAAACGGCCTCCGCTCATTATAGGCACCTGCAGCGGGGTTATAGCCGTTCCGTACTTGCCTTCAAGTTCCTCCAATACTTTCTCATAATGAACGTTTTCTCTGTCCATCTGATTGATGAAGATCATTCTCGGAACATTGTATTCCTTACAAAAATCCCATGCTTTCTCCGTGCCAACGCTAACACCTGAAACCGCGCCGACTACAATGACGGCTCCATCCACCACCCTTAAGGACTGGATCATCTCACCAACGAAATCAAAAAATCCTGGTACATCTATTATGTTGATTTTATGATCATTCCATCCCAGTGGTGCTATTGCAGCACTGATGGATATATTCCTTTTTATTTCTTCGGGATCATAATCGGTGGTGGTAGTGCCATCTTCAACACGACCAAAGCGATCAATTGCTTTGGCATTGAAAAGCATGGCCTCAGTTAAAGTGGTTTTTCCTTCTCCGCCATGGCCTACGATTCCAATGTTGCGGATCTTTTGTGTTACAAAGTTGTTCATCAACATTCCCCCTTGTAATTTTGGTACACTGTCTGATATTAGACATATGCTATTCTATTTCTGCGGTAACAGGCTATTTCCTTTTTTATTGTAACATACTTTTCGTCAAAACTTAATACGGTTTATAAAATAAATATTACATATTTTGTTTTTTGTTGTCATCACCATATTTTTATTGGAATATATAATGCATCTTTTCCTGTACATTTACTTTATTCATTTGCAGAATATTATGTAGCCACCTTACTAAAAGGCTTAGCACCTGTTAACAAAGCGGAGGATAAGCCGGAACCAGTCTGACGCGATAGCGAGTATCGGTGGAAGCCCTGAGCGAGTTATACAGGTTCCTGGCCTTGAACTTCAGCGAGCGGAATAATATTCTGCACAATCACATAATAATTCATGTATTTTTCAAGTTAATATTTTTAGCAGCCACAGCATACACCCCTTTTTGTTATCATTCTTGACTTTTAATATAATAAAAGATACAATTTTCTAAATATTATACTAACTATACCGATAAATTAATTACTCTGTCGTATTCCATGGAGGTCAGCCATGAAACATATAACTGTCAATCTGGAAAATAAATCATATCCCATATATATAGCCTCTGAAGGGTGGAGCCAGTTATCCCGGGCTATCGGGGGAAAAATCAAAGGCAATAAAGTACTTGTAGTATGCGATGAGAATATATATCCCCTATATTATAATTCCGTAAAATCCGTTCTAATATCCATGGGATACCGGGTAAATCCGGCTGTAATACCTCCCGGGGAGGTAAGCAAGAGTTTTGACAAGGCACTGGAGTTGTATACTCACGCCCTGGAAGCCAGATTGGACCGTTCATCTTCCATTGTAGCCCTGGGCGGCGGAGTAGTTGGAGATCTGGCCGGTTTTATTGCAGCCACATATATGCGTGGTATCGGATTTATCCAGATTCCCACTTCACTGCTAGCCCAGGTGGACAGCAGCATAGGCGGTAAGGTTGCCATCAACCATCCTCTTGCCAAAAACATAATAGGCGCTTTCTATCAGCCTGATGCGGTATTTATCTGCCCCGATACCCTTGTTTCCCTGCCGTCCAGGGAATTTGCAACGGGCATGGCTGAACTAATAAAACACGCTTTTATAGCTGATCCGGATTTCATAAGCTGGCTGGAGGAAAACATGATAGCACTTATTTCCCGGGATGTAGAAGCCCTGTCCTCTGCTATTCATCGTTCCTGCCTGATCAAGACCGGTGTTGTTGAACAGGACGAAAAAGAGACAGGCTTAAGAATGATACTTAATTTTGGACATACTATCGGCCATGCTATCGAAGCAGCCACCGGCTATTCCAAGTATACTCACGGAGAAGCAGTAGCTATGGGTATGATATATGAATCCAGCATCGCTATGAAGATGGGACTGGTTAATCAGGGCTATATAAACCGGCTGTCAGACATACTGCGCAGAGCCGGACTGCCCACCCAGCTTGACACCCCGGCATGGGGCCCGATAGTTGAAAGAATGATCCACGACAAAAAAAATGTGAATCAAGGCATTGTGCTGGTATTGCCCACCGGATACGGCAAAGTCAGCATTATTAAAGATCTTAACCCGGAACAGGTTAAACAAATGCTACAATAAAATGAAGGAGGAGCATTCTATGATTAAATACCGAAAAACCATTGAAAATTTAGAACCCTACAAACCTGGAAAACCCATAAGCGAAGTAAAACGGGAATTAGGCCTTTCCGATGTAGTTAAGCTGGCTTCAAACGAAAACCCGTTAGGCTGTTCGCCAAGAGCTGTAAAAGCAATCGTTGACTGGACAAATGATGCCGCGCTTTATCCCGATGGAAACTGTACCGAGCTGAGAAATGCCCTGGCTTCCAAGTTCAACCTCAGCCCTTCCCAGTTTCTCTTTGGTGCAGGAACGGACCAGATTTTGGAGATAATTGCACAAACCTATATAAACCCCGGTGACGAGACCATCATGGGCTGGCCTTCCTTTTCAAGGTATGAAGCTGTAACCCGTATAATGGATGGAATAATAATAAAATTACCCTTAACCGACGATTACCGCCTGGATCTGGATGCTTTCCTGGATGCCATAAACGAAAAAACACGGATTATATGGGTATGCAACCCAAACAACCCAACCGGTACAATAATCACCGAACAGGAGCAAAGGGAGTTTTTAAAAAATGTTCCGGAGAACATACTCGTAGTACTGGACGAAGCATATTATGAATATGTGCAGAATTCCAACTACCCCCGAAGCGTTGAACTGCTTAACGAATATGACAATATAATAGTACTCAGGACTTTCTCCAAGATTTATGGCCTGGCCGGTCTCAGGGTAGGATACGCCATTTCCAATGAAAATATAATTGCCTGTCTCAACAGGGTCAGAGGCCCTTTCAATGTTAACGCAGCTGCCCAGGCTGCTGCTGCAGCTTCGTTGAATGACCAGGAATTTGTTCAGGACAGCATAAAAATCAACCAGGAAGGTAAACAATATTTGTATCGCGCTTTTAAGGATATGGGGCTGGAATATATCCCGGCCAACGGCAATTTTATTATGGTAAATGTGGAAAAGGACAGCCTTCAGGTGTTTAAAGATCTGCTTTTAAAAGGCGTGATTGTCCGGTCAGGGGATATTTTCGATATGGATAACTGGCTCAGAATTACAATTGGAACCCCGGAACAGAATACAGTATTGATAAATGCCTTAAAATCAGTATTATAGAATATTTTATGGGTTTTCGGTGCACAGGCAAGGATTAGCCCCCCTGTAAAGCCGATGTAGAACGGTAGAACGGCAGAGCATTACGGTAGTATGGCAAAAAAAACGGATATATTATCTCCTGTATCAAAGCATGAATATATAAAACACGGTATTCAAATTGATTGGAATACAGTATTTGTTGAAGTTGAAAACGCAAGAAGTATAAACCATATTTGAACGGAGGATGGATAGTATGGTTATTGTTATGAAACCCAGTGCGACAAAAAACGATATAAAGAATATTGAGGGAATTCTTAAAAAGCTTGGCCTGGACGTCCATATATCAACGGGTTCAGAACGGACAATTATAGGAGTTATTGGTGATAAACGGCTTTTGGCCGACACACCCCTGGAGCTTATGCCGGGTGTGGACCGTCTGGTGCCAATAGTCGAACCTTACAAACTGGCGGGAAAAACCTTTAAACCCGAATCAACGGTAATACAAATTAAGGATGTTGCCATAGGCGGCAAAAAACTGGTCATTATAGCAGGTCCATGTGCCGTTGAAAACTATGAACAGATCATGCAGACTGCAAAATTCATCAAATCCAGGGGAGTTCAATTCCTAAGAGGTGGTGCATACAAACCCCGGACATCACCCTATTCATTTCAAGGGCTGGAAGAAAAAGGTTACAGGCTCCTGGCTGAGGCAGCAAAAGAAACCGGTCTGCTGGTGGTATCGGAAATCGTATCCATCAAATCCATTGAACAGGCAGCAAAATATGTTGACATATTCCAAATTGGCGCCCGAAACATGCAAAATTTCCAGCTGTTGCGGGAAGTGGGAAGGACCAAAATACCTGTAATATTGAAGCGGGGCCTTGCATCCACAATAGAGGAATGGCTGAACGCAGCTGAATATATAATGAATGAAGGCAACTATAATATAATACTTTGCGAACGGGGCATCCGGACTTTTGAAACATACACCCGCAATACCCTGGATCTCAGCGCCGTTCCTATCATTAAGGAAATCAGCCACCTTCCCATAATAGTAGATCCAAGTCACGGCACAGGAAAATGGAACCTGGTAACTCCTATGAGCCGTGCTGCTGTTGCTGCAGGTGCCGATGGCCTGCTGATAGAGGTCCATCCCGATCCGACATCCGCCCTCTCAGACGGTCCCCAATCCCTGAACTTTGAAACTTTTGACATGCTGGTTGATGAGATATCAAAGGTAGCCAGTATCATAGGACGGGAGTGGTGAGATCATGACGTTGCAAAGGATAAGCATCCTGGGACTTGGCCTGATTGGCGGATCCCTGGCCAAGGCCATCCGGCACAACCGGCCCGGAAGTGTTATTATTGGACTGGATACCAGGAGTGAGTATCTGGATATGGCTCTAAAGGAAAGGGTAATCCACAAAAGGGCTGCAAGCCTAAAGGAAGCCGTCGCCCATGCAGATATTATATTCCTGTGTACGCCGGTAGGCACCATCCCCCCGCTTATAAAAGCAATCGCAAAGGATATACGTAAAGGAACCGTCGTCACGGATGCAGGCAGTACCAAGGCAGCAATCGTAGAAACTGCAGAACGGTACCTTCCTCCCGATGTTTTCTTCGTAGGCGGGCATCCCATGGCAGGTACCGAACATTCAGGATACACGGCCAGCATCCCTCATCTTTTCGAAAATGCTTATTATATTTTAACCCCTCTTGCTTCTACTCCTGCCCAGGTTGTGGACAGTTTAAAATACTTATTATCATCCATAGGAGCCATTCCCCTGGTTATGGAGCCAAGGCTTCACGACAGAATTGTCGGATGTATCAGTCACCTTCCCCATGTGGTAGCCGCTGCCCTGATAAACGCAGTACAAAACATAGACGATCCCCAGCATTTGAAGGAAAGGCTGGCTGCCGGCGGGTTCAGGGATATCACGCGGATAGCTTCTTCAAATCCGCATATGTGGAGAGACATCTCCCTGTCAAACAGCAATCAGCTTCTGGAGCTTATTGATCACATGATCGACAGCCTGTCAATATTTCGAAACTATATCACAGATAATGATCCCCAGGGAGTTGAAGAATTCTTTTCCAGGGCAAAAAAATTCCGGGACAGCCTGCCCACCCTGCAAAGCCTGGCACTGGCCCCATATCACCACCTGTATGTTGATGTGGAAGATCGTCCCGGAATCATCGGAAAAATCGCATCCCTGCTGGGTGACCACGGCATAAATATAAAGAATCTGCGCATAATCCACAGCCGGGAGGATGAACCGGGAGGATGCCTGGTTATATCTTTTTCGGATGTACCTTCACTGAACAAAGCCTGTGAAGTACTTACTGCACAGGGCTTCAAAACTTATACAAAATAAGCATTCGGGAGGAAAATCATGAAACTCAGCATAACCCCTGCGAAAAGGCTCGTGGGAGAAGCGGAAATCCCCGGTGATAAATCCATATCCCACCGCTGCATAATACTTGGAGCCATAGCCAATGGCGATACCCGGCTGAGCCGTTTTCTGATGAGCAGCGACTGTCTGAACACTATTAAGGCTTTCAGACAGATGGGAGTATTAATAGATATACCGGACCCTGGTAGTGTTATAATCCGCGGTGTGGGGCTGTATGGGCTTAAACCGCCCTCTTCCCCCATTGATGCCGGCAACTCCGGCACCACCGCCAGGCTATTGGCCGGTTTATTATCGGGCCAGAATTTCAGCAGTGTTATAACCGGAGATGAATCACTGCAAAAACGGCCTATGGATCGGATTATCATTCCTCTCAAAAAAATGGGAGCCGATATAAATACAAATACCTGTGGAAGGTATCTTCCCCTGTCAATCAAAGGAAGCTCTCTTGAAGGAATAGATTATCATATGCCGGTTGCCAGCGCCCAGGTAAAATCGGCGCTGGTGCTTGCCACGCTTTATGCAAAAAGTCCCAGCTATATTCATCAGCCGGCAGTATGCCGTAATCATACCGAGATACTTCTCCGGGCCTTTGGAGGCAGGATAGATACCCGGGATAACACAATCATTGCTTATCCCGCCCGGCAGTTGTACTGTCAAAGCATTAAAATCCCGGGAGATATTTCATCGGCTGCTTTTCTGATGACAGCCGGACTTCTGGTTCCGGATTCCACGATTATATTAAAAGAAGTGGGTATAAATCCCACTCGCACAGGTATACTTGATGTTTTCAACCGGATGGGGGCTGACATAACGGTTGAAAACCTGTCAAATTCCGGAGGCGAAATAATAGGAGATATAGTAGTAAAAACATCTCATCTGAAAGGAACTGTCATCAGCGGAGAACTGATTCCCAGATTGATTGATGAAATTCCCGTTATAGCCCTGGCTGCTACTCAGGCAGAAGGCACCACCGTTATACGGGATGCACAAGAGCTGAAAGTTAAAGAAACCAACCGCATTAACTCAGTAGTCAGTCTGCTTTCCCGTCTGGGAGCAAATATTGAGGGCACTGATGATGGCATGGTTATACATGGACCTACACCCCTTACAGGAAATACACTGGACAGCTTTGGAGATCACCGGCTCGCCATGACGGCAGCTGTTGCAGGACTGATAGCCCGGGGAGAAACTACTATAAATGGATGGCAATGGGCAGATGTCTCATTCCCAGGTTTTTATGATACGCTAAAAAAGCTGCAGAATTAATTAAAGGACTCAGCGGCCCGGTTCAGGTCAATTGCTGCCGGTATTTTTCCATAAGCACTTTAAAAAGCTCCCCAGGAGTGGGAGGGGTATATGTTATGGCGTTTGCCCCCGCTTCAATGGTAGCCATTATAGTTTCATCGCCAGGCCCGCCTGTAGCAATAATAGGTACATCCGGCATTTGATCCCTTATCTTTTTAACGATATCTACTGTTTTTTTGGCTCCCGAGACATTAAGTATGGTGGCCCCTGCCTCCATCCGGGCTTTGAAATCGGTGTTTTCAGATACTACCGTAACAACAATGGGAATATCGATGGTATCCCTGACTGCTCTTATGATCTCATTGGGGATTGGAGCATTTACCACAACCCCTATGGCTCCCTTGAACTCTGCATCCAAAGCCAGGTTTACTACTCTTTTCCCCATGGTCGTTCCTCCGCCCACTCCACAAAAAACCGGAACATCACCGGCCATCATTATGGCCTGAGTAATTGCAGGCTGAGGGGTAAAGGGATATACCGCAATAATAGCATCAGCATTTATGTTTTTAATAACGGCAACATCGGTGGTAAATGCCAGAGAACGTATAGTCTTTCCAAATATCCTTATTCCGCTGGCCTGTTGAATGCATTCCGGCACTTCAATCATATGGCGCCTGAGAGTTCCTCGTATTTCTTTCGGCATAAGGTTTCCTCCTTTGCTTATCAGGTTCAACTGTTATTTTATTTATTTTATCACAAAAATAATGCGCTAAAAATATAGGCCAACAACACGCTAAATGGAATCAGGAAAATCCTGTTTATATCCTGTCCGCAAAAAAGCAGCATTATAATAAACCGTTTGCTAAGGGTTATAACCCTATACCCCCTTCACACCCTTTATTATACTGACTATATCCTGTTTCATAGCCTCGGCTTCACCGCCCGTCATCCTTAACACAACCAGCAGTAATATAATTGCAGCTAATAGTATAACTCCCCATATAATGATATCCTTTTTAAAGAAAAAAACCCGCACATCCTACACCCCCTAATCTAAGGTATGCGGAAAAAATTTGATTTAGAATAGCTTGATTTTTATACTGTAAAAAGATATAATTCCTGTGGCTTTCAAAAATTTTCTTGTGGAAATTGCTCACTGCTCTGGCCCATAACAATAAACATTCCGGGGAGGTTTGGCCAAAAAGGCAGAAAATGCCGTTATAAATTGATATATATGGTATTATTTACAATATATACATGTTATACCTATGTCCAGCTGGTTACATAATAAACGTGTTAGCACGAATCGAAGGAGCATAAAATACATGGAACAATTGGAAGAACTAATCGAAAAAATAGAAGCCCTACGAAATTATTTACATGAGCTCATGGAACAAAAAGATATCAACAGTCCGGATATTCTAAAGGCAAGCCAGCAGCTTGACCAATTTCTGGTTGAATACCATGAGCTGATTAAGAATAGAGATTAATATTAAATGTCCATTAAACTGCTTGCTGCAGTTCTCTTGTAAAACTATCTCAGGGCGCTCCCTGAAGCCAGTTTGCGCTAAATTAAAATGTCGATACCGTATTACAGGGTATTCCATTCTTATCCCTGCACCATCGGGACAAACCTGACCGGATAGATCTCTTCCTCTTTCAGTGCTCCTTTTTCTTTGGTGATACGGTACAGCATCTGTATACCGTCCTCCGGCCCCACAGGTATTACCATTCTCCCGCCCTCTGCCAGTTGGCTGATAAGTGCATCAGGAATCCGGCGCGGTGCGCATGTAACCATAACAGCGTCATATGGGGCATGTTCCTTCCAACCGTCATAACCACTTCCCAGCTTATAGTGAATATTGCTGTAACCCAAGGATTTCAGTACTTCCTTTGCTCTCAGCTGAAGAGGCTTTATTAACTCTATTGTATATACCTCTTTAGCCAGGCGTGCCAGGAATGCAGTCTGGTACCCCGAGCCCGTACCGATCTCCAACACCTTTTCACTGCCTTCCAGCATAAGAAGCTGGGTCATATAGGCAACCAGAGATGGCTGGGAAATGGTTTGTCCATACCCTATGGGCAAAGGAGCATCGAGAAATTCATTGTGTTGATAGCCTTTATCAATAAACCTCCCTCTGGGAATGGAGTTCAGCGCTTCCCATACCCGTTCATCGGTTATATTTCTCATGCGTTCCCTCCTCCACGCCATGTTCGTCCCTACCCCCTTTTTTTTCTTTTTATAGAACATCAAGCAAGTATTTGTCCCATATCTTATTCTGCAGCATTGCTAAATATCCATTCAGCTTTAATATTCATTCCGTCCTCATTTGATTCCATATACCAGACCTTCTCCCATTATTTAGCCTTCCTTTGGAGTACTGCAAGTTGAAGCAAACCCTGCCGGTTGATATAATAATTAATAAAAGATACCGCTATCAAACATGTTATCATCTAATCCGGGAGCTGCGAATATGAAACCTAAGAAATCCATAAAATCATATATCTATGAAAGAGATAAACGAAAATGCCGTTTATGTTCCAAATACCTTAAGTACCAACAGGCAAGCCTGGATCACTATCTTCCCAGGAGCAAGGGAGGAACAGGAGATGTGTTCAACCTCATATTATGCTGCAAAAAATGCAATAATATCAAAAAGAGTTCCATTCCTGAAGATTTTGAAGAATTAATGATAACCCTGTTCAAAATCGGGGTAAGGGATAGAATAATCAAAGCATCCTTACCCCGATTTTCAACCAAAGACATTAACAGTATAACAGAGAGTGTAGACAGGCTTGAAGCAATCAACAATTATGTTGTTTTCCAAAGCAAAACCCACCGCCTGTATGTAAAAAATAACAGTATAAAGAAAATTATTTACATAGGAAGCAATAATTCTTCCGAATAAACATCTGTCTCGTTCAAATACTCCTCATATCTGGAATTATTTCCGCCAGTTCTTAGTAAACTTCTTCAATGCTGTATTCCTGGGTACCCAGCCCCATTTTTTCCAGTTCGTTCAGCTGTACAAAGGGATCCTTTCTGTGTATCCTTTCAAACAGGTGTCCGTGTTCTCCCAGTTCCATGCCCTGAGGCAGTCCCGATGGAATCAGGTCTTCAACTTTAATAGCATCCAGTGAAGCCCTTTCAATTGCAACAATGTCCCGGGAAGCAAAAATACCAATATCAGGCACCAGTGAAGGAGTCGTAAGCCCCCAGCAGTCACACAGTATGGTTATATCGGTAAGAAAGTTGATATAAAACACGTGCCCTGGTTGGAACGTCTTTAACACTTCATCAGTACAAATAGCCATGCCTTTCTGGAAATCCTCATACCTGTTGTCGTCCATTGCAATAGCACCGGTAGGACATACCTTCACGCAATGCTGACAATAAGTACAATTATGGAAAAATACATTGTATTTACCGTCCTCGTCAAAGCTGTTTGCATCATGATTACAGCTTTTAATACAGTCTTCACAGTGTATGCAGAGATCTTCCTCCCAGGTTATTCCGCCTTCCAGGCTGTGAATCTGCTGCCTGGTCCTGTCGGTAACACAACCCATGGCGATATTCTTGCAGGCACCTCCATAGCCGCAGGCACCATGTCCTTTTACATGGGACAAGTCTATCATTACCTCTGCATCGTGAATATACCCTCCTACATCAACATTCCTGAAAGTTCTGAAATCAACCGTTTTCTCGTAATAATACTTATTGAGAAATCCGCATACAGGCACAATCGGCACACCCAGATATTCCTCGGTATAACCCCTGTTTCTCGCCCCGGAAACCATGTGGTCGGCTATATATACCTTTGCTCCATATTCCTTTAGTTTATCCACCAGGATTTTAACAAACAAAGGATGAATAGTAGAATAGCCAATTCCTCTGCCTAAATGCATCTTTATGACTGTCCATTTGTCTTTGACCACATCCTGCATACCCATCCTGTCAATCATCCTGCCAAACTTGGCCGGAAGCGTTACATCGCTATCAAATTTGTCATAATTTACTGATGTAAATAATACTTTTGAACTCATAGAATTTATCCCCCTTCTTCTTTTACGTATTTTATTATGTCTCTGCCTTTTCATCTGCTTGTCATTTGTATCCGGGCGTACCAGGAGGGTAATTATAAATGAATTGCCATTCCCAGCTTTATTCTATCACAGCAGCAAAGTATCATCAATATCTCCGGAAAGCACACTCCCATTTTCTTTTAAGCTCCGGAATCAGTAAAAACCGTTTTTTAAATGCAGTCCTTTTTAAACAAAAAGTCGAGGGGGCTTGCTCCCCCCTCGCACACTCTTCATCTATATGCATATTATTCCCAGATACTTAAAATTCATCATATTCGTGCCTGCTCAACCGCATTTTGAGTAGCCGCAGGCCCGGCAAACTACACATCCTCCTTCATGTTCCAGGCTTGAGCCGCAATCGGGGCATATTACACCGTTTTTTGAAGAATCATCAGCCGGTTGGGAAGACTCAATCCCTTCCAAGCGGATACCGCCGTTTTTTCTCAGCGGACTTTTGCAAACTTCCTTCAGTGAACACAGGGAACAGTTACCTAAGCAGCTGTGCCTGTTTACCATATCCGAACTTCCGATATCAATATCATCAATATCCAGATTGTTATTCAGCCTTAACTTTACTACCTTTTCAAGCACCCTGCCTATGGCGTCTGGACAGGACAATACCTTTAAGCCTTTCTGCCGTAAAGTTGAATGACATCTGATACCTTTAAGCTGTTCGATCAATATGTCCACATCCATTCCCGATCTTAGCGCCATGGATATAAGCCTGCTTGTAGCCTCGGACTGGGATGGACATCCGCCGGCCCGTCCCAGGTTTGTAAATACCTCGCAGATTCCCTTATCATCATAATTTACCGTAATATACAGGTTACCGCATCCTATCCTCACCTTTTCAGTAAATCCCATGGTAACATCCGGCCTAGGTCTCGGTATTATCTTATGCTGTTTCTTTCCGGCCTGCTCCGCCATACGGCTCTGAATCTTGTCGGTCAGGGATTCTCCCTTTTCCTTTTTCGCCTCGTCCTCTTTTTTCGGCTTTACGCTCAAAACCTGTACATCCCTGCTGCCGTCGCGGTATATGGTAACACCCTTACAGCCCAGTTCATACGCCAGCCAGTATACCGTCCGCACATCATCAATTGTGGCGCTGTTAGGAAAGTTTACCGTCTTGGATACGGCATTGTCAGTATACTCCTGGAATGCTGCCTGCATCCGTACATGGTACTCGGGTGAAACATCATGGGCTGTTACAAACACCCGTCTTACGTCTTCCGGGATCTCCTCCATATCATGAATACTGCCGTGAGCAGCTATCTTTCTCATAAGCTCATCAGAATAAAATCCACGCTTAACAGCTACTTCTTTAAAATACGGATGTACTTCCGGCAGTTCATCATTATCCATTACATTCCGCACGAAGGATATGGCAAACAAGGGCTCTATCCCGCTGGTAGTACCGCAGATAATGCTTATGGTGCCTGTAGGAGCTATGGTTGTGGTGGTGGCATTCCTGAGCTTTTTGCCTTCACTGTTTTTATATGTACTCTTATCATAATAGGGGAAAACACCTCTTGTCCCGGCCAGCTGTTCTGACATCTCCTTGGAACGCTCATGAATAAAACTCATGACCTTGCGGGCAAGTTCAACGGCCTCATCGGAATTATAGGGAATGCCCAGCTTAAACAGCACATCGGCAAAACCCATAACTCCCAGGCCAATCTTCCTGCTTCCCTTGGTCATTTCTTCAATCTGCGGCAGAGGATACTTGTTCACATCGATAACATTGTCCAGGAAGTGTACTGCTGAATCAACAATCCTGGCCAGCTTTGCATAGTTTAGCACATATTCTCCGTCAACTTCTTCGACCACCTGGGAAAGATTTATTGAACCCAGGTTGCAGCTTTCATAGGGGAGAAGTGGTTGTTCACCACAAGGATTGGTGCTCTCAATCTCTCCTAACTCAATTAGCACATTATCCTTATTCAGGCGATCCAGAAACACAATCCCCGGCTCTCCGTTTCGCCAGGCACTCTCCACAATCTTATCAAATACCTCCCGGGCATTCAGCTTTCCTGTAGATTTACCCGTCTTGGGATCTATAAGATCATAGTCTTCCCCCTGTTCGACAGCCTGCATAAAGGCCTCGGTAATACCCACACTTATATTGAAATTGGTTATATCAGCATTATCCTTCTTACAGTCGATAAATTCCAATATATCAGGATGGTCCACCCTCAATATTCCCATATTGGCGCCGCGACGGGTGCCTCCCTGCTTAACAGCCTCAGTTGCAGCATTGAACACTCTCATAAAGCTTACAGGGCCGCTGGCCACGCCACCGGTAGATTTCACCGCCGAGCCTTTGGGGCGCAAGCGTGAAAAACTGAATCCCGTACCCCCACCGCTCTTATGTATCAGCGCTGCATTCTTAACCGCATCAAAAATCCCCTCCATACTGTCCGGAACGGGAAGCACAAAACAGGCTGACAACTGACCAAGAGGTCTGCCTGCATTCATTAAAGTTGGGGAATTGGGCATAAACTCAAGATTTACCATGAGCTGATAAAATTCTTCTTCCAGGGCTTCTATGTCGGCGTCCGGTGAATAGTTCTTATCCGCCTGGGCTACATGTTTGGCCACTCTTCTGAACATCTCATCAACGGTTTCCAGTAGATTCCCGTTTTCGTCCTTGGCCAGATACCTCTTTTCCAAAACCTTAATGGCATTATCGGTTAAATTCATACGGCGGCCTCCTCTTCATTCTATTGCAGCATCACGCATATCGCATATGTGGTATATGTTCTTCTTCTGCACACTATATATTGTATCATTCAGCCATTAATCAGTCAAAAAGTTTTCAAACAAAAAGAGACAAATTTTTTGTGTTATTGGTCCCATGCTTATTCTTATATCAAATTTCACATTATTTAACGTGTATATATTTATTCCAATATGTTCCATTTCTTATATTCTTTATACCTTCAAAAATCACAGCAAGAATACTGGTTAAAAACAGTAGGTTAATTGTATTCAGCTTATTCTAGTCAAAAAAGCTTATCTGCCCATCCGCAAGGGCCATCGCCCTTCTCTCGACTACCACATCTCCAGGTTCAGGCTTTCCCACCAGCATGGGTGAAGCAGGGTCATGGAGCTTAACATTGGTATTTACCGCTTTTGTGCTGTAGTTGGCGTAGCAGTATAAACACCCGTGCATACAGGTGTTATAAACACCTACATCTACGCTTTCCACACAGCCGCATGCTGCCCTTTGATTTTTATCCTTCCTGGACTTTAGCCTGCGGCCGGATATTCGGCTTATGAGATCATCATCTATACATTTACCGTGATGAATGCCTAAATGCGAAAGATCAACCTCTTCACAGCAGGTTTGAACCTCCATCCCGCATCCGCTAGTAATCTCAGCAATAACTCCGGCTATATCCAGCATTTGTTCATGGCTTATATCATACATGTTCAAAGCCTTAGTATTGCGTTTGGTTTTCCTGTACATATCCACAAAGCTAATGATACAGCGCTTGGTATAACCGTTCAAACAGGAGGCAATATATTCGAATCTTCTTTGGTGGAATTGTACATCGATATCCGGTGAAAGTACTATCGGATCGTATCTCCATATTATCCTTTCGCTTCCCACCTTTCTCGAAAGCTCCTGAAAGGATTGTATAATCTTTTCTTTGGTCGGCACGTTAGGCTCCAGAACCTTATCATAACCCGTGATAGTTACATGAAAGTAATAAAAATAATTATTCAACATATCAAGCCGTTCCAATATATTTGTGGGATCCTTCGTCCAAAACACAATGCAGTCTATATCTGAAGGGTTCAGATACACTTTGCTGACCTGACGATAGTTCATGGGATTGCGTACAAGCACATATCCTTCCCTTAACCTGTTAAAAAACCAGTCCAAATAAAAAGCAATTATGTCCGTCCGGCGGCTTACGCTCAATATCACCTAAATTGGCCTCCTTAATTCTGCATAATCAGTAAAAGTAAAAAACAAACTGCCAAAGGTCACCATTCTTTTTTACATATTCAGAAGCTCCTGTCCGGTTCAACAGCATTATATATAAACCTAAAGAGGCTGCTGCACTCCCCGTGCAGCCCGGATTCTTGTCAAGAATTCCCGGGCAGTCCTGGTTATGGCTTCGTAATCACCCGTCCCGGCTCCCTTGGTCAAAGAGCTGCCTGCGCCTACGGCTACCGCTCCGGCCTTGATCCACTCCCCTACATTGTCCAGACTTACTCCCCCCGTAGGCATTAACCTGGCATAAGGGATTGGCCCCCGGATCGACTTGATAATCTGCGGACCAAAAAGCTCTCCCGGAAAGATTTTTATGATATCAGCCCCGGCCTCCATGGCTTCCACAACTTCCTTTATAGTCATAGCCCCCGGCATACACGGTACCCTGTATCGGTTGCATAGTTTTACTGTATCCAGATTTAAATACGGGCTGACCACATACCGGGCTCCGGCCAAAATAGCTATCCTTGCCGTTTCAGCATCCATCACCGTCCCGGCTCCCAGTATAATTTCCCCATTAGTATAGATCCTGGCCAAATCCCTGATAACTTCAGCAGCACCCGGAACGGTAAAGGTAATCTCAATGGCAGCTACTCCTCCTTTCAGACAGGCATCGGCAATTTTTAGCGCCTGCCCGCTGGATTCAGCCCTGACTACCGCCACCAGGCCTCCTTCAACAATTTGGTTTAATATCCTTTCCTTATCCATGTACTGCGGCTCCCTTCTTTATTATTGTGTGTTACACAGCCATAAAACCAGGATGCTAATACGATACCCCACTAAGCGGGGTTCTCATAATAGTTACTTTTTCCAGGTTATCTCTATTCGCTTGTCAATCCTGTACTCAAAGCAAACCTTTTCTTCACCGTCAGCCGGTACATTAACGACGAATTCTATATCATTAGATGATTTTCTGATATACTCATGGCTGGAGGAGACTATTTCCCATACACCCAAAATGGTGTGTCCGACATGTACCTCAACCGGTTCCTCCTTGTGGTTTTTTATAGTGCACTCATAGCAGTGGTGCTCAAAACCGTTTATCCGTTTTTTATCTGTCTCTTTGTATTCAAAAGCTATGTCAAAAGCCTTCCCGGTAACCAGCTTTATGCTTTCATCCCTTGGTGTGTGATCAATCAGGTCCTCGCCGATAAATTCCAGGGATTCATCATCTTCATCCAGCTTATAAAGCTTGACCGTCCCTTTAGGCAAAGGAATACCCAACCCTGAGTCTTTGCTGTTCTCAAACTCTATTACCACATCTGCCTTTTCATCGTATTCATCCACCTGATAATATTTCTTATATGGAACATTGTAACTGCTGATTATGTTTATCTGCTTTGTCTGATTATTTTTCAAAGTAGTCGGGCGAAGCAGTGTATACATGTGATAATCAAAAAAACTCTTTTCTTCAGCTTGCGGTTCCACTGCCGCATTTAGAACATACTTATATTCGTTCACTTCATCATATCTTCCGTATTCCCGGATTCGGTTGACATCACCGGCAATCAGCTTGATCCTGGCATTCTCGAAAGTTGTTCCGCTTTTGTTTTCAATCTCTGCCCAGCCGGTAATATTTAAAATGTTATCCAGTAATTCAACCACATAATTGGCCATCCAGTTAAAACCCCGGCTGAGATAAGAGACTTTGACCGTTTCAGCTATACAAGGCGCTATTTTCCATACAAGCGCCGGCTTTACAAGGAGGCCTGACGGCAGGGAAGGCAGCACAATCTCGCCCTGGGTATCAATGTATATCTCCTTTGTAGCAGTATCCTCCAGAACACATTTCCCTCCCGGCTCAACCGACAGCAAACGGCACTTCTTTTTTTCACCGGCCTTCCTGTCTGCCAGCCATATCTCTTTATCAATATACTTCTGCAGAAGCTTGTCCCGGTCAACCAGATCATAATCATAGTTAAACTCAAGCACATTCAAGCCTTCAACAAGCAAAGAATCGGTTTCTATGAGCTGGGCTACATCGGCAAAAACAAGTCCGGTCTCATCACCGTTAAGAGATACGGTACGAACCTCTTTAACCGCCCCAAATCCACCATTGTAAATGGTCAGGGATATTTCTCTTGTATCTTCAGATGTGCAAATTTTCTCCATAAACTTTCACCTCCTGCAATAATAATGTACTCTTTCTCCTGCCAAAGAAAGCAGGCTTTTTCCCCTTTAAGAAAAATGCACGGGTAATAAAAGCTTCCAACTGATACCCATGCAATGTTCCCTATTTCCAAAAGTCGAATTTTTTTTGTATTCCCTAATACGAAAATATCTTAATATTACCTTCCCGCAACATGCAGATTCGCGGCTTCATCATTAAGCAGCAACCAGCTGCTAATTATAATACTGACAAAATAACAAGAGTTTACAGCTTCTTATTTACAAAGTCCCAGAAATTCTGTCCAAATAGTTTCTCTACATCCCTGCGGATATCGCTTTTATCAATCTTCCACCCGGTTTCCATCAAATCCTTATACTTATCAAACAATACATCGGCAATTATCCTTCTCGAATGAGCCCATTTATAAATAAGCTGATCCAGGACCCTGGCATCGGAATGCTGTGGAATAACGCTTACGCCTAAAAGTTCAAACCGCATACGGGTCATTTCATCTATTATGCTGGGATTATTGAGGAACCACCAGCAGCCAAAGACCATTAAATTCCTGAATTTACGCACCACTACACATAATTCATGCTGATTCTCACGGGACAGCATAGTAACCATAAATTTATTGTACGGATAATTGGTACACAGGTATTCCACCGTATCAATGCTGCCTTTGCCTACCGAATCTCCTGCCAGTATAAGTCCAGGATTGATAAGCTTTTTTACACCTATCATCATCGCAAGGGGTATGTTAAGCTCCCGGCACACAGGCAGTACACATTCCTCTATTATTACTGCCCTGCTGGAGTTTTCCGGGACTTCAAATGTAGGAGGCAAGGATACCGCCATATATACCGCCTGCATACGGTTTGCCCATTCGCTTAAAAATCGTCTTATCTCTTTCAGTGTCGTGGGGTTCAGTTCCTCCTCCACGTTGTAACCCCATTCCTTCAGGCGCGTCCAGACCTGGTCCCAGGTATTGAGAAGCGGATCAATACGGAGGGCTGCTTCGAAACGGGGATCAGCCTTGTAAGACTCGAACCATACCTTTCTTTCGTTATCGTCAAAGGGATCGTTGGTCATTACCGCTTCCTTAACACCGGAAATTTCAAATACTTGATCCACGTATTCCTCCATGGTTTTCCCGGCAAAATACTGACGATATGCTTCCAAGTCACGTTTACCCGTATCCAGGCCAAGCTTATTGAGCACCGTCAGTACACCCCTGCAGGCTTCGCTGTACGGGCTGTTGTCTATAAACAGCGTTTTCCATATAAGATCAGCCTGCTCCTTTTTGGACATGTTCCAAAAATCCTGATAGGGCATATCTACCCATCTGAACACCTCTGCCACCAGGTAATGATAAGTAAGCAGTTCATCAACTCCCCACAGCAGCATATCACCAAAACAAGGGGCATAGAGATGGGTGTGCACATCCGTAATTTTTACCTCTGTTACCGCTGTATCCACCACAGCTCTTAATTCTTCCACGCCTTTTATGGCCATAAGCAATCACTCCTTAAACTTGCTGTTTATGCAAATATACCGTTAAGGTTTTTACAACGTCACGCCATCCTTAAAAATTGCAATCTCACGGTAATCATTAATCTCGTTTCGCGTTTTTTTCTTTCCGGATGCCACATTCAAAACATACTCAAACAGTTCCTTTTTTACCACGTCCGGTCCCTTTCCTTCCAACAAGGCTCCGGCGTTAAAATCAATCCAGTTTTTCTTCCGCATCGTCAGTTCAGTGTTGGAAGAAATTTTTACCGTTGGTACCGGGCCTCCCAGGGGTGTTCCCCTGCCGGTGGTAAACAGTACAAGCTGCGCTCCTGCAGCTGCAAGGGCTGTTGTTGACACTATGTCATTTCCCGGACCGTTCAACAGGTTCAGACCCTGTTTTACCACCTGGGCCCCGTACTCCAAAACATCAACTACGGTGCCGGTGCCCCCCTTCTGGATGCATCCCAGGGATTTCTCCTCCAGGGTAGTAATCCCTCCTTCTTTGTTCCCCGGAGAAGGATTTTCGTAGATAGGCTGGTCGTATCGCATATAGTATTTTTTGAAACCGTTTATCATTTCCACGCTCTTTTCAAAAACTTCCCGGGAAATACACCGGTTCATGAGAATGTTTTCGGCTCCAAACATCTCCGGAACTTCGGTAAGAACAGCAGTACCTCCCCGCTGAATAAGCATATCTGAAAACGCTCCAACAAGGGGATTGGCAGTAATACCTGAAAAAGCATCGGAACCACCGCATTTTAATCCCACCTTAAGCATGGATACCGGTGCCGTGCGGCGCTCAAACTTTTCGGCGTACTCAGCCAGCTGTTCAATCAGCTTAATGGCTTCCTCAATTTCATCATCAACGTCCTGGACTTTTAAGAATTTAACCCTGTCGTCATGGTATTTGCCCAGTACTTCTTTGAATTCTTCCATATTGTTATTTTCACACCCCAGTCCCAATACCAGCACCCCTCCGGCGTTGGGATGGCGCACCAGCCCGCTCAGGATCTTTTGAGTGTTGCGGTGATCATCCCCCAGTTGAGAGCAGCCGTAAGGATGATGGAAAGCATAGACACCGTCAATGTTCCGATCTCCAAATAAAGCATTAGCTTTTCCCGCTATATTTCCGGCCAGGTTATTAATGCATCCTACTGTATTTATAATCCATATCTCGTTCCTTATGCCTACCTGGCCGTCCTCACGGAAAAAACCATTGAAAGTCTCTATACGGTCTTTTGCCGGCTCCGGTTCTCCAACGCAGGGCTGGTATTTATAATCCAGCAAACCTTCCAGACCGGTCTTCAGGTTATGTGTGTGTACCCATTCACCGATGGCTATATCACGGCTTGCGCGTCCTATAGGATACCCGTATTTTATAATCTCCTCTCCAGCTTTTACCGGTTTTACTGCGATCTTATGCCCTTTTTTTACGGTGCCCCGGACCGGTATTTCTTCGTCCAGGCGCAGAATTTCACCGGGTAATAGCGTATCCAGCGCAACAGCAACGGTATCCATTGGATGTATCCTTATAATCCTGCTCACGTGTTCGTATAACCTCCTCCAAGCTAAGGCCAAGCATATTATCTTCCCAATCACATCAAGTATCTCAGGTATATCTGTACACAGCCAATTCATGCCTCCACTCCATCTGCAGAGGAAAACAGCCGAATACCGCTGGCATATCCGTACACAGGCGGCTGTATGGTTATATGAATAAAGCAGCGTACTGTGCAGCTAAACCCCAACAAGATCCCTGACGGCTGCTTTCATGCCCCGGTTCAGGATATCATCCAGATACCCGGCTGCAGCTTCTCCAAGGCCTTTTACAGAATTTAAATCCTGTCCCCAGAATTCCTGCCTGGCCAGCACGCTGCTGCATAGCTTATTTACATCGCCGTCTCTCTCAAACCCACTCCACGCATCAGCAAAAAACTCCAGGACCTCCATATCATCCAGTATCTCATATTGTTCACCATTTCTTGTGCCTAACAGGGCCGATCCTCTGAAAGACGTTCCCCGATAGAATGCAATGAGAGCTGCAAGAGAAAAGGTAAGTATTCCGGGGAGTTCATTCCTGCGTTTTAAGTATTCCAAAAGTGAAGGAAGTACCCTGACCTTCCATTTTGATACTGAATTTAAGGCAATGCTTAAAAGATAATGCCTGATGAACGGATTTTTGAATCTTTCCAGGGTATTTGCTGCAAATACTTCTTTTTCCTGCTGCGGCAGGTTCAGAGCGGGAACTATTTCATCAAAAAGGCCTTTAGTGATAAAAGCTCCCATAACCGGATCCTCCGCAGCTTCCTTAACGTTATCCAAACCGTACAGGTATGCTGCCAAAACCATCATGGTGTGAGTTCCATTGAGTATCCTTACCTTTCTCGTTCTGTAGGGCTGCAGATCATCAGTCCATATAACATTTAAACCGGCCTTGTCAAAGGGCAATTCCCTGGCCAGACGCCGGTCGCCTTCGATAACCCATAAATGAAATACCTCGCCTGTATCCAAAAGCCGGTCATGGTATCCCAATTGTTCAGTTATCTGCTGAACATCCTCCTTTGGATAGCCTGTAACTATCCGGTCCACCAGGGTATTCAAAAAATAATTGCTGTTATCCAGCCATGCACGGAAATGTTCCCCCAGTCCCCATTCACAGCTATATCTGAGCACAATTTTTTTAAGATTGCCGCCATTACGGTCAATAAGCTCGCAGGGTATAATTACCATGCCTTTATCATGCTGCCCGTTAAACCGTTTATAACGTTCGTATAAAAAGGCGGTTACCTTTGCAGGAAAGGAGACGGGACATTCATTAACCGGCATTGGTTCTTCAACATATGCAATCCCTGCCTCAGTAGTGTTTGATATCATAAACCTCAAATCCGGGTTGGCTGCACATTCAAGAAAGTCATTCCAATGGGTGTAGGGATTGATACCACGGCTTACCGAGGTTATAATTTGCCGTTTTTCTGCCAGACGGCCTTCTTCAATTCCCCTCAGTAACAGGGTATAGAGCCCGTCCTGCTCATTGAGCACATCCACCAGTCCCTGCATGATAGGCTGTATAATCACCGCTTTACCGTAAAATAATCCCTGCCTGTTCATCTGGTTAACCATCCAGTCCACAAATGCCCTCAAAAAATTTCCCTCGCCAAACTGGATAATTCTCTCGGGCATATCATCCAAAGGTCCAACTTCAACATTATCCGGTATAGAGCCCGCCTTTGCCAGAAGCTGTTTATTCAGCCTTTTCATTTCCATATCCACACCCCCGAAATACTTCTTATCGGGCTGCAAACACATCAACAGCTTGTTAACTCTGTCATTTATAGTGTCCCGTGCTATATTCCCGCACATATCCGGCCTATACTATCTTCACATCTCCAATAATTCCCTGTTAATTGGGTGTTTGCTCACTTTTTCTTGCTATTCTCTTAACAACTGCCCCTGACAACCAAATCCGGAGTAACCATCATCTTAGGCTGCACATCTTTGCCTTCCAGTACATCGTACAGTATCCGGACCGCGCCTACCGCCATCTTCTCCACCTTGTTATCCACCGTGGACAGCTCGGGAGCAGTACACAGGGAAACCTGTGAGTTATTGTATCCAATAACCGCCACATCCCGGGGAACTTCTTTACCTGTCTCCTTTAACTTATTCAACACGCCCGCGGCAATAATATCCTCGCTGGTTAAAACGGCTGTATATCTTATACCTTTCCTGTCCAATATTTCAACCCCTTCATATCCACCCATAATTCCAGGTGACACTTTGATAATACTGCCGCTGTTCAGGGTAAGTCCCATATCCTTCATACCCCTTTCAAACCCGCGGATCTTTGCCATACCGCTGAAGCTGTCGACATCATACAGATATACCATCTCCCGGTGTCCCCTGGAGTACAGCAGTTCCACAGCCTTATAGATACCTGTTTCATCATCGCATACAATTGAAAAAATATTATTGCCATCAAGAGAGCCGTTAAGCATCACCAGGGGAACATGCAGAGCTGCATCATATATGTGCCTGTTGTCCGACTTTTCTCTGAATACCGAACCAACCAGAATAATGCCGTCTACTTTTTTCTGCAGCATTATTTTCATATATTCTCTCTTGTTCTGAACCTCCAAACCGGTGTTGCATAGAATAACATTATATCCGTATTCCCTGAATTTCTGCTCTATCGTATATATGGCACTGGCATAATAGGAGTCCCTTACATCGCTGGTCAAGACACCTATTGTACTGGTTGCTTTTTTTACAAGGCTTCTGGCTATGGCATTAGGCGTATACTTATACTCTTTAAGTACCGCTTCTACCTTCTCCCTGGTCTCGGGCTTAACGTTCGGCCTGTTGTTTATCACCCGGGACACTGTTGCAATGGATACTCCTGCTTTTTTAGCTATTTCATATATATTCATAAATTCAGCATCATCCTCCGTATTATTGGCATCACCCGCCGCCATGGATGACAGGCTTTCCCGTTCAGCAATATAAGCTTAATGGATAGGCTTTCCGGCGGATATTGGTAAGTGCTTACAAGTAACTTTAAAAAAAAAAGAGAATGAATGCATAAATCTAATCACTCACCAGTTTAACAATAGCAGGTTCATCCTCTTCGATCTTACTGAATCTTCCTATATCAGGATTATCGAAGAAATTGTCGTGTAAATCATCATTTGCAGTAGATACCTCTCCCACAATGGCATATTCCGACTCAGCCCAAAAAGAATGACGCACTCCGGGATTCATGGTAATCCTTTCCCCTGAGGAAAGAATCAATGGTTTTCCGATGGGTATATCGGTTTCCTCGCCGTTTACCTGGAGCCTTATAGTGTCACTGTCTCCCGACAGTTGAACCGCCAGTTTACCCCATCTGCATATAATGTCCTCTTTCTTCAATGCATGGTAATGAGTTGGAGTGACCTGCTTGTTTTTTACGTACATGATCTTCTCGCAATATTCGGGCTGTTCGGCCAAATTAACAAGTGTAAGCCCAATCCTTTCAAAATCTCCCAGGCCGAAATCGGTAACATCCCACCTGGGCTTGGGCGGAAGCACCCATCCATGCCTTTCAAAGGCACTGGCCGCTTCTCTTATTATGGCATTGATCTTTGAACGCTTCATATTAACATACCCCCTGTTACTGTAATTTTTCTTTTTTAAACCTGGTTATCAAGAAATACCTGTACTGCGGGGCCGCCCTCATGCAATAACCTGGAAAATGCTCTTTTATGCGGCTGCATCTCCAGCTGCCCTGTTCTTGCAATCACACTTCTGAATGTTCCATCCTTATACTTATGTTTCCCTCAATGGCTTCACCGGGCTTAAGGTGTATCGTTCCGGTATCCTCGATACCCCGATCATCCATGTTAAAACCGTTGTTACAGTTGGTAACCGGTTCAATGGCGAAGAAATCCGCCGAATTCCCCGGAGAGAATATTATGGTGTGCTTAAAGATATCATCGGCATCCAAGGTCAGTGTAACCCGGCTGCCGGGCCATTTTATAACGGAAGGAGCGTGAAAAACCCTGTAGCAATTATCAATATGGAGTGAACCCAGTTCTTTCTCCCGGGAAAAATCCAGTTCTTCCGGCATGTCAACCCACCGGCCGGTAGGTATGGGTGTATCACCGGGATATACGCCCTTTGCGGGTACCTTCAGTATAACAGCGTCATCCTCCGGAGTCAGCTTCTTCATAAAAAATGGGTGTATGCCCATGCCCCCGGGCATCACATGATCACCAGTGTTTTTCAGCATCAACCTGACCGAAAGCTCCCGTCCGGACACTTTATACTCAACCCGGGCATAAAACGGAAACGGCCATGAGATATCTTGGAAGTCCCGGCTGTTAAACTCCATATCTATATGTCCCGGATCCTGATAAAGCGTACGCCAAGGCCTGGTACGTACCTCTCCGTGTATAGCATGGCCATCAGGTGCGTTTTTCCTCAGTGTATAGGTGTTTCCCCTATACTTGAGCACGGCATTTTCAATACGGTTGGAGTAGGGAATCATTATAAAAGAGGACACTACTCCTGCATTACCTTTTTTAACCGTATCATTAGAAGCAGGCCTCATCACGTCTACCCACCGGCCATTCAGGCGATACCGCATTGATACAATTCCCGCGCCCAAATGAGGACATACTCCGACTTCTACATATTCACTGCTCAAAACTATTAATTCTTTCATATACACACATCCTTAACTATTTTATCAAATTCCAGACGGATAAATTTTCCAACCCTTTATTGAACATGCTGCAAATCCTGCAACAATATTTTTTGTCAGCCTTTCCTTGGGTATATCATGATGACTGTATTAACATCTTACATAAACCTGCCCCGGTAAGCCCACAAGCCCAAAGCCGGATTGCTTATATAGAATATCTTCTCACCGTTGTCCAGTACGTTAAAGCCATCCTTTAATTTATCAGGATTATATAACCTGCAGGCCTCTTCCAGGCCCATATATCTAAAGTTAACCCCTTCAATTTCTTCGCGGGTTAAATAGCCCGGCGCATAGGTAATTGTAAAACGCCCATCCGAAGAACCGTGTATAAGGTGGGCAGCCACTGACTGGTTACGCTTAAGATCATCCTGTTCTCTGAAATGCTTCAGTACCTGCTCACGGCCTACGTAACCATATTTGCGGATCAGCTGATCATTATCCCTGTCCTCACCAAACTGTCGCAATCCTGGAGCCAGCACTATCAGCTCGCCGTTATCAGCAATGGCCATACGCGTTCTGTAGATGGCCTTGTTACCCAACCAGGTACTTCTGAATTCCTGGGGATCAAGATACACAACAACCTTGTCAGGAGGCTCATCGAGAAACTGCATATTTTTCTCCTGGCTCAGGGCTACCGCCTGTTCAAACAGCTCCCGTTCCCTTCCTATAAACAGGCCGTGAATTAAAACCTTATCTTCTTTATGGGTAGTTACCGTAAGTATATACATAAGCGGAATGTTTTCGATAAATTGCTGTTCGGCATAGTCAAACACCTTTCGCACCGGGGAATGATCCCGGCCCATGATCCTCTCCATACCGTATACGGCTCCCAACATATGGGTCTTGTTTATCATGTTATATCCGCCGCAGCCAACAAACACGTTTTTGCTGTAATTGGCCATACCCGCCACTTCATGAGGCACCACCTGGCCGATGGAGATAATAAGATCATAACCTCCCTCAACCAGCCGCCGGTTCACCTCAACATCAATGGATTCTTCCATTATCCCCTCGGATATCTCTCTTACAAACCCGGCAGGAACCTCCCCTATTTTGATCACATCATCCCGCCAGTTATGGACAATAAATCGTTCCCTGGGGATTTCATCACCAAAGAAGGCGATGCGTTCCTCATCGCTCATAGGCATATGGGTCCCAAGAGCCGGCATAACATCCACATGACAAACATCTTTAAGCATATTGTACAGTTTTACAGTAATCTCCCCTGCACCCGAATGGGCCCGTGTAAAGTCGGGGGGCAAAAGAAGCACCTTGCTTAAGCTTTCCTTTCGGTTTTCCAGGGCTTTTTCAAGGGCAGTGTGGATTGCCCTGCTGTCCAGCCCGTTATCACCGGTTGACTTCAATACAATTCCTTTCATAACCTATTCACCTCCGTTTCCGGTCTTCCGGTACCAGTCCAGGTATCGTTCAAATCTGGCTTTATATATTTTGCTCATCTGCTCATCGGGAATAATTCTTTCACCCGGTTCCGGCTGAAATTCATTCATATTCTCCAGAACACCAACAGCCTTCAAAGCCGCCACAGCAGCTCCCATTGTCGATGCATGTTCAATCCTTGATGTGTATATATCCCTTTGAAAAATATCAGCTGCCATATGAAGCCACAAGGGTGAATTCTCTATGCCGCCGGATATGCGGATTTCCCTTGGCGTGCCTCCTACCTCCAGCAGGGCGATATAGCACTGGTAAAGATTGAACAGTATGCCTTCCAGTATGGAATAATGAAAATCCCCAACTCCATGCTGAGCCTTCAGATTGAAAAAACCGCCGGTCCTGCCATCATCCCATCCGGGACAGCGTTCCCCGTATAAAAAGGGCAGAAATACCGGTGCATCCTCCCTGACGGTGCCGGCAGCCAGATCATCCAGCGTCCCATAGTTCACTTTGCCCAGATTTGCCTTTTTGGCAAACCATTCAACACAGTTGCCGGCTCCTGAAATGGCGGCTCCAGCCAGCCATTTTCCTTCAGAAGCATAATAACACCATGTAGAAGGCTGCCGGGGCAAAAGAGGAATTCCAGTGGCAAGCCTGATTGCCCCGCTTGTTCCCACCGACATGGTCATAACCCCTTCGTCCAAAGCTCCGGCTCCCACCTGGTTCAAAGCGCCGTCAGGTCCCGGAAGCACTACCGGAGTTCCCGGCTTTAAACCCATTTCTCTTGCAGCTTCATCTCCCAGCCGGGCGGTATGTTCCAGATCGTATATGGGTGCAAGCCGGGATTCTTTAAGCCCGGCAAAATCCAGTATCTCCTGATCCCACTCCAAGGTATGTATGTTCATAAAACCGGTACCTGAAGCAATACTGACAGAAACAGCCAATTCTCCCGTCATTCTCTCGAAAACGTATTCGGGCTGCGAAGACAGGTAGCCCTCCGGATCAAGTTCCTGGTATTGGTTCTTCCTGGCATGGATGTATTTCCATACAGGATATATGCTGTGTACCATGCATCCGGTCTTGTGGTAAAACCACAGCTTCAGTTCCTCATTCTTCCGGTACCGATAGGCTGTCGGAGCTGCTTCGGTATTGGCCCATGTTTTTATCCTTCCCATAGGTTTACGATGGCGGTCAAGAAACAGCAGGCTGTGCCATGTGCTTCCCAGGCCAATCACGTCGATAGGACAGTTCACCTGTTCAACAACATTTCTTACACATTCTATGAGAGTCCGGTAAACTCCTTCAGGATCCTGGGACACCACATCGTTGACACTGTTCCTGTATGGAATGCTGCATACTCCTCTAATCCCTTTATTAACGGAGTATACCATTGCCTTGGCTGAGGAAGTACTCACCTCAACAGCAAGAACGTTCATGACTTCCTCCTCCTTTCCCGCTAATAAATTTTGAACTTACATGATAATCCGGAATCAATTCTGCAGTGTCTCCTATATCCTCCTATACTCCTGAAAATGCCGAGAAACCGCCGTCTATAGGTACTACAACGCCGTTGACAAAGGAGGAAGCATCGGAAGCCAGCCATATGACAGCTCCTATAAGCTCTTCCGGCTTGCCATACCGTCCCATGGGCGTGTTTTTCTTGATAGCTTTCCCTCTTTCGGTATCCTGTCCGGTTTTTTCATCCACCAGCAAATAATAGTTTTGCTGTGTTAAAAGAAAACCGGGTGCGATAGCATTAACACGGATGTTGGTTGAATAATTCTGATTCATGTACACCGCAATCCATTGGGTAAAATTATTAATTGCCGCTTTGGCTGCACTGTATCCCACAATCCTGGTCAGAGGCGTTAATGCCGACATGGATGAAATATTAATTATATTGCCGCTGCCCTGCTCAGCCATCACCTCGCCGAACACCTGGGTGGTCAAAACCGTTCCCATAAAGTTAAGGTTGAACACCCATTGAAGAGCGTCCAAAGGTATATCAAAAAAGCTCATATCATCACTGGTGGTAGCTTCCTTTTTATTGCCGCCTGCTCCGTTAATCAGAATATCAATACGGCCAAATTCCTTGAGCACCCTGGCCCTGGCTGCTATGATGCTATCCTTGTCAAGCACATCGCACTGGATTCCTATAGCCTTTCCTCCGGCAGCATTAATATCTTCCGCCACTTCTTCAGCTTTGTCTCCAAACAGATCCAGTATAGCAACGTTTACTCCTCTCTGCGCCAGCTGTCTGGCCATCTCACTGCACAATATACCGGCTCCACCGGTAATAACAGCCGCCTTTCCCGATAAATCAAAACTCACGCTCATTGACTTCTCCCCCTTACCTCATTTTTATAAACTCATCAATACTTCTTTTTCATGTGCCATCACATGTACCATCATAGGTATGTTAAACCTGGCATTAATATGTTAACTCTTGATCCACTCGGTATGAAAAACGCCTTCCTTATCCACCCTTTCATATGTATGGGCACCAAAGTAGTCCCGTTGAGCCTGAATAAGATTAGCCGGCAGCTTTTCCCGGCGGTAGGAATCATAATAGGATAAAGCTGAGCTGAAACTGGGAACCGGAATTCCATGCTGAACCGCCAGGCTCACCACCCGTCTCCAGCTATCCTGGGACTCATGAATAATATCTCTAAAATAAGGATCAAGCAGTAAGTTTGCAAGGCCGGGGCTCCTGTCATAAGCTTCTTTTATCCTGTCCAGAAACTGGGCACGTATTATACATCCGCCCCTCCACAGAAGAGCTATATCTCCAAGCCTGAGATTCCAGCCGTAAGCATCTGATGCCTGTATCAGAAGATCAAAACCCTGGGCATATGAACATATTTTGGACGCATACAGGGCCTTGCCGATATCCTCTACCAGATTCTCCTTCTCTAGGGGCAGCTCAACACCAGGCCCTTTCAAAACTTTTGATGCTGCCACACGCTGCTCCTTAATGGCTGACATATACCTGGCAAAAACCGCTTCTGCAATGGTCGGGATAGCTGCACCCAATTCAAGGCCTTCCTGAGATGTCCACTTGCCGGTACCCTTATGGCCTGCCCGGTCCAGTATTACATCAACCATCGGCTGCCCGGTTTCGTCATCAGTTCTTCCAAGGATATCAGCCGTTATCTCGATCAAATATGAGTTTAGCTGGCCCCGGTTCCATTCCTGGAATACGGCCTGCATGTCTTTAGCTGTAAGTCCCAACAGTTCTTTCATGAGAAAGTAGGCTTCACTGATAAGCTGCATATCTCCATACTCAATACCGTTATGCACCATCTTTACATAATGCCCGGCACCGTCAGCGCCTATATAGTCACAGCATGGAACACCACCTACTTTCGCGGATATATCTTTCAGGATTCCTCCCGCCTGGTTCCAGGCTTCTTTGCTGCCTCCCGGCATGATGCTGGGGCCTTTCAACGCTCCTTCTTCCCCGCCTGACACCCCAACACCCATGAAGTGTATGCCCTTATTTTCCAGTTCCCGGGCTCTCCTTACGGTGTCCTTAAAATAGGAATTCCCGCCGTCCATCACTATGTCCCCTTTGTCAAGCAGGGGAACCAGCTTGTCAATTACACCGTCTACCGCTTGCCCTGCCTTTACCATAATTATGATTTTCCGCGGACGGGCCAGGGATGTAACAAAATCTTCCAGGGTATACGCCGCTGTAATTCCCTTCCTTCCCTTTGCGGCGCCTGACATAAATTCCTTTGTTCTTTCAGCAGTTCGGTTATATACCGAGACTGAATAACCCTTGCCCTCCATGTTGAGTACAAGGTTCTGGCCCATAACCGCCAGGCCGATCAGCCCGATATCGGATAATTTCATAATATGACAGCTCCTTTCTTCATCCAGTGTCCATTGACCAATATTAAGTTTTTCCATTATATATTACACAATCCAAATATGTTTCCTTAAAACCAAACTTGTTTATCCAAGTCTGCAGAATCGGCTGCCTTGCCGGACAAATAGCATTAACAACCGTGGAAAATATATGCTGTACACTTTTAAAATATCAAAGCATCCTGCTGCCAAAATAGAAATGTAAGCGTTTACATTCAGTGTAACATAAAAGAAAGGGCCAGTCAATACAACAAACCAAACCTATCCCTAAACAACCACCGCTATCGCCATTCTGCAATATCCACCATAGGCTTCCCGGCTCTCATCCCCGGGTTTCATCCGGAATTTCCAGCGAAACTGCAGCAATTAAAACATCATCTTTCCCAGGTCAAAAAACATAAAAATACCTCTATGAAAAAAATACCTTTTGTAGTATAATATCAGATCGGTTCATTCTATCTGGTTTATTCCTTTGCTCATTCGGGAACATCGTCTGTCTCAATACTGCACTGCATTACATTATATTATAGCGAATCCTGCATTAATAGAAGCAAAACCTGCTTCCAATTTAGCTGTAATACATTTTCGTTATATCAATCACTAGGGAGTTTAATTAATATAATTCTAACCGGAAGCACACCTGGATGTATCAAGCATATCTTCCTATGTATACAGTTTTGAAAATCAAGGACATACAAATAAACAGGAGGTACAGTCAACATGCCCCAAATAGAAGTTTCGGGTATATACAAGACGTTCAAAGTCGCAAGGCGTTCGTCAGGGCTTCGCCAGGCGGTAAAGTCCCTGTTTTACCGGGAGTATGATACGGTAGAAGCTCTCAAAGATGTATCCTTTACCGTTGATACGGGAGAAATCGTAGGATATATAGGCCCTAACGGCGCCGGCAAATCCACAACAATAAAAATTATAAGCGGAATACTGGTGCCTGACAGGGGAAAATGCACGATATTGGGACGCGTCCCCTGGAAGGAAAGGATATCCCATGTACGGAACATCGGTGTGGTATTCGGTCAGAGAACCCAGCTTTGGTGGGACGTTCCTGTAATTGATTCCTATGAACTTCTTCGTGATATCTACAAGATCCCCCGCAGGGAATACATGAATAACCTGGATCTGCTTGTTGACACCCTTGATCTTAAGGGTATCATAAACACGCCTGTCCGCCAGTTGAGCCTGGGACAGCGTATGAGATGCGAATTAGGGGCTTCCCTTCTGCACAGTCCCGGCATCCTTTTTTTAGACGAACCTACCATTGGCCTTGATGCCGAGTCCAAGATTGCGGTCAGGCAATTTATTAAAACCATTAACAGGGAAAAAAATGTCACCGTTATTCTTACCACACATGATATGAGCGATATTGAAGCCCTGGCAAACAGGATTCTTTTGATAGGCAATGGACGGATTGTTTATGACGGCAACCTGAATGATTTAAAAGGTCGTTTTTCAACCCATAAGACAATAATCATAAATTTTAGAGAATACAATTCCCCTATAGACGACAAAACACTTGGTATCCCCGGAGTGAGCATTGTATCCTGTTCTCAGGAAAAGCTAACCCTCAGGGTGGATGGAAATGGAATCCTTTTGACAGATATAATTTCCAGGTTATCCAATATCGTTGATATTGTGGATATATCAGTAGAATCACAGCCAATAGACGAATTGATCGTTAAGTTGTACAGGGAGTACGTGATATGAAAGCCTATTTTTCAGTTTTTAAGCTGCGCCTTATATACGGCCTGCAGTACAGAGCCGCCGCCTTAGCCGGAGTTGCCACACAGTTTTTCTGGGGTATCATGCATATAATGATCTATGAAGCCTTTTATGCCAATGCTGCCAGTGCTCCGCCAATGTCCCTGAAACAGGTTATAATATACATATGGCTTCAGCAGTCGTTTTTGGTTTTTGTTGCCCTGTGGATCAGGGATAATGAAATCATTAATCTCATAACCAGCGGGAACATTGCTTATGAGCTCTGCAGGCCCTGCAGTATTTATGGATTCTGGTTTGCAAAGCTGGTTGCACAGAGGCTGTCAGGCGCCATGCTTCGCTGCCTTCCCCTGCTCATAGCTGCATTTTTGATCCCCGAACCCTATAAAATGGCATTACCGGGCAGCCTTGCAGCATTTTTGCTTTTCACTGTCTCTTTATTCCTGGGATTAATGGTCCTTGTATCAATATCAATGTTAATATATATATCGATGTTTATTACCATTCTGCCTGTTGGTTCCATGGTAGTTTTTTCATCAATAGGAGAGCTTTTTTCAGGTATGATCATACCCATACCCTTCATGCCTTCATGGCTGCAAAAAATCGCATATTTTCTTCCCTTCAGGCTGGCGGTAGATATGCCATTCAGGATATACACCGGGCACATACCCGTATCCCAGGCATTGCAAGGTGTACTTATACAGCTTATATGGCTTGGAGTGCTTATATTGACAGGATATGCTTCCATGAAAAAAGTACAAAAAAGAGTAATTGTACAAGGGGGATAATATTTCTTTGTTCCAGGCATCCTGTATCATGCCGGGATATTAGAAAATCAATAAGATCATGTTCCCAGGGGGTAAAATCATAAATGAAACTGTATTTTAAATATATGTCAATATTATTGAAATCACAGATGCAATACCGGGCTTCTTTCTGGCTTCTTTCAATAGGACAGTTTTTTGTGCCGTTTTCAGTTTTTGCCGGTCTTTACTTCTTATTTGAGCGTTTTGGCAGCATCAGGGGATGGAGTTTTTTCGAAGTAGCCCTTTGTTTCGGAGTAATCAACATGGCTTTTTCAATAACCGAATGTTTTGTTCGTGGATTTGATATATTTTCGAATCTTGTGGTCAGCGGGGATTTTGACAGAGTTCTGCTGCGTCCGAGAAGCACATTCATCCAGGTCCTGGGCTCTCAATTTGAGTTTACCAGGCTGGGACGGCTTTTACAAGGTGTTATAGTATTGGTTTGGGCCGCAGTTAACCTTTCCATTCGTTGGACCGTATTTAAAATAATAACGCTTATACTGATGATAATCAGCGGAATCTTTATCTTTACCGGGATATTCGTACTGGCCGCCACCCTGTGCTTTTGGACCATACAGGGTATTGAAGTGGCTAATATATTTACCTACGGCGGCAAAGAAATCTCACAATATCCATTGAACATATATAAAAAATGGATAACCAGATTCTTCACCTTCATTATTCCCTTCGGCTGCGTAAACTACCTCCCGCTCATGTATCTATTGGACAGAACGCAGTACAATTACCACTTTTATATGCTGACACCGCTGATAGGCATTTTATTTATAATACCCTGCCTTGGTGTTTGGGAAATGGGAGTTAAGCACTACAGATCCACGGGTTCCTAGATAAGCAGCCAGACTCCGGTTTAATCCTCACCCAGCTTTATAGCCTGATGGATTTTTATTCTGGATATTATAACACCCAGAACCGATAAACCTATCCCCAGCATTACCAATACCACAGAATATATCCTGATATAATCTTCCCGGGCGGCAGCTACTTTAAACGGAGGCACCTGTTGAGCCGCACTGTACACCATTTGGAGCAGGGGAACAAACAATTCGCTGGTTATACCTCCAATGATAATACCTGTTAATATAGCGGTTCCGGAAATGAGTATCTGCTCACATACAAGCATACCAATAAGATTTTTGACAGACAATCCCATAGCTCTGAAAATTCCAAACTGGAGCACCCTTTGTTTAATTGATAATGTCCAATAAATCAGGAAGCCAATGGTGCTTATGGTCATAGTAACTATAAACCCTAAGGTCAAAGCACCGTTTGTACCCTGAAGCATGGGATCGTTCTTCTTTTTGATTATCTCCTGTCCAGCATCCTGAAGCTTACTGATCTTAAGCTTTTTGTTTTCAATATCCTTATAGAGCTGTTCGCTGGTAGCGTCAGGAGCTTTCTTAATCCATACCTCGTAAGGTTCCAAAGCCATTTGATCCTGTATATATGATAAATTGGCCACAACAAGAAACGGATCGCCGGGATTTGCAGCCTCCGTATTTTCCGGGTTAGGATTGAAGGTCGGCCAGTAATCTATAAATTCGTATACAACTACCTCCAGGTACCCCTGACCGCCCCAGTTAAGCCACAGGGAATCTCCCAACTTTACATCATATTTTTCCTTAAAAGACGTGGACACCAAAGCAGCTGTTGGATGATGCGCCATGAGATTGAGATAGCGATACCAATGGGGTTTTAACAGATCCGGCCTGAACCAGGCTACCTGGCCAAACTCATTCGGTATGATTCCCATAAGATATACGCGGCTTACATGTTCACGTGTAACAGTTTGCGCAAATATGTTATCTCTCCTGAATACTTTTGTGGCGGATTCCACCCCCGAAAGCTCCGCAAAAGATTGGAATGGAGGTTCTATATACAGTACAGGTTCCTGTGTCCCAAAATCCGAAGTCTGCGGCAGAGGACCCGCTGAAGGATCAAGAGATACCGGCCTGTTATCCTCCCATTGAGCTTTGATAACAATATCGGCACCAATATTGTATGCAATTTTTTCTTCAATATTGCTGTTGAGTGTCCGCGCTGCATTAGCACTAAAAATCCCTACAGATAGTGTTAGTATAATAAACAGCATCAAAAACCGATCCTGGCCCCCTGATCTTCCTACATGAATAAAAGAAGCATACAGGGCAGGTGACCATATTTTCCTGCCCAACAGGAAAATCAGTCTTACAATTAAAGGAAAAATCCTAAGGAAAACCAAGCCGGCTCCCAGAATAAACAGAGTTGAAATAATAAACAGCAGTGGATCTATGGCCAGATCGGTTCCGCTGACACCGGCTATCATAAGGGCTTGCTGCCTCATTTTATAGGCATATAATCCATATCCGGCTATACCAAGAAGCGCAATATCAATAAATAACTTTCTTAAAAGCAAAAATCCTGTTGACCGGGCTTTACGCTGCTTATAAATTACAATAGTCGTTCTCGAGGATAAATAGGCAGGAACCAGCATGGTAATTATAAATACAGCAACGGTCCAAATTGAATAAATATAGGCTTTTGAATTGAGAGAGATGGGCAGCGCGGCCCTGTTCACAAACTCCAAAAACCCATTGGAAGCACCCAAAAAAGTACACAAAAGCAGTCCCAGGGGCGGACCAAGGATCATTGCCATTCCACTTAAAAGCAGCGCTTCGAACAAATAACTTATAAATACCTGCAGTCCGCTGGCACCCCTGCTCCTCAAAACAGCAATCTCATTCTTTTCATTTTCCACTATAAGCTGAGACACCATAAATATATAAAAAGCTAACATAAGCAGAATAGGTACCTGAACAACCCACAGCGTAATCTTAAGCTGCTGTTCACGTTCATGATAGCGCTCTATAATAGTAATGGAAGGCATATAAAGACCAAAATTTTTTTCAATCATCCATCTTTTTTGCTGTTTATATGCTTCCAGAATTGGACTAATATTTTCCAGTGTAATTTTATAATAGTCAAAAGCATAATGCCAATTTGCCTTTGTTAATACAGGAGATTCAGTTTCAATAAATTCTTTATGAAACAAGGAATGATCAATCATAAAACTCTCATTGTATGTTCTTAACGGTTTATACCAGTAAGTATCAACACCGGGTTTTATGGTAAAAACACCAACAATCTTTACTCTGAGGGGTTCGGTCAGATAATTATTATAATCCGTCACCCGGTACACCTCATCAAGGCGCAAATCCAGCCTTTGCATTGCCTCTTCGGTTACAATGGCTTCAAGTATGCCATCCTGCTTCTCACCGGAATACATACGGCCGTGAACAATATCTATATGTTCATCCATGTCTGTCATGGCTTCGATTACTATGTATCGCTTATCCTGGTTTTCCTCCAGCTGTTTTTCGGATACAGCAATAAGATGATCAACGACTAAATCTTCTGACTGAGAAAGCACAGGCAAATCGATCTCTTTGACCATCTGCCCTGTAACCCTGTTCTTCACCATATGATATGCTTTGACCCGGTTCTCTGCTTCATAATAGGAATAAATATTTGCTTCAACCAAATACCTTCCAGGGAATGTCCTGGTAGACAGCTGGTATTCCTCTAAATCCTTGGTAAGCATACGCTGAAGCACTCCATCGGTATAAATGGGAATACTGCTTACCATAGCCACTGCAAGCACCGCACCCGCCAGCAAGCAAATGACCATCCATTTATTGCTGAGCATCTTTCTGATTACCATTATTAACAAGGTCCAGGCCCCCTTTTAATTGACAACTACCTCTTCTCCTTCTTCAAGGCCTTTTATAATCTCCACATCTGTAGAAGTCTCCAAACCGACTTGCACATCCCGTTCTTTTTTCAGTCCGTCTTCCAGTACCTGAACATATCTGCGCCCCATGTAGTTTCGAACAACATTCCGGGGCAGTACGATCACATTCTCCCTTTTATCAAGGGTAACGCTGAATTGGGCATATGAGCCCATTTTAACATCATCCGGCAATTCCGGTACATTGATGCGCACAATATTTTTAAGGCTTTCTTCAGCATCAGCAGGAACGGTATCGGGAGTCATTATAATCTCGCCTTCATACACCTGATTTTTTATTGATACGTCTACTTTCATTCCGACCTTTAATTGTGAATTGTCTTTACCCGAATACTGCAGCTGCAGCTTTGCAGGATCTGCAATCCTGATAAGAGTAGAATAGGCGTTAATATAATCTCCTTCACCCAGCCTGGTATCAACATATACTACCGTCCCATCCATGTTAGAATATAATTTTGCCTCTTCGAGTTCCCGTTCAAGGTTTTTCAGCTGAAGCCTTGCCAGCTCAATATCATAAGCAGCTATGGATAACGAATATTTATCAGCCCCAGCTTCTTTCATCTGTGTATATCTAAGCCGTGTTTGCTGCAATCTGATCTTCTGCTGTTGAATTTCGTTTTCCAGTGTACCGGTATCAAGTTCGGCCAACAGATCTCCTTTTTGGACTACATCACCTATTTTGACATGAATAGCCTTTAAACGGCCTCCCCGGTGTTTAAAAAACATGTTTTCCTGCTCAACAGATACAAAAGTGCCGGAGCCGCCAATCTTCTCTTCGATAGTACCCCGTTTTACTTTCATAACATTATAAGTGATTTTAGGCGGTTCCACTAATGGAGGCGCCAACACCTTCTCCTCCTCGGGAAACAGGTAACACCCTGACATGAAAATTGAAAAAAAAGCACATACAATAAATACGGCTGCTATTTTGGCTTTTACGGAAATGCCGTCCATATTCAACCCCCCGAACTATACATCATTTATATTATTTTGGGTACCTGCACTTTATAAATACGGGTTCCCTGTTTATGATTATATATAGATCCACCACCGAACCAATGGATTCGGTGGGCAGAAAAGATTGTCAACCTGTCTGAACAAAGATCGGATTCTTATTACTTATGAGATACAAATCTGCAAAAAAATCCAAGCCTATATAGAATATTATAGTGCAGTCCTGATACAATGTCCAATTTTATTTTTTCCGGAAAAACAGACAAACACAAAAATAAACAGTTTGTGTGTTTGTGCTATTATTTGCTCACCATAGAATACAATAGTAACTGAGGTGATAATAATGCAATACCGTTATAAATCAATATTAGCCGTTCTTGTTATAACGGGTGTTATCGTCATTCTGGCAAACAACGGCTATATTCCCTACGGTGAATACACTCATCGTCAAATCGAAACATTTTCGCAAATAAATTCAAAATATAACGCCCACTATGGATATATCCAGCCCCGGGTGGTCGACGGATTCAGCGAAAGGCCCATTGAAAAAGCCAGAGTAGTTATTCCTGAAATTGGCAAAAAGTTCATTACCAATTCCGAAGGATATACACCAATCATCCGGGTACCAATCAACACAGATAACCATTATCAAAACATTCTGCCAAAAACCTGGGGGGAAATAACCATAATAGTTTACAAAGACGGTTATGTGGACTATGCCCTGTTTCACGTCCATGTTTGGGAAAACCAGTCAAGGATAGGCCCAAAAATACTGTTATTCCCTGAAACAGAAGGACAGGAAAGCGACCCAATGGTCATTATAGAAAGCCCTCACAGATTATGGGTTAAGCAGTTAATCAAAAAATATAAGAGATGAAAAGAGCATCAGGCCTGGGGCACAATAATGAATTCCAGGTCCGGCAATTTACTTTTCAGTTCATTTATTATGCTCTTGTCCCTGTTTGTATTTCCTGCAGATTCTCCGAGTACCACAACAGATATATCACTTTTCCTGGCAAACTCAACAAGAGTATCAACTACATGTTCAGAACGCAGTACAGTCATTTCAGCCCCAGCCTCTTTTGAGACCTGAAACAGGTAATCCAGCGCCTCTCCTTCGTCAGGATTTCCCAAAAAATTTACACCCTTTTTTGCAACATGAACCGCATACAGCTGGGCGTTTCCATTTCCTGCAGTATCTCTCCCCACCTTAATCAGGCGTTCACAAGTTTTTTGCCGAGTCACACATATCATAATGTTTATCTTTTTACCCATTTAGCAACCCCTTTTTCAAAACAAACCGGCTGTCCTGTTTAAAAGCCTTCCCCCATAACTTCTTTAACATCGGTAACCAAAACGAAGGCCAAAGGATCCACCTCATTGATGATGGACTTCAGCCGTGTCACCTGCATTCTATTTACAACGCATAGTATAATATTCTTCTTTTGGCGGGTATAAGCTCCCTGTCCATCTATGAATGTAACGCCTCTTTCCATCTCTGATATTATCCGCCGGCTGATTTCTTCAGTATAATCCGAAATAACCACAAAAGCTTTGGCGGTATTCATCCCCTCAAGGACAAGATCCACAACACGGGCGCTAAGATATAAAGACACCAAAGCATATAATGCCTGACTGGGCCCGAATACCATGGCCGCTGTAAATACCACCAAAAAGTCTACGGTAAACAAGATCCATCCTACACCAATAAATGGGTAGAAATTATGAATGATCTTTGCCAATAAATCGGTTCCCCCTGTTGTAGCATTGCCCCTGAACACCAGTCCCAAACCCAGACCCATAAGTACGCCTCCGTAAATAGACGCCAGTATGGAATCTCCGGTTATGGAAGGAACCCTAACCAAATCTATAAATGCCGAAAGCAATATGGTAGAGATAACAGTTTTTAACCCGAAATCTCCTCCCATTTTTTTTACGCCTATAATGAATACAGGAACATTCAACAGCAGCATGGTAATGCCAACCGGAACATGAAAAACATAATACACTACTGTGGCTATACCGCTGAATCCCCCCGGAGCAATCCTATGAGGTACAAGAAAAAAATTAAATGCTAAAGCCGTTAAAAAAGTACCTGCAAGTAATAATAGGTAGTCCTTTACAATCTCCCACTTCTTCATGAAGCGCTCCTTCTTATCCTGCTTTATCTGTATATATTATATCATAAATAATTACTTCCAAATCATAAGAAAACAAAAAAGGCTGTTTTTATAGTATATAACAGCCTTATAAATCAATTAGTCCAAAGCTTATTTGCAGGGCCTCGTTTACTTTCTCCATTATCTCAGATGACAGATATCCAATTTTCTCTTTTAACCTTTTTTTATCAATGGTTCTTATCTGTTCCAGCAATATTACCGAATCTTTTGGCAGGCCATACTCAACCGCACTTATCTCTATATGCGTGGGAAGCTTGGCCTTGTTTATCTGGGAGGTGATCGCAGCTACAATTACTGTAGGACTGTATTTATTTCCAATATCATTTTGTACTATTAATACAGGTCTTACCCCACCCTGCTCAGATCCTATCACCGGACTTAAATCAGCATAAAAAATTTCTCCTCTTCTTATCATATCAATCATTCACTCTCCGATAAGATAGCCTCATAAACTACCAATGCCTCATTGGCAGACTCAAATCCAACTTTTGCTAATTCAACATTTATTTTTGCCATTTCCTCGTAGCCCTTTTTCATTTTCTCCCTTATTTCTATTCTATGCCTTTCCCTGATATAAAGTTTCATGGCTTCACGAATAAACTCGCTTCGATTTCTTTTTTCCATGGCCACGATCTCATCAACTTCCCGTAACAGGCTATCAGGTAAACTAACTAAAATTTTTTTCAATTCGGCCACGGTGGCACCTCCTACTTATCTATGTACTTTGCCCCATCCTTTACCAGACCTGCTCTGAAAACACATTTTAATCCATACCTGATTAATGCAAACTAACAATATTATATATTAAACAACAGCATTTTACAAACGTTTTTGAGCCTGATTATACAGTTCTTTCAGGGCAGTCGGAAGGGCCTCCAGAATATCACCGGCTATCATGCCAGCTTCGCCGCACAAAGACGCTGCCAGGTTCCCGGCATAACCATGTAGAAAAGCCCCCAGTGCTGCAGCATCAAAGGCATGATATCCCTGGGCTATCAATCCGGAAATAATACCGGTTAAAACATCGCCGCTGCCTGCTGTAGCCATCCCTGAATTCCCTACAGTATTAAAGTATATCCTTCCACCCGGCTCGCATACAACCGTAGTTGCTCCTTTCAGCAGTACTATTACTCCCTGTTCCTGTGAAAATTTTTGCGAAACCTGCACAGGCGAATCAAGAATCTCATCTATAGTCAAACCGGTTAACCTGGCCATTTCTCCAACATGAGGAGTTATCACCACGGGTTTAGTATGCTGTCCCAGCAGATTTATATTCCCGGATATACCATTTAACCCATCTGCATCTAATACTATGGATATATTGATTCTGCCAAAAATATTCCTTAAAATTTCTGAAATTGTTATGTTTCTTCCCAGTCCGGGCCCAATAGCCAATACATCCATATTTTCCGCCAGAGTGAAAATTTCATCCAGACAATCTGCCTGAAGATAACCCGTTCCATTATCACGCAATGGCCTTGTCATAACCTCTGTCAGTTTATTCTCCAAAATACAATTAAGGCTGGCGGGAATTCCCAAAGTAACAAGTCCCGCTCCGCTCCTGAGAGCAGCTTCAGCCGTAAGGGAAGCAGCTCCCGTCATACCTGTGGAACCGGCAACAACGGCAACTTTTCCAAAATCGCCTTTATGGCCTGTCTTTAAACGTTTTTTAATTACGGCCGCTGCTTCTTCTTTATTTAGGGTAAAGCCTTTTACCCCAATTGCTTCGGCACTGTCGGACGGCAATCCTATTTTTGCCACATGTAATCTCCCGGCATACTCCCTTCCGGGATACAATAGATGTCCCCTTTTTGGATACCCGAATGTTACCGTATCCCAGGCTTTAACTGCCGTTCCCATTATATGTCCGTTCTCACCGCTGATCCCCGATGGGATATCTACGGCAATAACCGGCACTTCCATGCTATTTACAATTTCAATGATACGGGCAAACACACCTTCAACCGGTTTCGAAAGGCCCGTACCGAAAATAGCATCAATAATAAGAGATGCCTGACAAATGCGCTGTTCAGCCAAAGGTATATCGCTGTTGTCCAGTATGCAATTGACTGGTATGCCGGCTTTTTTTGCGATATCCAGATTAATCCCTGCGTCACCGGTTATCCTATCCTGCTGTGCCAGCAAAATAACTTCTGCCTGTACTCCATCAAAATATAAATGCCGGGCAACGGCGATACCATCCCCGCCGTTATTCCCGCCGCCGGCAAGTACAACCACCCGATCCCGTTTTTTTAAAGAATACAGGCTGTATAGCTTTTCAACTACCCTGAGGGCAGCATTCTCCATAAGCACAATACCGGGTATGCCGAATTCATCGATGGCCCTCTGGTCAATCTTCCTCATTTGTACAGGAGTAACAACATACATATAAAAACCTCCCTGGGAATAGTGAATCTCCGATAAATTACCGGTAACACTCCATATGTCACACCGCTGTTCTAATCCTCAATAATTGCCTGGGCAGCTGCAAATTCCCGGATATGGGATATTGAAATCCATACCTTCTTTCCACCTAATTCTGACATACGCAATAACGCTCTGCCGGATAACTGTACATACGGTTTCCCCTCTGGTTCACGAAGTATCTGGATATCCTTCCATCCCACACTGCCAAACCCTGTTCCCAATGCTTTCATAACCGCTTCCTTTGCAGCAAAATTTCCTGCCACCGTCTGCATATTTTTTCCCCGGCTCTCAATATAGTCCCATTCTTCTTCAGTAAAAACTTTTTTTATAAACCTGGGATTTCTGCATGCGTTTTGTATACGCCTCACTTCGATTATATCGATGCCGGTACCAATGATCACCAATCTCATTCCTTTCACAAATCCGGCTTTTCCATCTGTAAAATATAATACTATAAATCAGGACTGCATACAATGTCATTATCCCCTTGTCCCACTATAAATCCGGATAATATGCTGTTGGGCTCAGATAACATCTTGCCTGTTCCCTGGGAAGAAAAACAAATGCTTTTCACAGGCCGCCCAATATGATACAATTCAATTAACTTTTACTCCGGGAGGTTTTTCATGTCAGGTTCAACCTTTGGAAAGAATTTTTCGGTTACCACATGGGGAGAATCCCATGGCAAAGCATTGGGAGTTGTGGTAGACGGATGTCCGGCAGGAATCCCTTTATGCGAAGAGGATATTCAAAAAGATCTGGATAGACGAAAGCCTGGGCAATCTTTCTTTTCAACACCCCGAAAAGAAGATGATAAGGTAAACATACTGTCAGGTGTATTTGAAGGTAAGACCACCGGTACACCCATATCCCTGGTAATTTTCAACTGTGATCAACGTTCAAAGGACTATTCCCGTATAGCCGGCGTTTTCCGTCCCGGTCATGCCGACTATACGTATCATCAGAAGTATGGTATATATGATTACAGGGGAGGAGGACGGGCATCAGGGAGAGAAACAGCAGCCCGGGTAGCTGCCGGCGCCATAGCTAAAAAAATACTGAGTCAGTTTGGCATACAAATCCAGGCATATACACTGTCCATAGGGCATATAAAGATAGATCCCGGGAATTTTGACAGCAGTGCAATATACGATAATCCTCTGGCCATGCCTGACAGGAAAGCAGCCAAAAAAGCCGAAGAATATATTCAGCAGCTGAAAGAAAAGGGTGACTCTGCAGGCGGTGTTGTAGAATGCATAGTAAAAGGATTGCCCGGCGGAGTAGGGGAACCGGTTTTTGAAAAGCTGGATGCTGTGTTGGGAAAGGCCATACTGTCCATAGGCGCAGTTAAGGGAATTGAATTTGGCAGAGGCTTCGAAGCGGCTTATATCACAGGTTCGCAAAACAACGATCCATTTGCATATAATCAAAGCAACGAATTAGTCAAAAAAACCAATAACTCCGGAGGCATCTCCGGAGGAATAAGCGAAGGATTCCCCATCGTGTTCAGGGCAGCCTTTAAGCCTACCCCTTCCATTCGGATACCGCAGCAAACCGTAACCCGCGAAATGCAAAATATGGATCTCAGTTTGAAAGGCAGGCACGATCCAGTGATAGTCCCCAGGGCAGTAGTTGTGGTAGAAGCTATGACAGCTATCACTCTTGTAGATTATCTGTTTCAGCGTATACTGTCCAGAATAGATTTAATAAAAAAGGCATTGAGCTGATTATCGTTTTCCTTGCTGTTCGATTATATCAGCCAGTTCATATACCGCATTAGGTTTGCCTATCTCCTGCATCATCTCAATCATATGCCTTCTTCTATCGCTGTTTAGCAGATAATAAACTGCCTCATCAACAGGGAATGTTTTGCTGGTCTTAATGGCAAGACCGTTATTCAGCAAGAACTCCGTATTCCTCTCTTCCTGCCCGGGAATGGGATTAATCAATACCATTGGGATACATTTGGCCAAACTCTCAGATACGGTAAGCCCTCCCGGTTTAGTCAGCAAACAGTCGGATGCATCCATCATAACATCTACGTTGTCAGCAAATCCGTAATTATAAAGTTTTTTCTTTATTTCCAATGAATCTATCTTCTTTTTCAACGCAGCATTATTGCCGCATACAGAAATAATCTGAAAATCTATATCCATATCATCAAGCTTTCTTATAACATCATCCACGCTTCCATATCCCATGCTGCCGCTCATAACTAAAATCGTTGCCTTATCGTCAATTCCTAACACTCTTCTTGCTGTTGATTTTTCCATTTTCTTTGCAAATTTGGTATGTATGGGGATACCGATAGCTTTAATTTTCTCCAACGGAATTCCCTTTTTTTGGGCCTGAAGATTCAACAGATTATTGGCGGTAATATAGTAATCCAGATTGGTATCCTCCCAAAAAGGATGAATGGTGAAATCCGTTATTATGCCAATAGTTTTGCACGACAGACCTTTAACCCTGAGATGGCTTATTATTTGTGCTGAAAAAATATGCGTACAAACTATCACATCCGGATTATATTCATTTAAGAAAACAATCAGCTTTTTTGATAAAAGAGAGTTAATTATCTTCCCTATATAAAGCTTATCGTTGCTCTTTTCAAGCCTCTCAGCCAGTTGATACAATCTTCCGTAAACTTTAGGGGTAAATTTTGTTGAAATCAGGTAAGCCCGGGCAATAGATTCACTCAATACGGGATTAATATATTCAAAGGTATCCAGGATCACACAATCTATACCCCGGGCTTTTAAACATTCCATACCGGCTTTTGCAGCCTGATTATGGCCATGGCCTGCCGTCACAGACAAAAACAGTACCTTCACGGCTCTCACCTCACTTACATGCCGGAAGCTCAACACTATTGTAAATCAAATAAACAATATTTTCAAATATCAATTATACAATCTGATAAGTGACCGAAGCAGTATATCAGGTAACAAAAAGGAAAATCCCACATCCGATGCCGAATTTATCATTAGAGCATATATTTTTTTCCTGGCCATTCGGGCAGCGCCGCAGACAACAGCAGTACTATAGAGAACACGAATACAGAACCCCCAAGCCATACAGACAGAATCGGAAAAACCGAAGCTATAAATAAATATTTCTGACAAGCGCACCAGATTAGAATTCCAAGGAGAATAGATGCTGCACTAATTCGAAGCAGCCTGAACCCCGTTCGTTTTTGCTGATAAAAGGTCAGGACCGGTCCAAATATCACCAGCAAGCTTGCCGAGAACAACATACCGATCACGACGCAAAGTCCGAAATGCCCCCAGATAATCCTTCCCATGCCGACAGAGGGAAACCCTCGCCACTGCGCCCAGTCACTTAAAACACAGGCGATGAACGGCCAGCTTCGCTGGCTGTTTGTGAGAAGCACGATGGCATCGCCTGCCTCCGGTACAGCCTGTAAATGCGTCATAATGCCGTTGCCCTGGCCGCCGTGAGAAACTGAGAGCATGCCGTTTGGCAGCTTTTCGATAAAGTGACCAAATCCATACGCTTCAAATATCAAACTGTAAATACCGATTTTACGGCTCTCAGGTTGATACATCCGATCAATGCTCTCGATGCTTAGAACCGGGTTTTCCTTCATACCTGCTGTCGCAAAACGGGCAATATCGCAGGCTGTCGCAAACAGGCCGCCTGAAGCCTTTGATGGATAGAGATAGACCGGAACCGGCTCCCCTCTGAGGTTATACCCCGTGGGTGGGTAAGGCGTCACCGCCTTGTCTATATCAAAGGCAGCGCTTTCCATGCCCAGCGGGAGTAAAACTTCCCTGCGCATATATTCTGAAAAGCTTTGTCCAGTGACATCCTCGATTAATATTTCCAATAGGTTATAGCCTGTGTTAGAATACGAAAATCCTGTCCCCGGCTCCCGCATCAGCACCGCTTCCCCGGTCATCACATCCCGGTTGGAGGGCATTGCTTCACCCGGGGAATAAATGTTGGCAAAATCCCCCAACGGCATCCCTGAAGTGTGACTTAAAAGCTGCCGTACCGTAATTTTTTTTGCCGGATAGTCAGTCAACGGAAATTGCCAGCTTTTCAGATACTGCGACACCGGAGCATCCAGGTCGATGAGGCCCTTCTCCCCAAGGCGCATAACTCCCCAGGCCGTAACAGACTTTGTAATGGATTGAACACTCATGATGGTATCGACCGTCAGCGCTCTGCCGCTTGCCACATCCGCATACCCGTAATCCTCAGTCCATACAATTTCATTGTCCTGCACAAGCGCGATGTTGCAGCCCGGAATTCCATACAGCTTCATCAGGGCGGGAATTCGTTCATCCATATGTGCCTTAAATTCATCAAGCGGCACATCGGCATGCATATTCCGCTTGATTTGCAGGCTGCCGGAAAACAGCATGACAAGCAAGCTAATTATTACGGATGTAAGGATAAACCATATCCACATCCTGCAGCTCCCAGAAATTCTTGATTTTTTCATACTTACACCTCATAATTTGCTCACTGCGCGGTACGAACATTCCACTCCAAATCTGAACTTCGACAGGGTCATATGGGATCCTCCAGGAGATAGCCTATTTTGAATTCCTTCTTTCTTCCCACCAAGAGGAACAAAACAGGTCCTATCACATTGACAAACAGGCAAATTAAAAACCATGCCCATTTGTTTAAGTTTTGAACCCCTTCTGTAAAGATTTTAGTGCCGCAGTATACCGCCAGACTGAGTTGAAAAAGAATAAGCGGGGAGAGGATCAGGAGCATGTTCTTTGTAAGCATAAACTCGTTCATAATGTTACACCTTCTGTTTGATTGATAGGTTATTTGTCTCGCGGTTTTTTATTTGCGGAAACTGCCCCAAGAACTGCGCCCACACCGGCTCCGATGCAGAGCCACAGAACTACGTTTTGCAGCAATGCACCCAGCGCAATACCAACAGCAGTGCACAGGCCTATAGCTGTACCCATATTCCAATAATCTGACATTTTCCGGTTTTTCATGTAACTCGACCTCCATTCGTTTACTTATTAAAATAGTTGATCCTATTAATTATATCTCCGGCCTCAAAACATGTTTGCTTTTTTTCCGCTGAATTTCGCTCATCCCGGCAACATAGAAGCTTAGGCGGGCATAATCCTGCGATAGATGTCGCAGAAATTCAATTATTTTCCTGAATATACGCTTTATAAACCTCATTATGATACCTCTCTCGGACACGGCTTCTGGTTTTTCCATGTAAAGTATAGAAGATAAGGCGGTCATATGATAAGTTACCGGAGTCATATATCGGGTAATAAAAAAAACGGAAGCCGCAGCTCCCGCTCTTAAAACCCTAATTTTTTGAAATGCAATATGGCATTGGCTCGGTCAGTAATTCCGGCTTTGCTGTAAATTTGACTGACATAGTTCTTGACCGTACCAACGGTTAGAAAAAGGGTTTGAGCGATTTCCTGATTACTTTTCCCTTGCATCAGTAAACGAATGATATCCTGTTCACGCCGGGTAAAGTCCTCAAGCGATATTTCCGTTTTTCCCTGCCTGCCGATATGCTTTGTGATTTTGGCGGCAATGTTTCCCGGTAAAATGATGCTTCCTTGCACAGTGTCACGGATAGCATCGGCCAGTTTTATCCCGCTGATGTCCTTTAGAAGATACCCCGAAGCGCCGTGGGCGATGGCACCGAGAATGGATTCATCATCATCAAATGTGGTTAACACCAAAACAGCCGTTTCGGGAAAATCTCGTTTGATCAGGCGTGTAGCCTCCACACCCCCCATTTCCGGCATACGGATATCCATGAGAACCACCTGCGGGTGATGGATTTCCGTTTGTTCATAGGCTTCCATACCATTTCTTGCTTCCGCTACTACCTGAATATCAGGATTTGTTTCAAGTAATGCGCGCAGCCCATCCCGGATAATTGTCTGATCGTCCGCCAACAGAACGGTAATTTGATTCATTGCACATCCTCCTTTCTTTGCACGGCGGGGATAATGAGGCTGACGGTAAACCCTTCTCCCGGTGCGCTTTCTATTTCCAGTGTTCCACCTACGCTTTGCACACGCTCCCTCATGATGGATAATCCGGAGCCGGATTTTATATCATCTGTTCCGCTGCCGTTGTCTGTAAAAGCTAACCGCAGCTGTCCTTTATACTCGCCAATCAGGATGTCCACATGTGTTGCCTGCCCATGTCTGATTGCGTTGGTTGTACATTCCTTTACCGCCGAGAGCAGTATACCTGCTTGAAGCAGGGGCAGGGTAATTTCTGATTCCATAACAAGATGAATATCAAGCCCGGTGTCAGAACGGATTTCCTGCAAATGCTGCTCAAGGACGTCAACAAAATTGGTTTCGTTTCCTGCCCTGACTACTTTGACAGAAGCGCGAAGCTCCGAAAGCCCTCGCCGCACTAGCTCTTTGCCTTGATGAAGCTTTTGTGCTGCTTGCGGCTCTGATACAAGTCCCTCCGCCGCTTCTAATGTCAGGACGGCTGCAGTGAGTGTATGGCCGACCGTATCGTGCATTTCGGCGGCAATACGATTCCTCTCCTCCACGACTGCTAAGTCTTTAAGCTTTTCGGATTGCTCATTCACCGTATGGAGAGCTGATTCTAACTTTACATTTGTAATCATCTGCTTTTTTAATGTGTAAAAAGCAAGTAAGGCAAGCAGAACCACAATTGTGTTGACGAAAAAGTAGCGGACAAGATCAGCCATTTCAGCGCTTTCGGATAAAAGTATTGTTCTTGCCGTGCTGCCCAAAAGATAAGCACCCAGTGCACCTATTCCATATGCCTTTGAGTGGGATAGTGATGCGTGGTTGATTGCACTGAACCCCGCAATGATGGAAAGAAATAAATTATCCCCCGAAACATCCAGGTATTGGATTGGTATACACAGGCCAATCTGCAGCATTGGTAAAAGCGGTTCGGCTATATAGCGCTTTTTCTCAGGGAATAGATTATACAGCAGCATTATGAGAAAAGAGATTGATAGCAGCCAAATCAAGGGGATGTACATCGGAGTTCCGGCATTCTCTGCCAACATATGCAGCCCCATCACTTGATAAGCAATCAGCAGCAGAAAAAAAATGCCCTTATTTGTGAGATGGTTAGCCCTTTCCACTTCGGCGGTGGTGGTATCTTTGGGCGGTGTCTTTTCGGCGCGAAGCAGGTAAAATGCAATGGCGGCCAGCCCGAAAACAGCAATAGACAAGATATATAGGGCACGATGAAACGGCTTTCGATTACCTTCTCTCACGCACTCCACAATCCAGAGTATCTGAATCAATAACTGAAGCAATACCCCCGGCAGCAGAAACGGCCATATTTCTCCTATTTGCATATTCCTACCTCGCCTTCTCGATTAATCTCATGGTTTCGGTGAGTGCATCCTTAGCGGGAACTATCACATCCGGAATCAGAGGAGAATCAGATTTTGATGCATCTGGTCGTATAAAGTATTTATAGGATACGGTAAAAACAAGTCGTGCATTGGGCGTCTGAAAAAAAAGAATATCCCCGTAAGACGAAGGCATGTTGCCGGGAACCTCCCCGACCACCGTCCCCAATTTATTATCTGAAATCAATGTTGCAAAGTCCATGGCCGAGCTAAACGTATCTGCCCCGGTCAGTACATATACATCACCTGAAAAGACCGGTGTAAGCTGTTGATTTCTCTGGCTCTGCGACTTGTTCTTCCATAGGATTGAGCCAAAACGAACCTCGCAGGCACCGGTGAGATAACTTTCTGCCGGCAGATAGCGGATAAATTCGTTTGTAACCAGCGAGTTTCCACCTGGATTGTTTCTTAAATCCACTATCACGCTGCGGATGTTGTTTTCCTGAACAGCCGTAAAGAAATCCCGCAGGCCGTTTTTGTATTCTTCATCATATACACATTGACGAAGAGTGAAAATCCCCATACCGGCAGATGAATCAACCGAATAATCAAAATTTGGTTCCGCCTTTTCATCACCGGCAGTAACACTTTCACACAATGTAAACGTTGCGGTTATACGGCTGCCGTCATTTGGGTTCTCCAGTACAAGCGGAATATCCGTTAGTGTATCAACGCCAACAAAAGACAAATATTCACTGCGATTTAATCGTGAAGCGAAGGAATGCCGCGCCCAAGACTCCAGTTCGTAGGAAAACTGAGAAAGAAAGCGTTGGTAGAGGTCATCAATCGAAATGTTTCCGACTTCAACCACGATATACCCTTCATATTCATCCCCTAAACAGATCATTTTGTCATCCTTCCATGCGAAGGTGAGAGGTAAGTGCGCGCTGTTCTCGTAATTCACACCTACGGCTGTGTGAGCGTCTCCCAAACTGCTCAAAACACGCGCCGCACTTTGCCACAGCGACAAAACCGACACCTCCTGAAGCACAGCAATTCCAGCGCGCTCCCGCTCATATTCAAACTGAACGTTACCGGTCAGACCGTTTATACAGGCGGGATGGCGCTCTATCAAGCGGTGTACAATATAATCTAAATCCTCGACCGCTTGCTGCGTGGTCAAAACATCTTCCAATTCTTCGGACGGCCATAAAATGCTCACTGTACTGCGATAAGGATTAAACCAAAGCTGCCACGCGCCCCATAGGGCGGTGCCACACAATGCAAAAATGCAAACGAATATCCCGATATGCTTTATGTATTTCGTCATAATTCGACCTCTTCCCAAATCTCGTCAATGTTTGCCAAGAATAAACTCCTGCCATCAAGAGTGAGGATATCTGCAAGCCGCTTAGGCATTGAACAACTAATAACTAAACCATCAAAACAATCTATTTTGGAGGAAGATATAATTTACCGGCTGGAATAGAGACTTATCTGTTTTATTAGTACATCACCGGGTAACAGTTCTTTTTCCAATTATATAATGTTTCCAGGATTATGTCATACTTTTTTGTTATGTTTTCAGCAGTACAGGTTTAGTGTTTTTCTTGAAGGATGGACAGCACAAAGTCCGAAAGCGGCCTATTGCAAGCACCTTTAGACAAACAAAAAACCACCTGTCGACAAAATTTCTTTTGTCAACAGATGGTATTTGATTTGGCAAAGGCACTAACTATTGATAAAATGCACCGCTCAAATCAAATCGTTAAAATTTGCACCTCTTTTGCACACCCCTCGTTTGGAAGAATTCAATTTCAAAAAGCAACGCACACTGATTACGGAAAACTAAA
>LSQX01256304.1_pt2 | contig 102121 bp, 101 predicted proteins | sample 654561 | NCBI WGS metagenome assembly LSQX01 (sample SAMN04489861, study PRJNA283612) | anaerobic digester metagenome | isolation source: 4 biogas reactors fed with cattle manure at either 37C or 55C with and... | place: Denmark: Kongens Lyngby | collected 2014 | reverse complement strand
CTTCTGAGTCCGGCGGCATCGTACATTACGATCATAGAAAACACAAAGCACGCTGCAAACAACGTGCTGCCAAAGCCTTCAAGAATACCAACGGCTGTAGTGAGTCCCGAGACAAACGCCGAATGAGAGGAAGGCATTCCTCCCGTGCCTAAGAAGTGCTTCCAGCTGAACCCTCTCGGCCTGATGGATGTAAAACCTTTAAGAAACTGTGCTATGGCCCAGGCAATAAACGCCGAGCGCCAAGCCAAGTTATCCCATACTACAGTGATAATGTTCAAACAGTCGCCCTCCCAATACTAGTGCCAAAATACAAACGAACGAGTGCGAAAGCTTATTTTGTGCGAACCAAAATGAAGTCGGCAAGGTCCTTCAGAATGCCGCTTCCAGGCAAGTTCTCTGCAGCAGATTTCGCCTCGGAAGTATACTTCGCTGCCAGAGACTTTGCTTCCTCCAAACCTAGGAGGGTCGCGTAGGTATTCTTTCCGGAAGACGCGTCTTTCCCAGGCGTTTTGCCAAGACTTTCCTTAGTGCCCTCAAAGTCCAGGATATCATCGGTGATCTGGAACAAAAGGCCTATCTTCTCTCCGTAGGTTGTAAGCTGCGGAAGAAGTTCCTTTCTATCTGCAGCTAGTGCCCCAAGCTTCAAAGAAGTCGAGATTAGGGCACCAGTCTTTTTGGCGTGTATGGTTTTAAGCTGATCGGTCCCGATGGCTTTATTCTCGCTTAAAAGATCTAAAACCTGCCCACCAACCATGCCCTGGGCGCCTGAAGCTTGAGCCAACTCCTTCACCGCCAAAAGAGCGTTATTTTCTTGAGTTGCAAGTACCTCGAAGGCTTTGGCAATGAGAGCATCGCCAGCAAGAAGAGCCACTGCTTCGCCGTAGGCTTTGTGGCACGATGGCTTGCCTCTGCGAAAATCATCGTTATCCATGCAGGGGAGATCATCGTGGATTAGCGAGTAGGCGTGTATCATCTCCACAGCGCAAGCCGCTGGCAGAGCTAGTTCCTCGCTGCCGTAAGCACCTAAAAAGCACAGGGCGGCTCTGATCCTTTTGCCGCCATCTAGAGTCGAGTAGCGCATGGCCTCAAAGATCACGGGAGGATCTCCTACTTTCAGCACCTTTTCCAGTGCCATTTCCACTTTTTCTGCTGCTTCTTCAAGATACTGCCGAAAATCATCTATCATTATCGATGCCTCCAGGTAAATCTACTCCTCTTGATCCAACTCATCGCCCTGCAGCTGGCTCAACCTCTCACTGGCTCCATCCAAAGCCGCTTGGAGCTCCTTGGCAAGTTTCGAGCCTTCCTCGTACAGTTTGAGCAGTTCTTCCAGAGTGTTCTCACCGCTTTCCAGTTGAGAAACGATCTCTTCCAGCCGGCTCAGGGACTTCTCAAAGTTTTTCAGACCTGTTTTGGCCATCTGCTTCTTCCTCCTTGTAGGTAGCGGTCACTACGGCGTGAATGACACCGTCTCGGACTTTGGCAGAGATCTTGTCCCCTGCCTTGACGTCGGCAGTGCTCTTAACAACTGCCTTTTCCTTCAGAACAATGGCGTAGCCTTTTTTCAGGACGTTTTCGGGATTTAGAAGTTCCACACCGTATATCAGATTTGCCACAGCGTCCTTAATCTCGGCAAACCTCCTATGAACCGTGCTGTCGAGCTTATAGGCTTGTCCACTGACTTTTTCCCGGAGACTTCCGATCAACCTCTCGGGATGATGCTGGGAAAGCCTCTGCTCTAGAACGTTGAAGCTCTTGCGCTTCAACTCCAACGTGTAGACAGTCTTTGCTTTGAGGAGCGAATCTAAAGAGCGCACCTTTTCTTTGATCCGCAGAAGTTCTTTTTTGGGCTCGTATTGGTTGAGTATGGAGAGGTAGTCGCTGAGGAGCTTCTCCCTTTCCATCAGGGCCTGCAGCGTGTAGTTGTAGAGACTGCGCTTCAGTGCTGCAAGGTTTTTCAGCACTTCTTCTATGTCGGGAACTGCTGCCTCTGCTGCACCGGACGGCGTTGGCGCGGCGTAATCTGCAACAAGATCAACGATCGTCCGGTCGATCTCGTGGCCCACCCCGGTAATGGTGGGAATGGGCGATGTAAAAAGCACTTTCGCCACATCTTCATCGTTAAAGGCCCAAAGGTCGTCAGACGAACCTCCACCCCTTGCCAAAATTAAAACGTCCAGATCTGCAGTATAGGCCTGATGCAGTGCTCTAACGATGCTTGCCGGTGCGTCCGCACCCTGGACCAAGGTGTCAAAGACCTGAATCTCCGCCACAGGCCAGCGTTTTCCAACTACGCGTTTGATGTCCTCAATTGCCGCTCCGGACTGGGACGTGACCACGCCGATCTTCAGCGGATACTCAGGCAAAGGACGCTTCTTGGCAAAATAGCCGTCTTTTTCCAAGCGGGAAATGAGCTCCAAGAGTGCCTGCCTGTATGCGCCCTGCCCTGCGCTTTCCACGTCAGTTGCCAGCATTTGGTACACGCCTCGTGCCCTGTAGACTGAAATAGAGCCTTTAACCAGAACTTCCATTCCTGATGTCAACGTGAACTTAAGATTACGTGCTTGAGAGGCAAAAAGAACAACTTTTAAAACAGCAGCGTCGTCTTTAAGGTTAAAATACCAGTGCCCCATAGACGATCTGGTGCATTCGGCAATCTCGCCCTTAACCCAGATCCCCTTGAGATCAGGAGCGTACTCCAGTTTTTCAGCGACTAGCTCTGTAAGTTCTGCTACTGTCAAGACTGTTTCCGAACTCATTCTTTTTGCCTCCTAGGTCTATTCCAGAAAAACGGTGTTGTTCAGCATTTTCAGCTTGGCTCCCGAGTCAGCGACGATTATGGTACTCACCGAAGCGTTGTCGACAATAAAATTCGAGCGATCCTCCTGAGAGATCCCGAGAATCTGACAGATCAAAGCTTTAATGATGCCTCCGTGAGTGACCAGGACCACGCCGTCTCCCTTGTGGCGCTTGACCACCGAATCCCAAAGGTTGCTAACTCGTCTTTCGATTTCGATCCGGGTTTCACCACCTGGATAGCCGTGAACGTGCTGCTTTTTCACCCAGTCGGGATACTCCTTTTTGACCTCGTGCCACCTGAGGCCTTCGAGTTCGCCAACGTCAACTTCGCGTAGGCTCGGGAGAAGTCTGTACTTCATGCTTTTTGCCGCAGCTATGTACTCTGCGGTCTGCACTGCTCTCTTCAGATCGCTGGTGTATATTGCATCTATCTTCTTGTCTTTCAGATAGTCTGCTAGCTTTTTGGCTTGCTCGATGCCCTGGTTGCTTAAGGGGATATCCAAATGGCCCTGGAAGCGGTTTTCCAGGTTGTACTGGGTCGTTCCATGGCGTACTAAGTAAAAGATGCTCATAACTCTACCCCCTCAAGAATGTTGCAAAGGCCACTCCTAGTGCACCGTCGCCTGAAGCTTCGACAGAAGCGAAGTGGAGACTGGCTATCCGCTGCAGATCCTGCTTAAGCTTATCTCTAATGATCTCGTTTGCCATCACTCCGCCGACGAGCAGTATATCCTCCACTCTATATTCTTCAACGAGTTTGCGCAATACCCTACCCACCGATTTGCCTACAGCAAGAAGGGCGGCATAGGCGATCTCACCGGGATCGACTCCCCGGGAAATGAGTTCTTTAATCTGGGCTTCAGGACCGGAGTAGGAAATGGCGGTGCCCTTCACGGTGACTCCAACTCTCAGATCCGATTGTCGGGCGATCTTTTCAAGGTAAGGGCCTGCGGGAAAGGGAAATCCCAGCTGGACACCGGTTCGGTCAAGGAACTGTCCGGCGCTGATATCAGTGGTCTGGCCTACCTCTTTGATTTGGAGATTCTGGTCATTCCATGTGACATGGAGAAACTCGGTGGTTCCTCCGGAAAGGTGAACCGCAATGAAGGGTTTCCCGATTAGGGTACGGTTTTCGTAAAGACCAGCCCATAGGTGGTTTTCCTGGTGGCTGATGGCAAGATACCCCCTGCCTGCAGCTAAAGCTCGTACAAAGGACTCTCCCACTACAAAACAGGGCATATAGCTCCCTTCAACAGGTCTCGGTCTTGTGGTCACGCCAAACTGCACATCTGCTAATGGCCCCATTTCTTCAAACATCAGAGGAAGGGCTTTTAAATGCTGAAAAACCGCCTCCTGCTGTCTTAACCCCAGCTTACCCTGAGGCACTAAGAGCAAGGGGCGGCGCTGATAGACTACCCTTCCAGCTTCATCCAAAAGGCAGCAGCTGGTGCGGTAGTTACTTGTATCTATGCCGAGAAAGCCTTTCTTATAACTTGCCGGCTTATTCACTTTTCTCACGGACTGCTCGTCCTAAAACTCCGTTGACAAATCTCCCAGCCTCTTCGCCGCTGTACTCTTTGGCAAGTTCCACTGCGGCGTTGATAGCGTAAGGAACCGCTACATCGTCGTAATTTATCTCGTAAAGAGCAAGACGCAGAATATTCCGCTCCACATACCCGATCCGATCGAGCTTCCATTCGCGGCTGGTTCTAGAGATCATCTCGTCGATCTCATGGCGCTTCTCCCATACTCCAACGATCAGCGCTCGTTCGTCTTCTAAAACAGGTGGGTCGGCATAGCTAAAGACTTCATCAAGGCTTTTGCCGGTGAGTTCTAGCTGGTAGAGCAGTTCAACTGCTCGCTCTCTCTTTGTGCGTCTTTTTGTGCTTTCATCCATTGCGATTTCTCCTCAACCTTTCCCACAAATCAACGAGGCTCTCTTGATTATCGGCCTTTTTCCCCAAGTAAAACCCGAGGGCCACAAAAAGTCCGACGACCAGAGCTCTCAGAAAACCTATGCTTAGAACAAGTATTGCCAAAATCAAGCCGAAAAGCACGCCAATAATTCTGCCTTTATAGGGAGACAATCGATCGAATATCTCTTTGATAATTGACATCTAACTAAGCCCCCAAACAAAACCTTTTAGCTGACTCTGTGCGGTTTGCTCTCCTCAACACTGCTAATAATTACTTCAACGCTTGTAACTTTAGTACCGAGAGAATCGGAGACGTATTCCATAACCCTCTCCTGGACATGCTTTGCAGTGTCTGCAGTCTTGACGCTGGTGTTGGTGGAAAGATCCAGAACGATGGACAGTCCCTCTGCTTGAGACTTGATCTTCGACTTCACACCAGTTACGCCTTCGACACTTTGAGCAGCGCGCTCGGCGTAGGCTTTAATAACACGTTCCGCAATATTGACCTTACCGATCTCGTTTTCGGCAACAATGCCAACCTCTTCCTCTTTTTCTCCGAGCAAGTTACCTGCAAGGTAGAACCCGATTATACAGAGCACTGCTCCCACAAGGAAGCTGACCAGCGCGTTTGTGGCCAGGTAGTCGTGCGCACCAGCAAAAGAATTCCAGAAATCCACACCGAGCCCCAATAAGATCAGGGTAATACCTAAAATTGCCAGCACAAGAGACGCCACAAAAATGAGGACTTTGTCAAGCCAATTCATCTGCTTTCCTCCCAACTTGCAAGATGCGATCAAGGTCTTTGAACTTCCAAGCTTGTCCCAACCTAAAGTGCCTTACCCCTCCCGAACGGGAGGGGTATTTGCGTCTATTTTACTCTAGTTTCCTTTTCCTCAGGCACTTGGGTCTGGGGGAAATGAATACCCTGAACATGGACATTTATCTCCACGACCGTCAATCCCGTCATGCTTTCGATTGCTTTCTTGACGTTTTCCTGCACTCTTGTTGCTACATCAGGAACTCTGTAGCCGTACTCCAAGAAGATTGCAATATCAACAGCTACTTCTACTTGGCCGACTTCAACCTTGACTCCTTTGGAGAAGTTCTTGCGTCCGAACATGTCGTAGATTCCGCCGGTTATACCACCGCTCATGCTGTGTACGCCTTCTACCTCGCTGGCTGCAAGGCCTGCAATAATGCCAACGACTTCATCGGCAATACGCACTTGGCCAAGGTCGGATCTTTCAGTATTCACCAAAATCTGTTCACCCATCAATATACACCTCCCGACCTAATTCACTTAAAAGTATATCAATTCGGAAGCAAAATGACAATTAGTGGTCCTTGAGTATATGCTTTGCAATAAACGCGGTATCTATATCTCCCTGCAAAAAATGTTCGTTTTCCAGAACTTTTTTGTGAAACGGGATCGTGGTGGGAATGCCTTCAACGATAAACTCATCAAGGGCCCGCCTCATTCGACATATTGCCTCTTCTCTATCATTACCCCATGCTATGAGTTTGGCAAACAACGAATCGTAGTAAGGCGGAATTTCGTAGCCGGCGTAAGCTGCCGTATCCACCCTGATGCCAGCTCCACCTGGAAGAAGAAATCCCTGAATCGGTCCGGGAGCAGGTCTGAAGCCCTTGTCGGGGTCTTCAGCATTGATCCGGCATTCTATAGCGTGCCCTTTAATCACAACATCTTCCTGCTTCAGAGAAAGAGGCTGACCTGCGGCGATTTTTATCTGCTCTTTGATGAGGTCGACGCCTGTCACCATCTCGGTCACCGGATGCTCCACCTGGATACGGGTGTTCATCTCCATAAAGTAGAAGTTCCCTTGGGAGTCTAGAAGAAACTCCATGGTTCCCGCATTGGTATATCCTGCAGCCAGCGCGCCCCGCACTGCAGCTTCGCCCATCTTCTGCCTGAGTTCCGGCGACACTGCCACAGAAGGCGACTCCTCCAATACTTTTTGGTGCCTTCTCTGCAGGGAACACTCTCTTTCCCCTAGGTAGATGCCGTTTCCCAGTTCATCAATGAGAATCTGCACTTCAATGTGCCTAGGATTTTCCACGTATTTTTCCAGGTAGACTTCGCCTGATTCAAAAGCCTTTTCTGCTTCGGTGCGTGCAAGATCGTAAGCTTTTTTCAACTCGCCTTCGTTTCTTGCAACCCGCATACCTCGGCCTCCGCCACCTTGCGCCGCCTTAACGATAACCGGGTAACCCACTTCCCTGGCAAAAGCCATGGCCTCCTCTAAGCTGCAGATGCAGCCTGGCGAGCCGGGGATCACCGGTACACCGGCTTCCTGCATGAGGTTTTTAGCTTGAGCTTTGTCGCCTAACAGGGCAATGGCCTCTTTGCTCGGCCCGATAAACCTGAAGCCGTTGTCGCTACAGACTTCTGCAAATTCGGCGTTCTCTGCGAAAAAACCGTAGCCGGGGTGAATGGCATCAGCACCAGAGACGATGGCACTGCTGATGATGTTGGGGATGTTCAGGTAGCTTTTGGACTGCTCTGCAGGGCCTACACAATAGGCTTCGTCGGCAAACTGTACGTGTAGAGACTCCTTGTCTGCCTCGGAGTAGATGGCCACCGTTTTAATGCCCATTTCCTTGGCAGAGCGGATGATCCGAAGTGCAATCTCTCCCCGGTTGGCAACGAGGATTTTTCTAAACAATCACAGCCACCCCCTTACACTCTCTCGAGCAAGAACAGTGGCTGGTTGTACTCTATAGGCTGCCCGTTTTCCACGAGGATCTTCACGATTCTTCCGCGGTATTCGGAAGTGATCTCGTTCATCAGCTTCATGGCCTCGATGATGCAGAGCGTGTCGCCTACGTCCACCGTTGAACCTTCCTTGACAAACGGTTCAGCGTCAGGAGCCGGGGCTCTGTAGAAAGTCCCGACCATCGGTGAAGTTATGGTTTTGAGCTCCTGATCTAAATCCCTTGCGGAGATCGTGTTATCGAGCTTCTGCTCATCCTCAAGAACGGACTCTGCGCCTCTAACGGGAACGGACTTAGACGCCGCTTCCGAGCAGTTTTTTTCCAGTTTAAGCTTAAATCCATTTGGATCTTCAATCTCAAGTTTGGTCAGGTTACTTTCGTCAAGAAGTTTGATGAGATCTCTAACGTCTCTTAAATCCATAAGTTAGCCCCCTTATAACTAGTGTTGGCGAAAAGCCCGGATTGCTTTCGTATCTAAGACTAGTAGACATTATTATACCAAAACAGTTACGGGAAAGTTAGTGTTAGTAGCTACATATATAAGTTCGTTATAAGGGAAGCTTTTCCTCCTGTTTCCAGTAATTCTAAATGCTGGTAAGAACGATTTGATCCTTGCCAAAGGTTGTCAAGTTGTAGATAATCTCGGCGATTGCCTCGACTTTTTGCTTGTTCAGGTCTTTGGCAATGACCTTTACCATGTTGTCCTCAATGGTAATCACCGTGTCGCCAAAGCCCTTGGCTTTCAAAATGCTCTCTAGTTCCTCTTCTTTACTGACATTTCTGGTTTGGTTGAGAAGCTCAATAGAGGCATCGACGCTTCCAGAATTCGCCAGCCTTTCCAAACCAATCCTAGCGTTTTCCCTGGCAATATCTCGAGCCAGCCTGTATTCGATCAAAGGATCGTAGGATGCTACCACCGCAACTACTTCAGGGTCTTCTTCTTCACGGACATAGGAGATCTCCTTCGGATCCAAAAGCAGCGGATCGTCTTCGGGAATGTCGAAGTTCTCATACTTTTTGTAGTCGATGTCATCAACCCTTCCGCCAAAAACCGGAAGGGAAAACCTTAGACTCGACACGGCTTCTCTCCCGCCAAAGTTCCACCACACCGTAATACCTGTACTGAGAACAAGCAGCAAAACAAACCAACCGATTGCCCTCTTCATCAAACGCTCATTCCTTTCCGAGAACTACTATCCTTCCTAGAGGTAAATCCCACAAAGCACGGATCGCCTCGATGATCCTCAGTTTCTGGGCTGTGGATAATGGTTTGGAAGTGGTCACCACAACACCGCTCACCTTTGGGGACTCCTGAACCAAGACAAGCCCCGTCTCGCCGGAGGCGGTTTTCATTCGCACCACTTCGGTGCTTTCTTTCACCGAACGCACTCCACTGCCGTCGTATGTGGTTTCTACGCTTTTGTCTTCTGCCACGTGAGTTTTGCCTTCGTCTTCATAGGTGATCATCACCTTGACGCTACCGATCCCCAACGACGACAAAAGCTGAGCAAGCTTTTCCTCCTCACCGATCTGGGGTCTTTCCAGAGTGGCTTCTATGACAGGAGCGGGCTTTTTCTCCGGAAGGCTACCCCAGATGAGCAGAACTACCCCCACAAATCCAACGACAAAAAGCGGCCACGGAATTTTCTGCAAAACCTCTTTGATCTTTTCGAGCATTACTTGGTCAACCCCTCAAAGTCGATCTGGGAAAGCAGGTCGCCGATTTGGAAAAGGTTCAGGAGCGGGCCAAGAAGCACCGCAAGAAACAAGAGCCCGAAGACGAGCCTAACGGTCTTTCCCAGTTTTTCATCGTGAATAAACAAGCAGCTCATCTCTTCCAAAAAGCACAGTCCGATGAGTTTTGCCAGAGTCTGCCAGATTTCGTTCATTACGGTCACCTCAAGATCAGGGCGCCTAGTGCAGCAAGGGTGCCAAGACCGATGTAAAACATCACTGCGGTCAGCACAATAAGGCCGAGGAAAAACGTCAGGGTTTTTTCCATAGTCTCAAGGGCGCTTACAAACCGCGTCTCTGCCACAGCTTCAACTACTGCCGTTGTGAGCTTGTAGGCAAGAACCAGTGCTGCCAGCCTGAGCACTGGAAACAAGGTGGCAAAGAAGACGAACAAGAGTCCGACTGTAGAGGCTGCAGACTGAATGGCTCTGGTAGACGCCTGCAGAAGGTCGGTAGTGCCTGCGATCTGCCCCCCCACCACAGGTACAGTTCCCATCAACCATTTTGCAGTGCGAAGGGCTAGGCTGTCCTGAGCGGCACTGCCAAGGCCTAGAGAGGTAATCAGGCCGAAAAACACCGCATTCACAAAGCCCAAGGTCAAGGTTCCCAGCCAGCGGAAGAATCCCGAAAGCCTCAGCAAGCGGGGCTTTTCTGCAACGCTACTGGCAAGTCCGACAGCTCCTGATGCCAGGGCGAAAGGCATCACCACTCTCTGTACCACAACGCTTACCACAGCGGTTAGGCCGAGGATTAGCGGGCTTAAAGTGGCGTTTGTCACCAGTTCGCCTCCAGCTGCAAGGAAAAGCCCCACCAGAGGAACTGCAACCTGGACTGCAGAGGCAAGGAGCACGATAGTTGAAGTAGTGAGGTTTGCAGCTTCTTTCAAACTGGCAACAACAAGGAGCACCAACATGAGGTAGGTGGCAAGAAACCCAGCTTCAGCAGCTGCTTTGCTTAGGGAAGTGCCGATCTCTTTGAGAACTGCTGCAATGGCAGCAACTAGAATGATCTGGCCCATAAGCCTGGCATGTAACCTAACTTCCTTCCAGAGGTACTGCCAGAGAGTGCTCAGGACTTTTTCTGCAGAGGGGTCCCGCAAAAACTCTTCAATGGAGTAAGGCTCAATGGTGTCCGGGAGAAGTCTTTCCAGTTCGGTGGGGATCTCTAGAGTATCCAGGGCAGCGGCAGAAGACATAGCTGACAAAACCACTAGGAGAAGCGCTATCCACTTCATCTCGGTAGTACCTCTAAAAGGCCTGTCAAAACCGCCTGCAGGACCGGCAGAGTGAGGACGATGATAATGATTCTGCCTGCAAGCTCGATTTTTGCCGCAAGAGCACTCTCCCCGCAGTCTCTGCAGATGTCCGCTGCAAGACCTGCCAGGAAAGCGGTGCCCAGGATCTTGCCGATCAGTTCAAGATATGCAAAGTTAATCCCCGATATGTGGCCAAACTCTCGAAAAGTCTCCCAGAGAAGCTTTAGGGGCTCAAAGATTAAGCCCAAAATCACTAGGAGACCTGCAAGGAGCACCGGCAGACTGGCCTCTTCTAGGTACTTCTTTAGAACCAAAGATGCAACAAGTGTGATGATGCCAACACCTACCACCTGCCAGATGGCCATGGTATCCTCCCCTTTAGAGCCCGAACAGCAGACGGATGCTGCTGAAAAGCCTGCTGATTTCATCTAAGATGAGAATGAAGCCGATTACTACCGCACCGATGGTGACAATCAGGGCGATGTCTTCTTTCCCGGCCTGCTTCAAAACTATGTGCACTACCGCTGCGATGATGCCAAGACCCACAAGCTGCATGATTACGCCAATCTGCACTGCCCCTTCCTCCTAGCATGAAAGAAGTACGATAAGAAGCGCCGCAAGCGGCGAAAGCCACCGCCAAAGTGGTGAAACCCGTTTGAGTCTTTCTCTACAAGTCTGCCTGCTTTCTTCCAGACGCGAAACGGCTTTTAGTATGAGTGCGATCTGCTCTCGGTCGAGGCCCCTACCAAGTCTGATGCCCACTTCAAACAAGATGTTGGCTTCATCGTCTCTTAGGGGCAGAAGATCCACATTAAACAAACAGGTCTCTCCATCTTTGGCCCTTCTGGCAGCATCGAGAAAGAAGACTTTTGCGGCTTTCAACGACTTGGCAGCATGGGTGAAGGCTTCCGGAAGGGGCCTCAGGGCAAAGGAGATCTCGTTTTCCACGATGGACAGGCCCAGCTGCAGTTCCTCGATTAGGCTGATGTATTTTTCCTCTCTGCGCACGCCCCACATACCCAAAATCAGCCCGGTAAAAAGGATTACCAGCTGTCCTAAGATCTTCATGAATCCAACCTCCCAACAAACAGCGGCTCTGTCCCCGGAACTGGGCCGAGGAGCGCGCCTATCTCAAAAAAGCTCTTCGGTGGTTCTGTGCCGTGCCAAGTGGCCACAACTTTAACCCCCATTTGGCTTGCAGTTTTCATGCTTTCTAAGTCATCGCCAAAGCCGATTTCATCTGTAGCAATAACATCCGGTCTCATGCCTCTAAGGAGAATCTCAAAGCCTTCCCGTTTGGGACAGCCTGTAAGGACATCTACGGTGTGTCCGATGGCAAAACCGGGCAGCCCTTTATACGAAGCGGCGATCTCTCCCCTTTCATCGATAAGTCCCACCGTAAGGCCGCTGGACGAAAGGAACCTGACCAGATCTCTGAGTACCGTGGTCTTGCCGCTTCCCGGGGGACCTACGACCACTGTGTGTTTGGGGCCGCAGCTTAAGTGCGGGTACAGAAAGGCCGCTGCACCGGGAACATCCTTGGCCAAGCGGATGTTAAGAGAGCTGATGTGCCGCTGCATGTACACCCCAGACTCTGCCAGGCTGACTTCGCCTGTGATACCCACCCGGTGGCCACCCGGCAGCATCAAGAAGCCCTGTTTGAACTGCTCGCGAAAAGCATACAGAGATGCTTCTGTGATGCGGTCCAGAGTCTCTGCGATATCCCTTTCACTGGCGATGTAAGCTGCCTCCAGCGGGCAGACCTTCCCCATGTACACGCCTACCTCTTGGGCAAAAAACCTAAGTGTAAGGGGACGACCTAGACGGACCCTGATCTCTGTGGCCGAATTAATCAAGCTGCCAATGTGGGTTTTGAGGTTTACCGCAAGGTAGTTCAGCATGGCAAATCTCCCATCCGGACAATCTCCCTACATCATATTAACCTTCGGACTCTTTTATGACAGGCTGTACATCGGTGCAGGAATTGCCCGGGCTTTGCCCAAATACTAAACTGATAGAATAGGGAGGCCTCGAAATGATTAACGGTACGTTTTTTGAGTTTTTGCACCACAACGAAAAAGAGACCACATGGAACCACCAAGCGGCTCAGTTCACCGACGAAATGTGGGCCGAGAAGGTCGATGAAATGGCCGAAATCGGCATCGAAGACCTGGTGATTACTTTTGTGGCACTAAATTACAAGACTTTTTATCCCTCAAGGATCTTTCCCAAGTGGGATATTAAAGCCCAAGATCCCCTCTATGCTGTCCTGCACGCTGCAGAGCGGAACAAAATGCGAGTCTTCGTGGGCGCGGGTTTTTACGGCAACTGGACCAATCCCTGGGAAGCTTTTACCGATATGGAAGTCCGGAGGAGAACGGAAGAAGCCATCCAGGAGCTGGCTGAAAACTACGGCGACTTCCGCAGTTTCTACGGCTTTTACTGGCCCAATGAACTGGGTATTGGACCGGACGGGCACTTCCCCCAGGTCTTCATCGATCACGTACGGGAGTGCAACGGCTTTGCCAAACGCTACCTTCCTAAAGCCAAAACGCTTATCGCTCCATACGGCACCAACATGGCCATCCCAGATGACCTGTTTGTGAGCCAGCTGAAGGAGATGGGCATAGACTTTGTAGCCTATCAGGATGAGATCGGCGCAAGGAAAACCAAAATAGAACAGCTCCCCCAGATCTTCAGCGGGCTGAAGGAAGCCCACAGAAAGGCGGATATCCCCCTCTGGGTGGATATGGAGATCTACGAGTTTGAAGGCGAGATACTTGTGTCGAAGCTCCTTCCGGGAGACTTTGCCAGAATTGAGAAGCAGATTGAAGCGCTTTCGCCGATCGTCGATCGGATTTTGGTCTACCAGTACCAGGGCATCATGAACAAGCCCAGCACAAAAGTTTTTACAGGCGTGAAGGAGTCGGAGAAACTCTACTCGGATTATGTGGCAAAATTCAATCCAGCTTCCAGGCAGAAGTTCTCGAAGTTCCCCAACAGGCCTGTGTAAAAAAAGAAGCGCAGGGCTTTCCCTCCGCTTCTTTTCGTTCGCACTCTATGGAGTTTTCCGGTTAGCCATCTACTGCTCTGCGGGGCAGAAGTCAGGACATGATGGCTTTGATAGCCTTAACCAGTTCTTCAACGCTGGACTCGAAGTTCTCCTGGTCCTTTACCAAGCATTCCTTAACGTAGTTTTCCATGAGGAGTTCGGCAGCCTTGTGCAGAGCGGCACGTGCCGCCCAGATCTGAGCGAGCACATCCAGGCAGGGTTTGTCCTCCTCAATCATACCTTTGATGCCCCGCACCTGACCTTCGATGCGGCTCAGCCTGTTGACAATGTCTTTTTTCGGTGACTTAGTGTTTTCCGCCAAAGTCCTGCCTCCTTACCAATGCTTTCCAGTTCAGTTCTGCCATTGCCTGATCAGGCAAAATCTGACTTCGGGGTGATTACATGCCAAAAAGAGCGCTGCTCCTCCTCATTGTTCTCTGTCTCAGTTCCCTTGCTCTGTATGCTTCTGGTCCCCTAACCATCCTCAAAAGCACTCTGTCTTTTGAACGGGAAAAGATCACCATCTACGTGGAGTACCCTTTGGTTTCGGGAACCGAAAACCCAGAGGTCGCCAGTAAAATCAACAGCACTATCGAAAGCGACGCCTTGGGATTCTTTGATTACTTCCGAGGTATTGCGCTAGCAGGTGTAGACGAAGTGATGACGGCATATGCAGGACACGTGAGCTACGAAGTTGTGCTGAACACATCAAACCTTCTCAGCATCAACATCATCTACTACGAGTTCACCGGCGGTGCCCACGGGATGACCGAAATGATCAACTACACCTTCAACACCACAACAGGAGAAAGGCTAAAGCTCGAGGACCTCTTCAAAGAAGGTACAAACTACGTACAGGCAATTATAGAAGAGGTTGTCAAGCAGATCGAAAAGACTCCGGAGATGTTTTTCGATGATGCTGTTGATGTAGTTCGAGAGAGCCCGTTCAACTTCTACTTAGCTCCAGATGCCTTCGTAGCCTACTACGGTCTCTATGCCATCTGTCCATATGCCCATGGGATACCAGAGTTCAAAATCCCCTACGAGCTACTTCGGGACTACCTACTGGTACCTCTTGGCCAGTAAAACCCCATATGCCTCAGAAGGCAAAAAAACTCACAGACGCGCTGTGAGTTTTTTCTTTTACTCAAATCTACTCTTCATCAGAAAAACCAATTTCTACGTCGTCATCATCGTCCAGGTCATCGTAAATGGAAGTGTTGCATTCTGGGCAGACAACGTCCTCGTCATTGTAAAGCTTATATTCGGGAATGGAGAATTCATGGCCACAGGTATCGCACTCGATAGCAATGGTGTCATCGCTCTCATCGTCAACGTAGTCTTCGTATAAGTTATCTTCAACCTCTGCAAGATCATCGTCGATGGAACTTACGTACTGGCCCAAATCCTCGAGATCATCATCTAAGATCTCGAGCTCGTCGGCGACTGTGTCAAAGACGTCCAGCACAGCTTCCCAAATCTTGGCGCTGGCCGGATCTTCCAGCTTACCTAAACCAGCCAGTAGACCCTTGAGGTACGCCACCTTTTCTCTGACTTCACTCACTCCAAAGCCCTCCTTTGCCTAAATCTGATAATTATATGATAGCCTAGACGCGACTGAGGTATTCGTTGGTACGAGTATCAACGCGTATCTTGTCTCCCACTTGAACAAACAGGGGTACCTGTACAACAACTCCGGTTTCAAGCTTGGCAGGTTTGGAACCTCCTGATGCTGTGTCTCCCTTCAGACCCGGGTCTGTCTCCACTACTACCAGATCGGCATAAGTAGGTAGTTCAACGGAGATCGGCCGATCCTGGTAGAACTGGATAATGATGACATCGTTTTCTTTGAGATACCATTTGCCGTTATCGATAACGTCCTCTGGAATAAATGTCTGTTCGTAAGTCTCGGTATCCATGAAGTAATAGTTGCCTTCCATCTCGTAGAGATACTGCATTTCTCTGGAACTTACCTGGGCTCTCTCGAGTTTCTCGCCGGCACGGAATGTGCGCTCTAAGGTCTGGCCCGTTTCTACGTTCTTTAACTTGGTCCTGACAAAAGCTGCACCTTTTCCGGGTTTAACGTGCAGAAACTCCACTACAACCCAAACCGAACCTTCGAGAAGTAGAGTTACTCCCGGTCTAATGTCGTTACTAGAAATCACACATACCACATCCTTAGCTTAAGACTATTAAATCTTTCGAACTCAGTGAAAGCCTTCTGGCTCCCGTTTTTTCCACCACTACCAAATCCTCTATTCTTACCCCGCCAACGTCCGGAAGGTAGATGCCCGGTTCGATGGTAATAATCATGTTCTCTTCTAGAACCGTGTCTGATGCGGCAGATACCCTCGGACCTTCGTGAATGTCCAGACCCACGCCGTGGCCTAAGCTGTGACCGAAGTAGTCTCCGTACCCGTGCTCTTGGATGATGTCTCTTGCTACTTTGTCGATCTCCGCTCCTGTTTTGCCAACAGCAACAGCCTCAAGAGAGGCCATCTGCGCCTTGTAGACGATGTCGTAGATCTTCTTCAACTCAGCGGAGACTTCACCTACTGCCACTGTTCTGGTCATGTCGGAGTGGTAGCCTTGGTATACAGCGCCGATATCCATCGTGACAAACTCGCCTTCCTGAATGACTCTGTCCGACGCGACGCCGTGAGGCAACGCTCCCCGTGGACCTGAGGCAACGATGAAGTCAAATGAGGTGTGGCTTGCACCTTTTCGCTTCATGGAAAACTCCAGTTCTCTGGCGATTTCCATTTCGGTAACTCCTGGTTTAATCATACCACATATTTCCATGAAAGCCTCATCGGTAATCCGCGCAGCAATGCTGATCAGTTCGATCTCCTCTGGAGACTTAACCATGCGGAGCTTTTCCACCGGGCCTTTAGCCTCTTTGATCTCCGCTTTGATCCTTGACTTAAGCTGATTGTAGCTTGCCAAGGTCAGGTTGCTTTCCTCCACATACAAAACCTCTGCTTCTCCCAAGAGGTCGGCAACTGAATCCCACACGATCGGTTTGTGAACCACAAGCTCAAGGTGGGGGCACTGGATCTTTGCCTGCTCCACGTAGCGAAAATCCGTAAGGAAGTAGGCTTTCGCGGAACTCAACAGAACAATCCCCGATGTTCCCGTATAGCCGCTCAAATAGCGTACGTTCTTGAGGTCCGTAACAAGAAGGAACTCTCCGTCTTTCAGTCCAGATGCGAGTCTTTCTACCCTAAGTTCTGTAATTGTCTTCTCCATTTTCAGCCTTCCTTTATCAACTCAAGTAGAGCGTATAGTCCAAGTACGTAACCGTATGTCCCCAGTCCCGCAATGAGCCCGTCGCACGCACCGGCTGTAAGGAGGTTCCTGCGAAACTCCTCCCTGGCTGCAACCTGCGAGATATGAACTTCCACTTTTGGGATAGTAATGGCTCGCAGAGCATCGTAGATTGCCAGACTGTAGTGAGAGTAGGCTCCCGGATTGAGGAGAAGTCCATCTGCGTGGAGCCGTGCCTTCTGAATTAGTGTAACCAGTTTACCTTCTTCGTTTTCCTGGAAAAACTCCAGATTAACTTGGTTTTCCTCGGCTATTTCACCTATTTTCTTTTCAACATCCGTTAAAGTTTCCCTGCCATATATTTCCGGTTCTCTTTCGCCAAGGAGATTGAGGTTTGGCCCGTTGATAACCCAAATCGTTGCACCTTTCACCTGCATCACTCCCCAAGAAGATCTAAGACGCTCTGAAACTCTTCATACTCTACTCTTACCCCAAATAGTGCGTGATCAAAGGGAAACTCCAGGTTTCCCTCCTGATTTTTTTGGGGAAGCACCCAGTATACTACGCCAGATGCGGCTTTCTTGTCTTTATAAGTTTTCTCCCACCACACCCACGGCTCCACCGGAGAGCTGGGCTTGGTGGGAAGTCCGACTTTCTCTATAAGGCTTTTTACCCTAGCAAACTGCTGTTCTGTAATCAGCCCTCTCCTCAAGCTGATGGCGCATGCTGCCGTCATACCGATGGCCACAGCTTCACCGTGGGAATAATCTTTGTAGCCACCGAGCTCCTCTAAGGCATGCCCTAAGGTGTGTCCCAAGTTCAAAATGGCCCTTCTTCCAGCTTCCTTCTCATCGGAGGCTACCACATCGGCTTTGATCCTGACATTCTTTTCCACGAGCTTTGCCAAAAACCAAGGATCCCTGGACTCGATCTTTTCCAGGTTCCCTTCGAGAAACACCAAAAGATCGCTTCTGGAAAGGAGCGCATGCTTGATAACTTCGGCGTAGCCGTTGCGGTACTCCCTTTGAGACAACGACAGCAGAGTATTAGGATCGGCAAACACCCCGATCGGTTGGTAGAATGCGCCTACGAGGTTTTTTCCAGACTTGAGGTTGAAGCCGGTCTTTCCCCCTACAGAAGCATCTACCTGAGAAAGAAGCGTTGTAGGAATGCTGGCATAGTAGAGGCCTCTAAGGTACGTTGCAGCGGCAAAACCGGTTAGGTCGCTCACTACGCCTCCTCCAAGAGCTACCATCAAACTCTTTCGATCCAACCCGCTATCCAAAGCCTTCTCCCAGATCAGCTCCACACTTGCAGCGGTCTTAAAGATCTCTCCTGCAGGCAGGACCATCTGAAAAGCCTCATAGCCCACCTCCTGAAAGGACCTTACCGCCTCTTCCAGATAGAGTGGTGCGGTGTTGGAGTCTGCTACAATCAACACCTTCGAGATTGCAAGGCCTAAAGAAATGTCTAATTCTTTAATCTTCCGTCCTACAGACGTTAAAATGCCCGGTTCGATATAAATCGTATAGCTGTGATTCGGCAAGTTCAACGCAACATCCACTGGTATACCTCCCTTGCAACCTCATCTGCAGTTTTGCCACTAGTGTCCACCACAAGATCGCTGACCTCTCTGTACAGAGGTTCCCTTTGGAGAAAACGCTCCTCCAGTTTATGATCTGCAAGGGGCCTTGTCCCCGGAGTTTGGGCGATGCGCTTTCTCAACACCGAAAGATCTGCCTGCAGATAGACTACAGGCTGCTTCTTTAGAAAACAGCGGTTCTCCGGCACTGTGACGATACCCCCGCCGGTTGCAATAACACCTTTATCGGGCTTCGCCAAAAGGGCAAGGCGTTCTCTTTTCCGAAAGCCCGCTTCCCCTTCGTTTGCGAAGATCTCCGGAATGGTCATTTGGGCCGCCTTTTCGATTACCGCATCCAGGTCGATGAAAGGTACACCCAGCATTTTCGCAAGTTTCCTACCCACTGTGGTCTTTCCTGCAGCCATGAACCCTACTAGATACACCAACATTAGATCTCACCTAGGCGCTCAAGATACGCCGCAACGCTTTTCTTCATATCTGTCAAAGAGTCTCCACCAAACTTCTCCACAAGGCTCTCTGCAATGACCCAGGCAACCATAGCTTCCACAACTATGCTAGCTGCGGGAACTGCGGTAACGTCGGATCTTTCGATGGAAGCTTCCATTTTCTCGTGGGTCTTAATCTCAACTGTCTTTAGAGGTTTATACAGCGTTGGTATGGGCTTTTTTGCAGCTCTGACCACCAGATCTTCTCCGTTGGAGATCCCGCCTTCGATTCCTCCGGCATTGTTGGACAGGCGGAAGTACCTATCGGTGTAGCCGATCGCATCGTGGACCATGCTTCCGGGGAGACCTGCCGCAGCAAAGCCGAGCCCGATTTCCACGCCCTTGATGGCGGGAATGCTCATCACTGCTTGGGCAATCCTTCCATCAAGCCTTCTGTCCCACTGCACGTAGCTGCCGAGACCGGGAATCATACCGGTTACCTTCACCTCAACCACTCCGCCCAACGAGTCGCCGTTTCCCTTGGCCCTTTTTATCTCAGCAATGAAGGGCTCCGGATCGCAGAGGACTCTGAGATCTGATGCTTCGAGCCTGTCCAGATCCCAGTCGGTATAGAGGTTTTCGTCCCTGACGCTGCCAATGGAAACGACCCGGGAATAGGTTTTGATGCCGAACTCTTTGAGCAGCAGCTGAGCAGCGCTTCCGGCAATGACCCGTGCTGCAGTCTCTCTGGCAGATGCTCTTTCGATCACCGGACGAATATCGTCAAACCCGTACTTCATCGCCCCTGCAAGATCCGCATGGCCGGGTCTCGGACGGGTAACCTGAACTCCAATTCTATCGAGACTTTTATCCCTGTCTATTTCCACTTCTTCTGCTTCGCCGGCAAGAGCAGCGCTCCATCTGGCATGATCCTTGTTTTCTAACAAAAAGCTCAGGGGAGCACCTGTGGTCTTTCCGTAGACCACTCCCCCTGTAAGGATTGGACTGTCCGTTTCAATCTTCATTCTGCCGCCGCGGCCGTAGCCCGATCGCCTCAGTGCCAGACGCTTGGAGATAAACTCCAGGTCCATTTCCAGCCCAGCGGGCATCCCTTCGATGATCACCGTTAAAGCTTTTCCGTGGCTTTCTCCGGCTGTCAAAAACCTCATTATCCACACCACCTAATCAGTTTCCATAATTTGACTCGGTCTGTAAAAACTCCTGCAATCCTATTGACTGCCAGGTTTGTCTGGAGTATTATAAAGATGAACCATAGTTCATTAGTTAATGAAGTGTTTAAGGAGGATTACAATGCCCAACGATATCTGTGCAAGTTACGAACCTACCGGAGCAACAAACGGTCTGGATCTCCACCTCGACGAGGTCGGTAGCCTTGCGGAGATCTTTAAGATTCTCGGCGACGAAACGCGGGTAAAGATCCTCTATATGCTCTCTCAAAAAGAGCTCTGTGTATGCGACATAGCCGAGGCCTTAAAAATGACGATGCCCGCAATCTCCAATCACCTGCGGATTCTCCGAGCCATTCGACTTGTCAGCTACCGCAAGGAAGGTCGCCAGGTCTTCTACTCCCTTGACGACAACCACATCCTCCAACTGATTACCATAGCCAGAGAACACTTCTTAGAAGAGAAGGAGTGACATTCGTGCAACTGAAACTCGAAGGACTTAGCTGTCCCGCTTGCGCCAGCAAAATCGAAGCAAAAATCCAGGAGATGGATCCCCAAGCGGTGGTAAGCTTCAACACTGGAACCATGACTGTTGAAGACAAGTTCATCGACTCGGCCAAGAGAATCGTCCGGGAAATCGAACCGCACGTAAGGGTTGTACCTCTAGAACAAGGCACTGACGACCACCGCCAAGCTGAAGATACGCACGCCCACGAGCACGCACACAGCAACCTAAACCAAAAGCTTACTCTTGCAGCTGCCGCGGTATTCTTTGCTCTGGGTTTTGTTTACAAACCCTTCTTCTTAATTGGGTTTATTATACCAGGTTTTCCGGTAATTAGAAGCGCTGCGTTGCGGATACTGCGAAAAGACTTTTTAGATGAGAAGTTTCTGATGTCCATCGCAACCATTGGCGCTGTGGCCATTGGCGAATGGGCCGAAGCTGCAGCAGTAATGATTCTATACGCTTTAGGCGGGTATTTCGAAGACCTTGCCACTGAAAAGACCAGACGGTCGGTGAAAGGCCTCTTGGACCTGACCCCGGACCGAGCGGTTGTGGTGGAAGGGACCAGTACCACTGTTAAGAATCCGGAAGACGTGAAGGTAGGCGAAGTGATCCTTGTAAAGCCCGGGGAGAGGGTACCTATCGACGGGATCATTGTGGAAGGAGCTACCTCGCTGAACACCTCGGCCTTGACAGGAGAGTCCCTGCCCAAAGCGGCAGAGCCTGGTGATTTTGTCATGAGCGGTGTAATCAACATCAGTTCGCCGATCAAGCTGAAAGTAGAAAACACCTACAGCGACTCCACTGTGGCTAAGATGCTCAGACTGTTAGACGGAGCTGCCAACTCCAAAGCTCCTGCAGAACGCTTTATTTCGCGCTTTGCCAGAGTCTACACGCCCATCGTAGTGCTGATCTCAGCCCTTACCGCGTTCGTCCCTCCCCTGTTAGGCCTAGGTTCATTTTCCACTTGGGGTTACAGGGCACTGGTGCTTCTTGTGGTATCCTGCCCTTGCGCTCTGGTTATCTCGGTGCCGCTCTCCTACTTCTCCGGAATGGGTAGAGCCTCACAGCTAGGCCTGCTGGTGAAAAGCGGCGAAGTCCTGGATAGACTGAAAGACGTGGATACGGCAGTCTGGGACAAAACCGGCACCCTCACCAGCGGAGACTTTGAAGTAGTGGCCGTAAGGCCGGAAAACGGAGTTAACGAAGCTGAACTTTTAGCTCTTGCAGCTTCTGTAGAGCAGTACTTCACTCATCCCCTTGCTGCGGCCATCACAAAAAAAGCCAAAGAAGGCGGCATCAAGCTGATGGAAGCCCAAGACCTTGAAGAGATCCCCGGAAAAGGGGTAACGGGCACAGTAAGCGGGCAGAAAGTCTTCGCAGGAAGCCTGGGCTACCTACGTTCTATGTTTCCTCAGCTGAGCCTGGACAATCAAACGAGTGCCACCGCTGTTGGCGTCGTAACTGCAGGCTCAAGCCCCGAGCTCCTTGGCATCTTGGAATTGACAGACGCACTGAAACCTTCCACAAAAAGCGCAATCTCGAGCCTTAAAAACTTAGGTCTTGCCAACATTGTCCTTACAGGAGACAGAAAGAGCAGTGCAGACAGCGCCCTCACGGGTTTGGATTTAGATGCAGTGGAAGCAGAGTTGCTTCCTGAAGATAAACTGAAGTACGTGGATATGCTCAAGCAGACGAAAAAGCCCATGTTCATCGGCGATGGCGTTAACGACGTGCCTGTTCTCGCTAGCGCATACGTGGGAGTTGCCATGGGAGGCATCGGATCCGATGCAGCTATCGAAGCTAGCGACGTGATCCTTGTGACGGATGAGCCTAAGAAAGTGCCGCTCCTAATTAAGCTGGCCCGAGCTGTTCAGGGTAAGGTGGCCGTAAACATCGGTCTTGCGCTGGGCATCAAGCTTCTAGTTATCGCCCTTTCCATCTTTGGACTCTCGGGCATGTGGCAGGCGATAGTAGCCGATGTCGGCGTGACCCTGGTGGCTATCCTGAATGCCGCATCGCTCTTTACCAAGTTCAAAAACGCCTAACCCAGCCTTCCGACAAAAGTCCCATTTTTCCTTGCGCCCAAAGGGAAAAGCGCCCTTTGGGCCTTTTTTTGCGGGTTTTCAAACCGGCTCTCTTGACTGTGAAGATAAAAGGTAATGTGAGTTTATGCAGGAAATCAAACAAGAGATTATAAAATAGATAGATAGTAGCGCGAAGTGGGGTGAGACAATGTCGGCTCGTAACAAACTTGCAATCCCTGGATGCCGCTTAAACCTCCTGGGCTTTCTTAAAGCGCTGGGCTTTTTCCGGTCGATCTATCTCCAGTTCGACAAGAAAGTTAAGGGGTACTGGGACGAAGACTCCTTTGTAATCGAAACGTCTCTAGAAAAGGGAGAGCTCATAGCCTGTTTTGCCAAACGTTTCAGACCCCTTCCGGTGTTATCTCCGCTGGAAGAAGACAGAAGTGGCGACATATACAAGAAGTTGGCAAATTCGTCCAATCCGATGCTCGAACACTTGCAGCATGCCCTAAACGCCTTCTATTCGGTCAAAGACGACCTTTCGGGGCTGACTTCCCCTTTCCCCTCTACCAAGTGGCTTCATGAAGTGGAAAGGAACTTAAATGTGCTGCCTGACGTATGTGCACCTTCGTACAAAGCCCTAGCTATGTTCTTTCACGGTTTAGGCGATGCTTTAAGAAGTTCCACCGGATCTCACCTGTACGGCAACTACCGGTTCAACCTCATGAAGCTGAAAATCGAAGAGAACTACCTGGCCTCTGTGGCCAAACTTATAGATTTTACCTCTAATGCACCGTCGGACGGTGCGCGGCGGCTGTTCATCGATGCGGTGTTTTCGGAACCCAAGCACGTGGAAGATCCTACCATTTCCCACAACAGGTTCCAGTTCAACCGCTGGGACGAAGTCGTCATAGACTTTCACGGCAATCCTTGGGACTACGTTTTTGCCGTATACGGACTGGTTGCACTGTGTAAGAACTATCCGCTGCTCGCAAAGATTCCTCTGCCGTTTTTCCTTAAAGCGATCGGCAGCAGATGGGTCTTTGGCAGCGAGAACTCACTGCAGAAAGTGATTCAAAGAGAAGTATGGTTCCCTCTTTGGAACAGCCCGCTGGAGTACAAGGATCTGGTCAATCTCCTGACCAAGTTTGCGGTAAGCCTGGAAGACTCCCAGCTTACCTCTGCCCTAGACCTGACCTGTGAGGGAGCTGTTTGGGGCATAAATCCGCTGCTCTCGCGGTTTCTACGGGTAGGTCTGAGTTTCGATGCTAAGATGTCGGTTCTCCCTGAAACGGTGAACCTCGGAGTCCTAACTTTGGAGGAAACCAAGTTCCCCAAAAGCATCGGCTCGATCAGGTCTTGGATGTCCTCACTAGAAGAGTACATCGAACCGCACTTTAAGGGGTCTCCCCAAACCGACAGTCTGAGAAACTTGGAGACTTCTCTGTTTGCCTTTCTCGTAGGCGAAGCGGACTCTTTCCTCCCCTGCCTGATGAACCTCGGTATGTTCTTGAAGGGTACAGTTCTCAGACCGAGGACAAAGAGGCCTGAACCTCTAGTTCTTTCTCACGAAATCCTCGACATAGCATGTGAGGAGAGCCCGGAGTTTAGGATTGCGCTGGCTATCGCTTCTCTCAGTTCTAACCAACCTGTGAGGCAGTACTTCGAACCGGTATCAAAGTCGGACACGGGAGAATGGGTAAAAAGCGACCTCTCGTCGGTAGTAAGCGGAAACCTCATCGACAAGCTTGGCCAGCTGATTGAAGCAAGAGTAAACGGTGCAAGAGAAAAGGGTCTTAACTCTCTAGGCCTTACCTCGTGCCACCCGGCAAGACGCTCGGATGTGGAACTGTTTCTTTCCGGTAAGACCAACGACGACTACTTGGAGTCTCTATTGTACGGGTTGATCCTGATCGACTATCCCGAGCCAGTTAAAAAGCCTGTGCCTGAGCCTCAAGATTCAACACTTATCGATTTTCATCTGCTGCTTCGGCGGTGTTTCTTGTGTTCTAACGATTACCCTACCCTGATGCTGCTGATCAAAAAGATCCGTTTTAGCTCTCTGGCAGAATCTCTAAAGATGACCAAGGAACTCTGCGAAGTCCACAATCTTGCCCTTTCGCCGAGCTTCCATCCATCTTTAAACCTAAATCAAAGGCTTTTGGCATCGCTGGTGATCGATTCGGTTTAACCTGGCAAAAAGTCCCCATAGACTGTGAAAGCTCCACCTTGCGGTGGAGCTTCGTTTTTTTATGCGCCTTTTGCATCTACAGCTCCCGACAGGAGCAGTTTAAGCCGTTTTATGGAAAACGCAGAGCAAATAATAAACAAACCTAGAGTCTCCAAGCCAAAGACCGTAAGACCGATGATCTTGGCTGTGGTGTCACCGAGACCTGCTAAGAATCCGATGTGTTTGTACCAAATGGGGAAAGTATACGTTGCACCGATCAACGCAATCAGCGGCATGGTTAAAAGGTTGATCAGGAGAATCTTACCAGTACCTTCGGTAGACTTGCTCGAACCCATCTTGATGTTAAAGTTGGGGAAGTAGACATCGGACCAAACATCAAGAGCCAAAAGCCCCATCAAAGCCACAACCATAACCGGCAGGGAGATGTAAAGAGGGAACATCGGCATGCCGGGCAGGAAGTAGAAAAGCAGCACGCCTATAAGTCCTTCTATCAGCGCTGGAGCTGCTCCGAAGATGAACTTGCTCCAATAAATCGTTTTAGGCTCTATAGGTAGAGACTGCAGGAACCTCCAGTTCTGACCTTCCCTGGAAAGAGACAGTCCCGCTGTGTTTGGTCCCGTAATGCCTGCAAAGAAGATGATCATAAACAGGCTGAGAGACATCATTCCCGTATCCATCGTCATTCCGACTTCTCCAGGAGGTGGGGCATTTCTCGTCATATTGACGGCATAAAAACCCATAACGATCAATCCCACAGCCAGCTGGTACCACATCATCGGTTCGCGCTTGAGATACACGTATTCCTTCCTGAGCATAGCCCCGAAAGGACTGGCTGTTTTAACTTCCTTTTTGGGCTCAGCTTTCACAGCTTTCTTCTTCTTCTGGACGTCAACTTCGGTGCCTGCGGCAAACCCTGCAAGATAGAGTCTGGCCGAGACCTTCACCGTCAACCAGAAAACTAAGCTGGACACCAAAAGCAGCGGTAAGAGGTTAGCCCACAGGTTGATGGTAGAGCTGGGTAAAGCGGCGATACTGGATTTTGCCATCCATACGTGAGGTAGAAAGCTTGCTTTGTTCAAGCCCAGGTCACTCAAACCGTAGATAACATTGACGAGCTCTTCTTCTGTGATGTTCATCATACCAGAAGAGAACACCTGGGTAATAAAGACAATCACCAAGGCCATCACCAATGTGAGGGACATAAGCACCTTCTTTAACCGCTGTCCGGGGACATACCTCATGATGAGCAGCAGAAACAGTGCCGACAGCGAGCCAAAGAGCACAAAGCCAGCAAGGAAGCTGATGACCATCACCAGATAGTAGGCAAACCCAGCTTTGAAGGTAATGCCCAGCCCGATCATGGGAGCAAGGGTCATAAAGCTGATGGATATAAAGATCAAGGCCAAACACTCGGTGAATTTTGCTGCAAAGATGTTTTCCACCTTAAGAGGTGTGGCCAGAAGGAAATGGACATCGGGAGAGTCATACAGGTATTCGAAAATGACCCGCATTCCCGTAAGGAAGAGAAACATAAGAGTTGCAAGGCTCAAGAGCTGCGCTACTGTAACCAGCATCGTCTGCAACAGGATGTCGCCGGCTTCTAGCATCGCTCCCTCCATTGCCGCGTTTTCCGGTAGAATCAGATCCCTGAGGAACCCAAAAGCGCGGGCTGAGAAAACGGTCCACATGACCGCAACGCCGATGATGGCAAGATACCCAAATACCTTTCCAAAGGCTTTCTTTTTTGATTTGCCTTTAAATGCTGATGTAAACCAGACGCGAACACTGTTTCTTAAAAGCAGTAGGTATTCTTGCAACCCTCTCACCCCCTAAGCTGGCTGATGAGTTCTTTGTCTTCTTCGCTTGCAGTAAGCTCCAAGAACAGGTCTTCCAAGGAGCCATCTTTACCTTGGGCTTTCCTCAGCTCTTCGACAGTACCGATAAACTTCAGAGAACCTTTATTAATAATCCCGACTCGATCTGCCATCTCCTCGGCAATCTCCAGGATGTGCGTGGACATGAAAATGGTTCTGCCTTCAGCAGTAAGCTTCCGCAGGATATCCTTGATCAATCTGGCAGAACGGGGATCCAGTCCTACAGTGGGTTCGTCCAGGAACATTACTTTCGGTTCGTGGATGAGTGCGGCTATGATGTTAGCTTTCTGCCGCATACCGTGGGAGTAGCCTTCCAGAAGTTCGTCTTGGCGATCGGCTAGGTCAAAGATCTCCAGGTACTCCTCAGCCGTCTCTTGTGCCTTTTTGCGGTCAACGCGGTAGATGCTGATCACAAAATCCAGGAATTCTCTTAGTGTAAGCTTGTCGTACACGTTGGGCTGATCGGGCACAAAGCCGATCCGCTTTTTAGCTTCTACAGGATTGTCGATAACTGAGACGCCATCAATAAATGCAGCTCCGCTTGTGGGGATAAGCAGGCCTGAAAGCATCTTGATGGTGGTTGTTTTTCCAGCGCCGTTAGGCCCTAGGAAAGCAAAAAGTTCTCCTTCTTTTACGTCAAAGGAAACGCTGTTCACTGCGGTAACATTGCCGAACTTTTTCGTCAGTTCTCTGGATTCAATCATTCAGTTCTCTCCTCCTTGCAAGTAGCTGAGTAGCACCTGTTTCATTACGCCGATTGGCGCTTCTTGACCATACCATTTTGTAAATGAGATCGCTCCCTGGAAAAGCAGCATACCTTCTCCCGTTACCGTTTTGTGTCCTGTTTCCTGGGCAACCTGGATAAACCTGGTTTTCAGTGGGTTATAAACGATATCGCAAAAGCAAGTCTTCTTAGGAAAGCTTGCGGGGTTGACGATAAGTTCGTCGTCAACATTAGGGTACATTCCACACGGTGTGCAGTTTACCACCAAATCCGCATCCACGACCAGATCCCTGCGGAGTTCTTCCCAAGGGAATCTGTTCCAGAAACTCTCCTCGGGCTTTCTTCTGCTGGCAACGATCACCTCAACCCCCTCGTTTTTCAAACCCGCTGCCACTGCCCGTGCGGCTCCGCCTGCACCGAGCACAAGCGCCCTCCTTTGGTGCAGGTCCACACCTGCACTTTGCAGTGAGGCGATAAATCCCGGAGCATCGGAATTGTCGCCTACGTAGACAGCTTTCCCGCCTACGTCTTTTTTGTAGACGAGATTGACCGCTCCGATCTCGGCAGCCTGAGGCGTGATCTCGTCCAGTAAATCGATGATTTTCCTTTTGTAGGGTATGGTAACGTTAAAACCAACTGCTCCTAAAGCACATAATCCTTCAACGGATTTTTTCAAACTATCTTCAGATACGTCAAACAATAAGTATTTTCCTTCAATTTTCAGTGTTTTCATCGCCGCGTTATGCATCAAAGGCGACAGAGAGTGTTCTAAGGGATGTCCCAAGAGTCCTACAAGCACCAGCTTCACCTCACTTCTTCATACGATGGTTGGCAAAGTTTGTTTCAAAAAAAACGGGCTTTCGCCCGTTTTTTATTCTCCGGCTATACTAAGTCCGTCCACGAGCAGCGTTGGCGCACCTGACGAGCCGTACATCCTCAGGTCGCTACCGACCTTGACCACCCTCGAGAGGAGATCCACCAGGTTTCCGGCGATGGTAATGCCCCTTACAGGCCTTACTAGCTTTCCGCTTTCAATGAGAAAGCCCGATGCTCCAAGTGAGAAATCGCCGGAAATCGGGTTTGCTGTGTGTAGGCCCATGACATCGGTGATCATAAGACCGCGGTTTAGCGAGTCGATCATCTCTTCCTTGGAAGTTACTCCAGGTTGGATATAGATGTTTGTCGGTCCGCAGCCCACAGTGCCACTAGGACCGGAACGAACTCCGTTCCCTGTTGAAGCTACACCCATTCTGTTCGCAGTGTAGCTGTTGTGGTAATAGCTGGTGAGGATGCCACTGTCGATAAGAACGGTCCTTTGGGTTGGCACTCCCTCGTCATCCACGATGGCCGTGGCCACCCCATCCTGGAGAGTACCATCGTCGATGATGGTGATTAACGGGGAGGCAACTTTGGTGCCGAGCTTGTTTTCAAACAAGGACTTTTTCTTGATCACCGCTCGTGCTGAGAGGATATCGGCCACGATCTCCAAAACGCTAGTTGCCACTTCTCTGTCTAAAATCACAGGAAGTTTTTCAGAGGCAATCGGCTTTGCACCGAGCATGGAGACGGCTTTATCTGCCGACTCTTCTCCTAGGTTGCGGAAGTTGATTTTGGCAAAGTCTCTGACCACATCGTAGCTGGTTCCCATCTCCACATTGCCGTCTTCCTCTGCTTGGCTGGAAACATAAGCACTGTAGTAGGAGTTGGTGTACTCTGCTTCTACGCCTTCAGAGCTTGCTATCATGATCTCTGCCAAAGAATCGCTGTAGCCTACACGCTGTACCTTAACGATTCTCGGATCGTAGTCTTTGGCCTTTCTTTCAGCGAGCATGAGGTTTTCCAGTTTTTCCTCAAAGCTGACATCGGCAAGGGTTTCCTTCTCCCCGATGGCAACGTTCTTGCCGGGCAGGATGTTGAACTGGTCTGGTGCTGTCACTTTCGCATTCTCAATGGCCTGTCTGAGGGTATACTCAACGCTTTCCTTCGAGAGAACTGTGCTGAAAGCAAAGCCCATTCTGCCGTCAACGAGAGCTCTGATGCCTACCCCCTGGGTGTTCTTCCTATCCATGTTTTCGAGCTTCTGATCGGACACTTGCAGGGATAGCGATTGACTGCGCATTACGAAGATCTCTGCCTGTGCACCTAATTGAGGAGCTCGCATCGCTATCTCTTTGATCTCTTTTAGGTTCATTTGTCTTCCTCCTCAACCAAGCCGCCAATGGTCATGCTTTTGATTTTGATGGTAGGTTGTGCGTCGGATACCGGAACTCCCTGACCTTCTTTACCGCAGACGCCAATGGCAAAACCCAAGTCGCTTCCAACCATTTCAATGTCTCTGAGCACCTGCGGACCGTTGCCGATCAGCGTTGCTCCTCTAACCAAAGGTCCGATCTTTCCATCTTCTATGAGATAGCCTTCGGCTACATCAAAAACAAACTCTCCGTTTGTTGTATTGACCTGGCCTCCGCCCATTTTCGTGACAAAAAGTCCCTTTTCCGTCGACCGGATGATCTCATCGGGGTCGTCGGTGCCTGCTGCAATGTAGGTGTTGCTCATCCTAGGCACAGGTCTGTGGGCATAGGACTGCCTCCGGCCATTTCCTGTAGGCTCTAGACCCAGCTTTTTGGCGTAGCGGAGGTCCGTCATGTAGGTTTTCAGAACGCCGTTTTCAATAAGCACGGTCTTCTGGCCTTTGGTACCTTCGTCGTCGTAACCGTAGTAGCCGTACTTACCCTCCATGGTGGCATCGTCAATAACCGTGACTTTCTCTGAAGCCACAACCTCGCCGAGCTTGCCTGCGTAGACACTCATGCCGCGGTACACCAGATCGCCTTCTAAGCCGTGTCCGCAGGCCTCGTGAACCATGGTTCCTCCGGCAGAAGAGCTCATGACAACGGTCATTTTACCTGCAGGAGCCGGTTTTGCGCTGAGCATCTTCACCGCTCTGTCTCCTGCGATCTGTGCCAGTTCTTCGGCGCCCTTCATGACTTCAAAACCCTGAACGCCGCCTCTAGATTCATAGCCGGTCTGGACCACATCACCGTCCCTGGCCACTGCGTTTACAGAGAACCTCGTCGAAACTCTGCTCTCTTTGGTAAAAATGCCTTCGGAGTTAGCGATCAGGATCTCTCTCTTCCCGTCTACGTAGCCCACTGTAACCTGAACGATTTTGTCAGAGCAAGCCCTGCACGCGTTGTTTGCAGCAAGCACTGCTTCGGTCTTCTCGCTGATTGGCACTGCGCTTGGATCGATTTCCACCGTGCTTTCCACAAGGTCGCTTTCAACGAGTTCTTTGGGGTTGACCTTTCTGCTCTTGCCTACTGCCAGCGCTGCCTCCTCGGCAGCTTTTTTAAGACCTTCGATAGTTAGGTCGTTGGTCTGGATGTAAAGTACTCTATCTTCGTCGACAACTCTGATCCCGGCACCGCAATCAATGCCGGTTGAGATGTTCTCTATGCGATCTTCTTCACACAAAATGCTAGTTGCCGTTCTGCTTTCAACGTACAGATCGGCGAAATCTCCTCCTCCAGAAAGTGCCACCTCGAGGATCTCTTTCGCATCGTCTTTGGTGATCTGCTCGAAAATCTCCATTTTTCTCTTCCCCCCTAAGCTTTAAAAATGAGGTTGCCAATTGCGCGAAAGGAGGACGAACCAGTGAAAACAACAGTTGGCTTAAGTTCGGAGAGAATAGAAAACGCTAGATCTCTCTGCCTTAAAACCCGGAGAAACAATCGCTCCCTCATTTTTGATTCATTAGTAGTAATTATGATCATCTGTTAATTTACCTTATTCTCTTACCGGTGGTTGTATGCTTTCCTCTTCTTACAAGAGGCGATCTTCTTGGCAGTCCCAAACCTTTAGGACAGATCACCTCAAAAGATGCAGGCGTATGCCTGAAAGATACCCAGCCGAGCCCCGGAACTACCAGATCCTCATCGCCGACCCTGAGATCCCTTTTTTCAAAGACTATCTTTGGCTTGCACTCTGCGCAGGGAATGGCATCTGGGGCACCTGCTTCTTCCAGAAAGCTCTCAGCTCTATCCCTGTTGACGCGGGAAATAGAGACGGACTCCGGTACGTAAGCCATGACTACCACGGGATTTTCACTCTTTAAACTCAGATAAAAGAGATTACCCAGGGCAAGCCCCTGGCCTGGTTTAAGCTGGAAGAGCTTGCTGTTCAGCCTTTTGTTTGGCACAAGACTCGCACTGCAGACAGGGCACAGCATCTCCAGCAGTCGTCCGTTTGGCTTTAAACCCGGGGTGTCCACAATCACGCCTTTTTCATCTTCAAAGGTAAGGTTCCCCAAAGTAGTTCCTAGTGACGGTGAAACCGTAGGCTTTGCCCCTTGGACAAGCCTTTGAATCAGCGTGGATTTTCCAGCGTTGGTGGTTCCCACCACTGCCGTGACACGGCCCCTCATGTCCTTAAGTTTATCTATGCCCCAGCCCTTTTTGCCGCTTACTACTGCCACTGCATCGGCGTAGGGAACCCGCTTTTTGACCCATTCCTCCACGTCTTTTTCAGAGACTATCTCTGGAAGAAGATCGTATTTTGTCACCACAGCTACAGTATTCTTTCTGAACAAAAGTTTTTCAAAGGTCGGGTTCAGGCTGGACTCAAAATCGATGATATCGAAAACCTGGAAAACGGTGTCGGCGCCGTCCAGCGCTTTCGTTGCCGCATCCATGAAATCTTCTTCAGAAAGAGGTGACGCCGTATAGTCGGCGTAGTGGGTCAGCCGAAAACACCTCTGACACACTTCAGCTTTCTCGTAAACGTTCTCGGGAACGTAGCCCGGTAGGTTCGGGTCGTTTGTCTGCAGATCGATACCGCATCCCTTACAGGTTTTCATCACCGTTCACCTTTCTCTCAGGAAACGCCCCTTTTTTCTGAAGGCGTTCTTTCACCTTTCGCTCTAAAATCCTGACAAGTCTCGTATAAAAAAACTCTTTTTCATCGTGAGGTGTAACCAGTATGGTGTAGCATCCGGCCCTGTTGCCTCCGAGGATATCGGTAAAGAGCTGGTCACCGATGACCGCGGTTTCCTTGGGGCTTGTACCCATCAGCGACATAGCCCGGAGAAAAGGCGTACGCCGGGGCTTGGGGACCCCTGCCACAGCTTTGATACCGAGTTCAGCAGCAAAGCTCTGCACCCTGCTGCTTCCTCCGTTAGAGACGATGCAGATGTCCATCCCAGCATCCTGGGCCTTCTTCAGCCACTCTTTCGTCTCTTGGCTTGCGTGCGAAGGGTCCTTTTTCCAGGGAACCAAAGTGTTATCCAAGTCCACTATAACGCCTTTAATGCCAATATCTGCCAGGTCCTTCACTGGAATATGCCATATTTTGTCATACCATCTATTAGGAATTAAACGACTCATTACTTCCTCCTCGTCACTTGTAACCGTCCAGGAGCATTGCTTTGTGGATTTTGCATATGGCTCTCTTCTCAATGAGTGGGTCAGATAGCGCAAATGCCTAGATCAGTGCGTAAACCCGGATCTCGCCGGTTGCTGTTACAAGAATTTTTTCGGTAAAAATCTCCAAAGCTTTCTTGCGCAGGTTTGGAGGTACCTTTGTGGAATACGGCGCATCTGGAACCTCCTGCCCTAGCCTTTCAATATCTTCGAGCAAAACCTTTTTACTTCTTTCTACACTTTTTTTCTCTTCCCTGTATACCTCCGGGTTAATTACGCCAGAGAGCAACAAATCCAGTAGCTTTTCCTCTCTATGTTTAATATTACCAAGCTCTTTGTTTTTACTCTCTAGCAGTCGCTCCCTGCGATCTTTTTCCAGCTTTTTTTCGTACTCTCGGAACTTGGGAGCAGCATGAGCAAAGCGCTTTTCAAACTCCACCCACACCAGATGGTCCAGAGCCTCTGTAGGCAGCGGTTTGAGTAAGCAGAGTTTTCCCCGTCTTTTCGGACAGACGTAGTAGCTGTAGGACTTCCCCCGCACGCAGTGGGCGGAGACCTTAAGAGACGAACCGCACAGACTGCAGGTAAGCAGGTTTTGCAAAAGGTACTCCTTCTTTGTCCTGCGCAGCGATCGCCTGCGGTTTAGTGCTTTGATTTCCTGGGCTTTGGCGAAGTCTTCTTCGCCTATGAGCTTCGGGACCTCAATTTCAATCCCTCCTACGTCAAGAACGCCCAGGTATGTTCTGTTCGATAAGATGCGTAGAACCGTCGACGGATGCCATTTGGCACCTGAAGGAGCAGGGATCCTCTGCTTGTTCAACTTCTCTGCAAGGATCCTGCCGCTGTTACAGCCTCTATTGTACTCCCTAAAGATGTAGGAAACAACTGCAGCTTCCCGCTGGACCACGTTCAAACAGTCGTCTTTGGGGTTGAACCGGTAACCGTAGGGCTCTACAAAACTCGGCAGGCGGCCTTCCCTTGCCTTTTGGCGTTTTCCCCTCAAGGTGCGTTCACGGATTAGTGCGTGTTCGAACTCGGCAATAGCGCCCCTCATCTCCAAAAAGAGCCTGCCAAGAGGTGTAGACTCCCAAGTGAAGTTGACAAACACCAGCTCCACATTGGAACGATCCATCTCGCTTGTCAGAAGCAGTAGATCTGCAAGGTTCCGGCTGAGCCTGTCGGGATCAAGGCAGATGACAGCATCGATCTGGCGACTCTGCACCAACTCCCGCAGCTGGTTCAATGCAGGTCTTTCTAGCTCCGCTCCGGTGTAGGTATCTTCTAGATGGTAGATGACTTCAGCGCTGAGCTCCTCGGCCTTTTTTAAGCACGCTGACTTCTGACTTTCCAAGCTGTAGCCTTCCTTCTGTCCCTGAGTGCTTACCCTTGTGTAGATCAGGACCCTCATGGAAATCCTCCTCAAGACGCAGATCTGTAAAGAGAGACCAGGCTTTTAGTGCCTGGTCTTCGTTTTCCGTTTTTATCCAGGTGATTTGCATACGATCCCCCGATAAAAACCTATTCACTTTACAGATGTACCATACCAGTTTTTGTGCTCACACCCCAAAAGTCTCGGTATTTTTCTCCAGCTAGCTTCTGCTCCCTGAGGCAGAGATCCCTGATCTCGCTGTAATGGCTGATCGCCAAATTGACAATAGCAGCGTCAATCCAGCCTTTCTGTGCCATCTCTGTGAGTATCATAGCCGTCTCGTTCTCCGAGACGCCTTTTCTGTAAGGCCTGTCTTCATTAAGAGCTGTAAAGATGTCGGCAACGGTGATAATCCTTGCACCTAAGGGTATCTCTTCCCCTTTAAGGTGGAATGGGTAGCCGGAGCCGTCGAGTTTCTCGTGGTGCAGCGCTGCCCAAAGTGCGACTTCCTCAAAGCCCCTAATCTTTTCCAAGATCACCTTGGTGTAGTAGGTGTGGCTCTTGATAACGTTCAGTTCATCTTTGGTTAGGTAGCCGTCTTTCTCCAAGATGTAGTTGGGTACAGCCAGCTTCCCTACATCGTGAAGATACCCGGCAATCTTCATCAGAGTCAATTCACGGCCTCGAAATCCGCTTTTTTCGGCCAAAAACACCGCGATGGCTGCAACTCCGCTGGAGTGGGTTGAGGTGAAGTGGCTCCTAAAGTCAATGACATGGCTGAAAAACCGGCCGAATCTTAACAGGCCGTCGTCGTCTAAGTAGAGGCTTCTTTCATTGGCAATGCTTACGAGCCTGTCCACAAAGTTCATTGTGAAAAGGTCGAACCAAAAAGCTTCTACCTTCGCTAGCTCGGCAAAGGCTTCTACTATTTCCGGATGGAACCTCGTGCCTTTTCTGCGGTCGAGGGCCTCCAAAACTCCGTCGATCTGACTGAGAGGATCGCTCTCATAGTCCAGAAGGACATCGACACGGTCTGCCAAGCTCAGCAGCTGGGACAAAAAAACCTCCCGCCTAGGTTCCCTCTCTGCAACCCTTTGGTACTCGCCGTGATGACCTCTGACGATCAACGCGATGGTAGATAGCTCCGGTATAGTCCTCAGCAGCCTGTACCCAACTTCAGCATGAAGAATGTCTTCTTTATCCAGTTCAAAGAGACTAGCTGCATTTTTTATACCGATGATTCCCACATCGTGGATCAAGCCACTAATAATAACGTCTATGAGGTCATCAAAAGCCATTTCCAGCTGGGCTGCCAGCCGATAGGCAATATAGGCCACTCTCTTGTTGTGTCCGTCGAGCCGTTTTTCAATAAGCTCAGTTGCACTAGAAATCGCCACGGTCATATCTCCCAATGGCAAAACGAAACTTGTTTCGATCGTCAACGCCTCCTGCACATTCCATCAAGTATCGATCATTTGATCATCGCCGGCAATTTAGAACATCGCGTATCTTGCTTTATTTACTACTATCGTTTCGGAGATTTGTCCTGCACTAGAAAACCAGAAAACCTCTGTAGATTGTTAAAATAGGCAATCTTACCCAGAAAAGCAAATATGAGTGGATGTGATTTTACTCACACCCACCAAATTGCAGACAAGCAAAAACTCTCGGACTACGTAGAAGTCTAGAAGTTCTGCCCGGTTAATCTTCGAATTTTTCCGTGTAGGTTCCCTTTACAAATTCGTAGGTTGCATCGTATATTCTTCTAACTTCAGGGTCCTTGCTATGAGCTGCCTGGTAGTAGAGAGTTACATCCTGATAATAGCCTCTGAGAATGTCGTTGCCATAACCTAAGGTGTTTGCGGCTCTGAGGTAGTCGTAGTAGAGCTCTCTGTCTTCAGCGCTGCGAAGTATCTTTGACGAAGACTCGAATTCCAGACCCAGCTGGTACTTTTTGGCCTCAGCTGCAGCAAACACGAACCTGGACTTGTTGGGAATGTCGGTAAACATGTAGTTCGGCTGCATCATTACTGCATCGAAGCCCAACTCTCTCCACTCTCTGTAACCTGGAGCCATGTACCAGGGTATCCAGTAGAACTTCAGGCCACACGTCCGTACATATGCCCCAATATCCGGGAGGTAAAACCTGTCAAAACCTGCGGAATCGAGGTTCTCTGAAAGCCAGTAGAACCCGATCAGTTCAAGTCTGCTGTAGTTCTTCTCATTCCACCGTGTAAGGACTTCGTCGATGTACTCTTTGACCACCTCAAGCCTGTTTCTAGCTGCTTCTTCCATCCCAACGACGTCCGGATTCAGTTTTCCCGGGTTGTGGGGATCGAAAGGCAAGCTGGGTAGCTCTGTTGGATAGGGAATCATCACGATGACCTTGGCTTTGTACTCTTCATCTCCCAGTGCTTGCCCGACAGTGATAACCGCCTTGTTGAACGCATCAAACCCCTGTCCATCGGCAAACACCCGATCCAGCCACCAATCCCAGTGGGTCTTATCGGTTACGGAGTATGCAGCGAAGTTGTACCCTCCAGGAGCAGTCAGAGCCAAGAAAAGGAAGGTGTCGAAGAACCAGTCCTTTGGCTGCAGATCTTCATCTAGGTAAGCGACATACGGCAGGGCGTAGTGTTCGTTCCAAACTATGCCAGATGCTTGATCGTAGACCAGAAGAATGTCGTGGGCCCAACCGGTCTCCTCTGATACTCGCATCAGGTCTCCTTCAACTGCTTTAAAGTAGTCGACGTTAACAGTGCTCAAAAATCCCCGGTACAGTGCGTCGAAGTCGACGTTTGCCAGGTTTGATTCGCCGTCGTTGCCGAGGGAGACGGGATTTCCGTAGACTTCAATCTCGTCAAAGAAGACCCAAAAGTTCACACCGAAAAACACTGCCACGTACCTACCTGTAGCTTGATTAGCGGCGATGGTACGGATAGCTGTTTGGTTTTCCGAAGACAGGCCTTCGTAGATCTCTTCGTTTACCACCTGCCAGTTTATCCCATCATCCGAAACCGCTAGAGACAGGCTATTTGGCACCCAGACGTTGGATGGCTGATCCTGAATGAAACCCATCTCCACTCTGTCGATCTCGTAAGTTGCCCCCAGATCAAGCACCAAAATGCGGTATTCCTTCTGGGCATGTCCTTGCCAGGCTGCGTTGAAGATGCTATTTAGGCCCCTTTTACCGTCTGTGGCTTCTAGGTTCCCGAAGTCTCTGTACCTGCTTTCTGCTTCGATATTGATGGTATATGGCTTGCCTAGTGCTAGATTGGTAGGTTCAGCATTAACCCCGACCGAAACCAGAAACGTCAAAAGGAGTACTAGTAAAAACATTCGTTAACCTCCTGAAAATGGTGATAATCAGCACATTGGGCGGGTGATCCCGCCCAATGTTTATTTGTTAGAAGTTCTTAAAAGTTTTAGCGCCGCTGCCGGCTCGTCGGTGGTCAGTACGACTACACCGCACTCAGCCATTCTTTCCATTACAGCCTCGTTGTTTACAGTCCATGCCCAGAGGGAGTAGCCTCTTTCAATGAAGTAGACTGCAGAGTCTTTATCGATAAGGCTGTAACTGAGGTCGAGTATGGTGGTGTTTGCCTGTTTGGCAATGTTCTCGATCTGAGCGTAGGAGCTGGCACTTCCGATAAGAATTGCAGCAGGGATATCTGGGGCAATCTGACGGAACGTGCGCACTGCTGTGGTGTGGAACGAGATTATTGCCACCTGATCTCTCATGCCCAGCTCATCGATGATCTCGAGCACCTTCCGCTCCTGTCCGGTGGTCTTCAACTCAATTACTACACGAATCTTGTCTTTAGCAAGTTCCAACGCTTCTCTGAGAGTAGGAATCTTCTCCCCTCTGTACCTCAAGGATTTCCAGGAACCTGCATCTAGCTCTTTGAGTTCTGCTAGAGTGTAGTTGGATACGCTGCCGGTACCATTTGTGGTGCGATCAAGGGTTCCATCGTGGAGGAGGACGATTTCACCATCTTTAGTTGGATAAACGTCGATCTCGACCATATCTGCTCCTACATCGATAGCGGACTGGATGGCAGCCAGGGTGTTTTCAGGAGCAACTGAGGAGTTCCCCCTGTGGGCAACGATTCTAGGCAGTATAGGCCTGATTTCTTTTGCCACCATCTCTTCGAACTCTTTGTAATCTGCGCTGTTGTAGCTTTCTATAACAATATTGTCAAAAGCAACTCGGCAGCCGTTTACGTGGAGACCGAAAATGCCGCTTTCTCTAAAGCCTGTCTCATAAGCTGCAAACATCAGCTCGTCGTTAATAAAGTAGAAGTAGTAGTTCCCGGTGACCGCGACTTTGACCCGGTAGGTCTTACCGATGGCAAAGCGTTCTTTGTAAGCGGCAGTCCTCCTGACGTCCCAGTTTCCATTGGGATGTCTGAAAGCAAGTTCAGTACCGTTAGATGCCGTTGCGTTCTGCCTGATGGTGAACATGTGATACGGCGCCATACCGGTTGGCGTGGATCTAAAGAAAATGGACATCCAGCGGCTGTCATTTACTGCACTTAAGAAAGTCACGTCTACTGAGTAGACGAAATCCTTAAGATCAGGACCAAAGACTACGCGCCCTTGAATAGAACCTGTAGGTGAGTCGCCGATTATCCGTCCGTCTTGAACCACCCATGTCCCTTCAATAGGTCTGAAGTCTTCCGGCATTTTGCCGTCATCGAAGTTCTGCGTGTAGAGCACTTCCCCGTAGACTCCCAAAGCAAAGACCAGCACTAAAGTAAGAATCAACAAAGCCTTTTTCTTCATTCTCTCTCCCCCTCTTCAAATTAATAAACACACATCTTTGTTCTCCACGCCTCAAAGTTTCCCCTGTTTTTCCGGTTAATGTCATAGATTCGTTTTTGTGCTATACGCCCCAACCTTTTCAATGCGCGAGACGTAGGAACGGGAAATGCCGAGGAGTCTTGCAATCTCCCTTTGTGTGTGGCGCACTCCGTCCACAAGGCCGTAACGGAGCTTGAGGATCAACTTCTCTCTTGGAGTTAAATAAGCTAACTTCTCATACAACTTTTGCTTTTCCATGCGGTCTTCCACTTCGTCTAGCACCAGTTCATCAGCTGGTATGACATCCATAAGGGACAGTTCGTTGCCCTCCTTGTCTGCACCGATAGGGTCGTAGAGGTGTTGTTCTAGTCTGGTTTTCTTGGCTGATCGAAAATGCATCAAAATCTCGTTTTCGATGCATCTTGCCACATACGTAGCTAGTCTGGAGCTTTTTTCGGGGTCAAACGTGTTTACACCTTTTATCAAACCAACTGTGCCAATGGAGATTAGGTCTTCGTTGTCCTCGCCTTTTTCACAGTACTTCTTAACAATGTGAGCTACTAAACGAAGATTTCTTTCGATCAGAATCCTGCGCGCCTCTTCGTCTCCCTGTTGCAGTCTTTGGATCAGCTTTTCTTCTTCCTCAGGCTCAAGAGGTCGGGGGAAGGTACCGCCGGAGACGTGGGAAACGAACAAAAGCGCTCCGAGCCAAAGCCTTGGCCTAAAGACCATAGCTTCAACCTCCTCAAGTCAGTTAGACTACAGTATATGCAAAAAAAGAGGCCCCTCGTGCCTGTACGTGGGCCTCAGAACTATTTTGGTATAGGCAGTATCAATGGCGGAATGCTAATGCCCTTCAGAACAAACGTGGTTGATTTCGGACTAAACCAACTGGGCTAGTTCTACGAAACGGATCTGTTAAGCGGAACCTGTTTCCAGTTAACCATCCTTCACCCGATGGTTTGATCTCTATAACGGTATTAGATGGTACTGCAGTTGGTGAAAAGTTCCTAGTTATTTCAATGTAAAAGCCGTTTCCGTCAAAAATGTCTCTAATTATTAGATTGTCGTCTCCTTCTCTATACATAACAGTACCTTGACCGGTATAACTTGGATTAAAGTACGTCGGAGAAAACTCATAAGTCACTGTATCAAAAAAGAATTCATACCAAGCGGGACTGCCAATCCAGTAGCTAACCCGGATTAGCCTTTCATCAAGGACAGACACGTGAAGCTCCCGCTCCCTCGGAAACTGGTAGGTCCAAATCAAGTTCCCATTGTCATCATAAAACGATACGCTGTAAAAACCCTCTTCATCTATGTATACCTTGCCGTGTTCAAGAGGATAGCTGTGTCCTAAAACAGTGCTTGTTATTAAGACAAACATAAGAGCAATGAGCAAGACCTGCGACCTGTTTTTGCACATCTGAAACGCAAGATCATCGTCTCCTGTCTCCTTCGACCTTTGTTTCTCAAGCACAGTTCTGGTTTAAGAGACGCAGACTCTTCTTCGTATCCTCCCTCTTGCCGTGCGAAAAAAGGTCAGTCTGCTCTCTTTTTGGAAGAAGCAACTGACCCAATCAATGCGGTTATTATGTATCAACTAGTGTACTATCTGTGTGCTTCGTGAATGGTCGGAGTGAGGGGATTTGAACCCCTGGCCTCTTGGTCCCGAACCAAGCGCGCTACCAAGCTGCGCCACACTCCGAACTTACTGTGCAGCTGCTACATTGTCACTGCACTTCTGCATCCTAAACTACAGAAGTATACTTCTTCGCGAAAGCTGATATTCCTTCACCTTCTAGAGCAACCAAAGTCTGTTTTGCAAACTTTTTCGGGAAGCAGGAACAAGTGCTGAGTGGTATGCTACCAACCAAATCTTGCAACCTGTTATTGTCATCAACCAACGCTGTTTTAGTTCCGTTTTGGATACTGTAGTTCACCTTCATATTCTCCGCCTTTTGCGGCACCATGTCAAGAGGCAAGGTTCCGACCAGGTCATCACTCTACTTGTTTTCTTACATAGCTCATGCACCTGTCATACAAGTCCTCGTAAACGCTACTTTTCAGTTGGTAAAAAGAGTTGTCAAGTTCAGAGTATACGTCGTACTTATCATCATCGGTTTGATCGGACTCATAGATATCTATCGCATCGGCAAGCAGCTTGGAAAACTCAGCTTCACCGATCAAAGTTAAAAACTGCAGAGTGTCTCTGGCATACTGCCCATCGGTGTCTAAAAAGTATTGATCAAACCTGCCACTGTTTACCTCCATTGGCAGTTTACCCACTTGGGAGAAGACTTTTCGTTCTCATCCAGATTGCCGTAACCTATCTCCATATCCATTGCTTAGTCTATGATTTTGTAAAACAACTCCTCATTGTCGCTGCGCTCTTTTAGCATGTCTTCGATCATTAAGCTCTCCCCTTTCCTTCCTTTTGCCGCAACGGACACCAAGTGATGGTGCGGGCACAAAACCTCTGCACTGAACGTATCTCCTGATGGTTAATAAGTACACTCCGGATGCTTTTCCCCCTGCTGTCTAAGTAGCACCCATAACCGCCTCAAGCGTAAGCAGAGCTTTTTGGTGCAGGGAAAAACCTCCAATTCTTGAACTCCTTAACAAGAACAAAAAGTGTCAGAACTGTCGAGGTGTTTGTATGTTAGTTGAAGAGCTAAAGCGCAGAAAACTCCCTGACGTGTTGACGTTTCTAGACGGAAGCAAGGTCTCCTCAGACAGATGGTCTGAAAGAAGGCAAGAACTCCTACGTATCCTTGCGGAAGAAGAATACGGTGAGCTTTACGAGCCCCCAAAAAGCATTGACTTCGAAATCGTCGAAACTGAAGAGAACTACTGCGCTGGGAAAGTTGTACTGAACAAGATTATGCTCACGGTCGAACTTGATAGTGGCAGCTACTCCTTCCCGTTCTACGCTGCCATACCTAAAGCGGTAAGGCCGTGTCCTGCGTTTGTGCACATCAACTTTTTTGAACCCTACCCCAACAAGTATATGCCCGTTGAAGAGGTCTGTGACAACGGTTTTGCAGTGTTCAGCTTCTGCTACAAGGATGTAACCTCAGATGAAGACGACTTCGCCCATGGCCTTGCCGGAGTGATGTATCAGGGAAGAGAGAGAACCCCTACTTCACCTGGTAAAATCTCCATTTGGGCATGGGCAGCAATGCGGATCATGGACTACATCCAAACTCTAGAGTGCGTAGATTTGAAAAACGTTGCGGTGGTTGGCCACTCAAGGCTAGGGAAAACCGCACTGGTTGCCGGTGCATTTGATGAGCGCTTTGCCTTTGCTATCTCCAACAACTCAGGCTGCAGCGGAGCTGCCATTTCCAGAGATAAGCAGGGTGAAGACATCAGAGTAATTGCAACCATCCGCCCCTACTGGTTCTGTCCCAACTATCAGAAGTATATAGACAACGAGCATTCCATGCCCTTTGATCAGCATTTCCTTATAGCTGCCATTGCCCCACGAAAAGTTTACGTATCTAGTGCCGTCGAAGACGTGTGGGCAGACCCGTACTCTGAGTATCTAGCCTGCGTTGCCGCAAGTCCTGCTTTCGAGCTTTCAGGAGAAAAGGGCTTCGTCCATCCTGACCGTTTCCCAGAGGTAGGAGAAAAGCTGCATGAAGGTTGGATAGGCTACCACTTAAGAGAGGGCACCCATTACTTCAGCAGGTATGACTGGCAGCAGTTCATGGATTTCATCAAGAAGCACAAAAATATGTAATAACGAGGCAAATACAAAGGGAACCGATAAGCACAAAACTTATCGGTTCCCTTTTCCTTTTATCGCCCTAGAAGGCGCAGAACTATCTTAATGCAGTGACTTTTACGTTGTCGACTCTTAGTGCAGCGTTATCGGCTCGGAAGCCTATACCGCCATCAAAGTAAGTGTCTTCCGGGTCTTCGAACTCTGCAACCAGTGTACCGTCAAGGTACAAACCAAATTTGTTGCCTTTCATTTCCATGCGAACGTGAACCTTCTGACCTGGCTTTACGATCAAGTCCAATCCTTCGGCCAAAACTCTGTACTGGTCGTATGTTCCCAGGAAGCAGTGAACGATCCACCCACCTTCATGGAAGGAAAGACCATAGCCTGTGAAAGGTTCGTAGGAACGGAAGAACAACCTGACAGAACCCCATTGACCGTACTCCAGAGGAGTCATCTCCGCTTCCACAACGTAGTCGTCCCAGTCTTCTCCAGTAAAAATGTCGCTGAATCCGACGATTGGGAACTCTAAAGCTTCGTCGACGATCTCCCAACCTGCGTTGGTCATGATCCACTGATCGAGGTCGCCGGTGAAATCGTCTTCAAACAATACCTTCGGTGCGGCCAGTGCCATTGAACACAGGAGAAGTACACACAAAACAGCTGACACAGTTCTCATTGCATTTCCCCTCCAAAACATGTTATTAGACCATACAGTTAGGTTTGTCCCACTTTACAGAAGTTCCTTCTTAGAATACGCCTAGTTCCTGCAGGTAGCGCGTATACTCTTTGCGGCGCTTACCCATGTCCTCGTTCATCTCTTTAGCAGCGTCCAAGATCGCTACCTCAGGATCCACACCACTTAGGACGCTCTTGTCCACCGCAAACTTCACGTAACGGTAGAGAACTGCGACGTTGATCGCAGGTGGCACAGGCGCGGACTGCTCTGCCTGCTTGACAAACGTCTCGCGAAAGCTGTCGTCAACTGCGATTTCCCGCAGTGCCTGACGGTTTGCAGGAAGCCAAATACTTCCAGTGATCCTCTCTAAAACCGTGTTGGCATACCGCCTCTGCACTTCAGCAGATGTCATCCACTTAATAAACTCCCAGGCCTCTTCTTTGTTTTTTGATAGGCTGGAGATGGCAAGGTAAGTTCCACCGACGAACGATCCGTGGTTAATCTCACCATTTGGCCGCTTGGTCCCTGGAATCAGGTCGATAGCCCACTTGCCAGACAGCTGCGGAGCACCCTTGATGAGGTTGGAGTGCAGCCAAGCACCGTCTGTGAGCATGAGCCATTCACCGTTGATAAACGGTTCCAGACCTACTCCAGCTCTTGGCAGGTTGTATTTGGTGAAGAGCTCCACGTAGTTTTTGAAGCCTACTACAGACTCAGGCCGATCCAGAGCACTGCTGAACCCGTCTTCCGAGAAGAACTGCCCTCCTGCTTGAGTCACCAAAGTGTACGCTCCCCATTCAGAGGCGTAGTCTACAGAACCGTAGTACAGGCCAAACGTTCTGCCCTGAGCGTTAGCTTTTGGCTGCCAGTTGTAGATATCGTCCCAGGTGACGGGAACTGCCATACCCATGTCCGCAAGAATGTCGGTCCTGTAGGCCGTGACCATCCCTCCACTGTCGTAGGGAACACCAAAGCGAGTGCCGTGGAAGGATACCGGTCCCATGAGAGCACCAAAGAGCTGCGCTTCCACTTCTTTCAGCTCATCTGGCTTGAACTTGGCCAGATCTACCAGTCCACCGCGAACGCCGAAGTCCATAACTTCACTGCCCACTGCAAAGATATCGGGCGTATCTCTGCTTGCTAGGGCTAGCAGGGATCTGTTATAGTAGTCGGCCCAAGTCAAAATGTAGATGTTCACTTCAATTCCGGTTTGGCTGGTGAACGTTTCGTAGGCCAGGTCAGAGAGAATCCCCGCCATCTCGCCTGTAAGGCCTACAAGCCACACCTCGATTTGCGTACCATAGGCAAGTACGCTCAGTACAAGCAGCAAGATCAAAGGTAATGCTAAACGTTTCATAGCAACCCTCCTAATAAGCTGTGGTATACTCGCACACTAATCGCCGATCTGCTCGCCTTTGACGAACTTGTAGGTTGCGTCATACAAGTACCTGATCTCAGGATCTACGCTGAACGCAGCTTTAGCGAAGTCGTCTACTCCCTGGTAGTAGCAGATCACCGAGTTGTTCTGATACCCGAGTTTTGTTCCGTACTCCAAGTACGCCAAGTACTTTTCTCTCATGCTGCGGTTTTGCAGGTCTGGGTGCAGCTCCATCTGGAGACCGAGCCCGTACCGGGATGCAAGTTCTGCAGCTTGAGTCAATCTGTACTCTGCTTCGGAAAGATCCAGCCCGGAGAAGGAGAAGTTGGGCTGCATCATGGCAACGTCAAAGCCGAGATCCTGCCAATTTCTAAAACCTCTAGCTTGGTAGTAAGGGATCCAGTAGAAGTAAAGACCTTTTTCATGGAGCAGATCTGCGGTGTTTTTAATCACCGGGTCGAAGATCTCCGGGGAGTTCCTGGACTCAATGTCTTCCTGATACCAGTAAAAGCCTATAAGTTCCAGATTTGGCAGTTCTGCCTCTTCCCACCTTGTCAGTACTTCTTCTACAAACCACTTTACCGCCAGGAATCTGTTGCCGTCCCCTGTCGTAATCCCGGCAAAATTCAGGGACTTGCTTTCTCCGGGGAGCTTGCCGAAACTGTTGAGACGAGGCGAAGGATAAGGGATACCGATGATAACCTTCGCCTTGATGTCGCCGAATGTCATCTCGTTAACTGTTTGAACTGCACTGTTTAGCGCATCGAGTTGAAAACCCGGCTTGTAGAGTTGGTCGAGATAAAGCTCCCAATCTTCTTGGATCGACGGATTAGGCGCGTTATCGAAATCTCTACCTTCTGCTCCGTAGTAGCGGATGCTTGCTGGAAGAAGCAAGAAGGTATCGAAGAAGGCGTCTGTGACCTGGAAGTTCTGATCAACGTATCCTACATACGGCAGGAAGTCGATAGATCTCAGTTGTCTAGAGTCAGGGACCAAACCCCCGAAAAACATCAGAGCGATGTGCCGCGCGGATCCAACCTTCGAGGTCCCAGGTTGCGGCCAACCAACTTTGCTGTCATCACCTAAAAGACCCAGCCTGCGAGAGACAATCTCCTCTAAACCAATAACTTGATCCGCTGAAACCTCTGAAAGTCTCTCCCCTTTTACAAAGACCTCATCGATGAAGCACCAGTCGTTGACATACACCTCCAGCTGGACGAACCTGGCTCGTACAGGTTCTTCGAGCTCTAGGCCAATTTCCCGAGATGCACCAATATTGGAGTTAATCACAAACTTGTTCATTGCAGTTTGCGGCTCTTCCCAGTTTTCACCATCGAGGGAAGTGCTGACGGAGATCTTTTCTGGAAAGTAGATACCGGCACCAGGAAAGTTGAAAAACCTCCCGGAGACCTCCGTGACCATGCAGACCTCCTGCAGGTCGACAGTTACGATGTGCCGATCCTGCTTGGCCCAACCCTGCCAGGCCTCATGGGTGAAACCGGAACCTCCTGGAGCAAGAACCCCATCGGTCAGTTCTTTGCCATCTTGGTCGGGATAGTTAGCCTTTTGAGCTTCGACGAGTTCTCTGTCGAGCGCAGTAGGCACAACCAAGTAAGGACTCCCTGTGGAGATGACCTGAGCAGAAGTGCTGGCGGAAATCAATCCCGAACTTAGGGCGACCAAAAGGAGCGCTAAACAAACCATGTTAAGCAAACGCAAAACCATACCCCCCTGAACACTGCTTCTAGATCTGTTATATAACAGTTCAATTAGACAATTACCCAAAAAACCCAATACTCCTGCTGTTGAAAGCCCATGTACCGAAGTTTCTATTTTCGGATTATTCTCTATTAACAGGGATTGGTGTTTCGAATCGCGAACCCTTCGGCAATAACTTGTAGGTTTTGGCAATATGCCGGACGTGATCAGGATTAATCCTACTTTTAACACCAGACATCGTATAGGTTTTGCAGTTAACAGGGAACTAACACCGTTCCATGGTTTAACTCTCACACGCAAGTAGCGAACTTGTGCTTGTAAAAACGTTTCTAGGGCAACTGATTTTACGCAATGCGTACTTATCTAATTGGCGCCCTCTTTTTGTCATTTGATCGTTGAACTATAATTGATTAAAAGTGCAGATGAGGGCAAAACCGACTGCAGAAAAAGTCCCAAAAAAAACCGGACAAAACACTAACCAAAGATGTTTTGGCCTTACTATTTTTATAAATGCGCATCGTGCAAAAAGCCGCAAGCCGGCACTAAGAGGAGGTGAGGTTGAAAGGGAAGACTTTAGTGCATCGCACCGGTTATCGTCAACAGGTGCGTACTATCAGCGGAGCTTCTGGAGACGCTTCTGGTGCTGTTTACGTTTCGGCTAAGTTGTTACGTTCTTTGTGTTAAGGTTGCAAACAACCAACTAAGTTCGTAGTTTTACGGGAAAGGAGATGGAAACGCTTTGAAGCGCATCTTCGCAGCTTACAGGGACCTCATCAGCATTATCTACGCTGAAGCTCCCCTGATGGTCATTATAACCTTTGTCTTGACGGCGCTTAGCGGGGTCCTCACACCATTTAGCGTCTATGTCAACCAGAGAGTATTTGACGGCGGGTTGGCTGTAGCCAGAAGCGAGATGGCCTTCTCGCAATACTCGATCTACTTGTTCTTGTTCGTGTTCGTATCGGTTCTACCAGGAATCATCGGAAGCGTGATCTATGGTTACGTAGAACCCCGCTCGCTCCTCATCCTCAGAACCGCTTACCGGGCTCGTATGCTAGAAAAGCTGAAGACCATGAAGTACGAACACTTCGAAAACGAGCAATCGGTAGAGATCATCAATAAGGCCTTTTTCAGGGCCGAAAACTCAGCTAGGCATATGTGGCCGATGTACGTTTACTGGCGTGGCTTATGCCTTATTGCAAGCATCGGTAGCTTGGCGTACCTCTTCAACGTCAGATGGTGGCTCCCGATCACAGTTCTCATACCCTTTGCTCTCGAAACGTACATCGCCACAAAAGTCAACTACAACATCTACACGGAGATGGAGAAGTACTGGAACAAAGAGCGTCGCTACAGTATCCTCGGATCTTACCTGAGATCTAGGAACTTCACCAAAGAGCTGAAATCCTATGGAAACTATGATTACCTGATAGATACCTACACCAAAAGACTTAACGAACGAAACCGCGACTACGAGCACTACTATTTCAAAAACCTCCGACAAATTCTCCTAAGCGGCAACATCACCAAAGCGGGAGAGATCGTAAACCTCATCATCATCCTCGTGTTGTTTGCAACGGGAAAGATTACGGTAGGTCTTTTTATAGCTCTTTCCAAGCTAGTGTTCATGGAGATTTACGGCTATCTGGGTAGCATTGCCGACTTTTTCAAGTGGTCGGGATATCACATCAACTCCTTCGAGTACTACGATAAGTTCTTCCAGCTGTCCGATGACCCCGCTGGAACCGAGACCGACCTTCCCTCATCGTTTGACATTGAGTTCAGAGACGTCTGGTTCAAGTATCCAGGAACCGACCGCTACGTTTTAAAAGGCCTCAACTTGAAAATCGAAGAAGGCGAAAAAGCGTCCATCGTAGGCGAAAACGGCGAGGGCAAGTCGACGATGATCAAACTTCTCCTCGGCCTTTTCACCCCTGATAAGGGCGAGATTCTCATAGGCGAGAAGAACTTAAACGACTATCCGCTGAGTCTAAGGACGAAGATCTTCGGTCCGGTCTTTCAGGACTTCCCCCGCTACAGCATCACCATCGGGGAAAACATTGGCATCGGCGATATCGATGAAGTAGATAACGTTGCTAAAATTAAAGAAGCTGCTGAGAAAGCCGAAGTTGCCGAGTTCGCCGAGAAGTACCCCGACAGCTACAATACCCTTCTGGGTAGGGACTTCGAAGGCGGCGTCGACCTTTCCGGCGGTCAGTGGCAGAGAATTGCTATAGCCCGCGCCCTAATGGGAGATAAACCCGTCCTCCTTCTAGATGAACCAACTTCACAGCTAGATCCCATCGCCGAAGCCGAACTGTACCGGGAGTTTGCGACCATGGTTAAAGACCGCACCGCTATCTTGGTCACTCACCGCCTTGGCTCAACCATGATCACCGACCGGATCTTCGTGATCAATGATGGACAAGTAGCAGAGATGGGCACTCACTCCGAACTGATGCAAAAAGGCGGCATCTATGCGGAGATGTTCAACGCTCAGAAGCAGTGGTACCGTCTGTCCGGAAAGGAGGCGGTATAAATGGCAGGTAAGAAAGAAAAGGAACCCCAAAGCAAAACACCTGAGTACGAAGTCAAATTCGACGACCGCACCGCCACCTTTGAAAGGGACATTCTTAAAGAAAACCCACCAAAGCTACGCTACCTTCCAAGGCTCTTTAGCTACGTTTTCTCTTCGGCCAAGGTCATGTGCGGTATCTTCTTAGGGCTTTCGATCGCCCTCAGCATACTGCAGCCGATTACTGCTCTGATCTGGGGAAGATACATCGACAGGGCAAACGCCCTTGCCGAGTCAGGCACCTTCAACATGACAACGCTGCTGTCCATTGTCGGCCTAGCCCTCATCTACTGGCTGCTCGGGTTTGTGAGCGACCTTCTCAACCGCTACCTCTACGGTGGAGAAGACATCGAACGACTTTCCAAAGTTCAGGATCACCGCTTGCAGGAAAAATTCCAAGCCAAGCTGTTCAAGAAGATCTCCAGACTCTACCCCGACTACATGGAAGTTCCCAAGATCAACGACATCATCAACCGCAGCTTCGATAGCATGGGTGGCGAGTGGAGCTCCCTTCAAAGAGGCGTAATCATCACCGGCTACGTTCTAATCGCTAAAGCCGTGTCGGTATTAATGACCGCCGCTTCTCTCTACATCTACCATCCGCTTCTTTCGCTAATCGTCCTTGTTGCACCGCTCCCAACACTTTACACCGTCTACGGTGAAAACAAGCTCCGCTTCAAGTTCGTGCGGGACAACGGCAAGATCCTCCGGGAAGCCGGTTACTTCCAGGGAATCCTACTTGGAAGCTCAGCCAAAGAAGTTAAAGCACTGAACCTGTTTGACTTCTTCTTTGTTAAATGGAAGCGGCTTGCTGACGACTACACCATTAGAGAAAAGCGTAATCTGCGGAACATCCTCATTCTAAACACTCTGGGCAACTTCGTTATCAACTTGGTTTCCCTCTCGGCAAACGTCTTTGCCATCATTCTCATGACCAAAGGCGAGCTGTCAGTCGGTGCCCTAGGCGCAGTCTACTCTCTCGTCTTTACGCTGGTCGGAAGCACGAATCAACTGTTTTCCTCCGCCGCAAGCTTCATTGCCAAAAAGCACGAAGCCGCTCAGTTTTTCGAGTTCGTCGACCTCGGTGAGGAGCCCGAATCTGAGAAAAGCTCCTCTCCCCTCAGAGTAGACGCTTTAGAAGCTAGAAACGTCTCCTACCGCTATCCTTTGACCGACGAGTACCGCATCAAAGACGTGAGTTTCACCATACGCCGCGGCGAAAAAGTGGCATTCGTCGGCGAAAACGGTGCAGGGAAGACTACCTTCATCAAGCTTCTCACAGGAGCGCTCCAACCATCGAAAGGCGAAATCCTCATAAACGGCACGAGCGCACTGGAAGTGCCATCGTCAGACAGATACAACTCTTCAGCATGCGTGTTCCAAGAACCCGCAAGGTTCCATTCGTTTACCATCGCCGACAACGTATTTCTAGGCGACGTGTCCAGGGAGAGAGATGAAGCAGCCATCGATACGGCTATCGAGTTTGCGGGGCTTGAAGGTCCGGAGAAAACGACCCTTCTCGGCAAAGACATCGGCGGAACGGACCTTTCCGGTGGTCAGTGGCAGAAAATCGCCATCGCTAGAGCTGCATACCGCAATCGGGACTTCATCATACTTGACGAGCCCACTAGCAACCTGGACCCTTTAGCTGAAGCGGAGGTCTTCAAGAAGTACCTGGCCATGGCCAAAAACTGCACCGTCATCATGGTCACCCACCGTATCAGCGTAGCGTCGCTGGCAGATAGAATCGTCGTTTTCAAGGACGGGAAGATTGTCGAAGACGGCGTCCACGACGAGCTTCTAGCCCTAGGAGGCGAGTACGCACGGCTGTACTCCACGCAAGCCCAGTGGTACGACAGGTAGGTCCAGCCAAACAATTCCATTTTGCCTCTAGTAAAGTGTTGATTCCCTACGAACAGCAAAAGGGAACGTTGCAAAACTGCTAAACCAGTAGAAAGCAACGTTCCCCTTTTTGCCACCATCGCGTTACCATAGATCAATTTAGAGCCTATACGAAACAATGTACTGCCAAAAAGGCTGTGTTGGTTAGATCTGGTCATCTACAACCCACCGTTAAGGCACCAACGTTAAAAAGCTCTGCAGCATCAAGCTGCAGAGCTTTCTCTTGTCTAATCAGTGTGGGCCGATCCTGCGACTTTTCGCCGCACCAAACTCATTTCGGGGACAGCGACCCCGAGGTCTGCAGTGACGATCCAGTTGGGATGAGCCTCAAAGACTTTTTCTCCGTCTCTGTACATCTCAGGCCACTCAACTTCTACCAGCTTTCCCTCAGGTGTCAAGATCTCCAGCATCTCGCCGGTTTTCAGCATGGTTTTGACCTCAATCTGTCCGCTGCCAACCACCGCTACAAAATCCCTTGTGCCTTCATACTGATTGACCCTGGTTTCCTCGGGCTGTCCGAACAAGAAACCCGTCGTGAATGGTCTGTGGCTTACCGAGTCTACCAGATCAAAGCTGAGCTGTGGAATCTCTTCTCCCCTCTGAATGGCGTCGATAGCCAGCCTATAGGCTAGCGCGACAGCTGCAACGTAGTGCACGCTCTTCATTCTGCCTTCGATCTTGAAAGAGTGGACGCCTATGTCCATGAGCTCTTTCAGATGGGGAAGCAGGCAGAGGTCTCCGGGGCTCATGATGTAAGTGCCCCTATCGTCCTCTTCCACCGGCATGTACTGCCCCTGACGCTTTTCCTCCACCAGGTAGTACTTCCACCTGCAGGTGTGGGTGCAGTCGCCCTGGTTGGCAGAGCGGCCGGTGAGATAAGCACTCAGGATGCACCTTCCAGAATAGGCCATACACATAGCGCCGTGGACGAAGATTTCCGTTTCGACCTCCCTGGCGATCTCGGCAATGCGGTCCATGCTGAGCTCCCGAGCGAGGATCACCCGCGTTGCACCTAGGCTTTTGAAAACCTTAGCAGCTCTGAGGCTTGTGGTGTTTGCCTGGGTGCTAACGTGGATTTCGGTGTCAGGCATGACTTCACGCACCACATCTAAAACACCTATATCGGAAACTATTAGAGCGTCAGGACCTACTGTACGGAGATCCTTCAAGTACTCTATTAGCTGATTGTATTCATCATCAAAAAGATAGCTGTTCACTGTTACGTAGAGCTTTTTGCCCTGGCTGTGGGCGATCTCAAGGCCTTCGGCGATTTCGTCCATGGTGAAGTTGCCGGCCTTAGCGCGCAAGCCGAATCTTTCTCCGGCCAAATACACAGCATCCGCTCCGTACCTGAAGGCGTAGCGGAGCTTTTCCAGCGTTCCCGCTGGAGCCAGTAGTTCTACCATTTTACTCATTCCTTGCTGTTTTGCCTCAGCCAGTCCTCGTGGATCAGCTGGGCATTTAAATGCTCTTGATAAGTTCGGGTAAATACGTGACTTCCGTCGCCCTTGGCGACAAAGAACAGGTAATCGGTGATCTCTGGGTTAAACACCGCCTCAAGGGACTGCCGACCCGGATTGCTGATAGGGCCGTATGGCAGGCCGGGATAGCGGTAGGTGTTGTAGGGAGAGTCTACTTCCAAGTCCTTATAGGTCAGCTTGGCAATGGGTTTCCCCAGCACGTAAGTTACAGTTGCACAGGACTGAAGGAGCATACCCCGATCGAGTCGTTTCAAAAAGACTCCTGCAATAATCGGCCGTTCTGCATCAAGCAGCGCTTCCCGCTCGACGATAGATGCCAAGATAATTGCCTCGTGGAGGGTGAGTTTCCCCATAGTCACGGGGTTTTGGGGGTAGGCATCAAAGAGCTCCTCCAAAGTCAAAACCAGCTGGCGGTACATAGCAGTGTAGACCTCTTCCGGATTGGATTCCGAGTAAAAGTAGGTATCGGGAAATAGATAACCTTCAGGGTTTTCCGGTGGATTTTCCAGAAACTCTGCCTTAATCTGTTCCGGGAGCCTACTCCGCCTGATCATCTCCAAAAGCGGATCGATCGTGGGCAGGTCCTTCTGCACCCTATCCCTCACCTGTTTTGCGGTAAATCCTTCGGGTATAGTGACCCTTGCTAGAACCGGCTTTCCGTAAATCAGATTGTTTAGAACTTGTACAGGCGACTGTCCCTTTTTCAAAAGAAAGGATCCTGCCTTGATCTCATAGTCCTTCCCGGTGAGGCGGGCGTAGAAGCGGAGCCACGAGGCACTTGGCACAGCTCCCTGCGCTTCTAAAGCCTCTGCAACCTCCTTGAAGTTCTGTCCGCGCTGGACGGTAAAGACTACATCTTCTTCAACAGAAGGGACAAACAGCTGAACCGCAATGTAAATGGCGGTGCCCAACATGAGAACTGCCAAAAAAAGCGGCGCAAAGCTTCTGCTTTTTCGGGTTTGTTGCACTTGAGGTTCAGTCACGTTTATCCCCCCTTGATAANNCTAGCAGCTGCTAGGGAGCAGATTACCTTGTTATTATTTTTCCTCGAGGATTAAAAATCCTCTCCCTTTGCCAGTTCTTCGTTAACGATCTCAGCTACCCGTTGGTACTCTTCTTCGTCTTCGATCTCGCGCAGTTCTATCTCTTCTTCGCTTTCGGCGATTAGCTCCATAATAACTGCTTCTTCTCCCTCTAAAGAGGCCAGCACTGCGTAAGTTTTCTCGTCGATCTCAATGGTAAAGAGGATCTCGAAAGGATACTCGTTTCCCTCTTCATCGATGAGTATGACAATATTGTCATCTTCAAACTCGTGATCGTGATCGCAGTCGCAATCGTGATCGTGAAGGTCTGTGCAGTCGCAATCGTGTTCGTGTTTATCTGTCATTAGTAAACCATCCTTTCCAAGCAGAAGCAGCTCTAATAGACCGCTTTGCCTGTCTCGCTTTAAATGAGTTTATATTTAAGAGCCTTCTGCTTTGCAGAACACTCAAAACTCCTTGGTTGAGCGCAGCCTATCCAAAAAACCCTGAAGGATAAAGGAAGCTGCCTGCTGATCGATTACCTTCCGCCGTTTCTTGCGAGAAAGGTCCGCTTCGATCATCACCTTTTCTACCGCCATCGTACTGAGCCTTTCATCCCAAAAGTGCACTTTCATACCTTCCTGCTCCAGGAAGGAGGCAAACTCTCTGGCATGCTTTGCGCTGGGGCCTTCTGTTCCATCCATGTTCTTGGGCAATCCTATGACAACTTCGTACGGCTTATACGGTTCTAGGGCTTCTTTCAAGAGCCCAAGATCAGTATTTAGATCGCCGCGTCTTTTTATTACTGTAACCGGTTGGGCGGAAAAAAGTAGGGCATCGGAAACTGCCACACCTATGGTTTTTTCCCCCAAATCCAGACCTACAAACCTCATTCTTAAACCACCTTTATGGCAAACTCCGGGCAAACCGAAGCGCAGTAGCCGCAGCGCACGCATTTATCGTGGTCGCACACGGCAAATCCATCAATGATCGTTATGGCCTGCTGTCCGCAGCGCGCAGCACAAGCACCGCAACCGATACACCAGGAGTCGATATGAAGCCTACGGGGCTCTCCGAGAACCTCGTCCCACTCTGTGTCAGAGGGAGCCAGTTCGGAGAAGAGCTTGACGTTTAGATCGACTTCGTTTTTTCTCCTCATTCCCACCGCAACAGAACAGAACTGCGGAAGGCTTAAGGCATAAGCAAACGCTTCTTTAGCTCTGGGTATCAGAGAACCTCCTCCTAGTGCTTTCATGGCGTACAAACCCTTACCAGCACTAGCTGCAAGCTCCGTAGCCTCTTCCATCTCCCTGCGGGTTCCGTCGAGAATGCCCACTCCCGTTAGGTTGATCAGTGGATGGATCACGTCGATCTCGGGCATAAGGGCAGCGGATCTCACCGCTGCAACTGCATGGGTAGAAATGCCGATGGCCTTAACGTGCCCTTGGGACTTTGCCCAGACTAAGTAGTCCAGAGCTCTCCTGTGGCCTTTCAGCGTCAAGGCCGATTCCTGTTCGTGGAGAAGGAAAATGTCCAGAGTGTCCCGACCGAGGCTGCGTCTTGCAGCATCTACCGACCGCCTCATCTCATCGTAGTCTACTGCATACGATTTGGAGGCGACTACCACATCGGGGAAATCTTTTATCCCTTCCCTAATGTGTTCGTAGTTGTCGTACAGCTCTGCTGTATCAATAAAATTGACCCCTTGCTCCAACGCATACCTAATAACTTCTCCCCCTTCTTTGGGAGAAAGATTTGCTTGCAAAGGGCCAACTGTTAGAGATCCAAAACAAAGCCTAGATACAATTATTCCCGTATTGCCTAATCTTCTGTATTCCAATGCCAATGCACCAGATAGGTGCATACACCACCTTAGCTATATGCTTTGATTTAACGATATATTAACGAAGGTCTTGTCAGCGTCATACTCGTCGCTCAGGACCACCTTCAGCCACTGCTTTCGGGTAGGCAGAAGGCTTTCTTCGTCTTTCAATCCGTCAAAGGTCAACCTGCCGATCTCTCCCAAGAGGATTTCGGCCTCTTCCGGGTCTTTCCCCAAGATTACGGAGGCAATTTCTTCTGCATCCAGGGTAGGATAGAGCTCGAAAGATGCACTGACTTTAACCGCATCTTTTTCGAACTCGACGTTTTTAACCCGTGGCGAACCGCTCACTAAATTATAGGCAGTGGGCAGGAGATTTGGCAAGATATTTTCAATCTTTTGTTGAACATCCGCACCGGTTATTTTGCGATAGGAGACCTTCTGGGTGCCGCTTGCTGTAACTGTCGGTGCAAAATCCCCGACTTTTTGATCGTAGACCACTACCGGTTCAGCACGCTCGGTGCTTCCGGGCAAGAGGTACTCGCCAGAGCCGACCTTCACAGTCTCTTTGTTCAGGAGTTCCACCACCTGCTGTCTCGCTTTGGTTAGGTCATCCTGGACTACTGTGGGACGGGTCTCGCTCTTTCCGCCGGTGATATCGTTTAAGTTCCGCACGGTTATGTCTGGGTAGCTTTCCACAAGCTCGGTGATTTCTCCAGCCTTGACATTGTACTGGTCTCCGAGCTCAATCGCTTCAATAAAGCCTAAGGCTTGTCCAGCTGTCTGGCTCGACTTGACATCGAGCACATACACGACCTCAGCTCCAGGAATGAGAACATCTTCGGTCAACTGGTAGATATTGCCATTTCTGGCTTTAAGTTGGGTGCCTTTATAGAGTTTTACTTCCTTTGGGTTTTGGTTGAAAAATACCACTTCACCGGTGGCTCGCTGCGTTCCTACAACGGTCTTTCCAGTAGCAGCTGTAGTGGCCACTTTCTTGATTTCAAGCGTCTCCGGAATTACGTTTAGCTCTCCCAGCGCAATGCGCAGGTCTGTTTCGGTAGTAAGGATCTTCGGATATACCGTAACCACTACCTTTGGCGCCATCCAGTACTCCAGTCCCACCTTTAGGGCGGCAAGGAGAACAAAGACGCAGACAGCGGCTACCAAGACGACTTTCGCCCATTTGGGCAGCCCTGCCCTAGACCTTTGCTCGTCTTTTTCCGCTGCCGGCTCGCTGAGGTAGTCCTCAATGGACTCTGCCGCAGGCAAAATCCCTGCGGCCTTCTGTCTCAGTTCTCGATTTTCGGTAAGCAGCACTAGAGTCTTGTTTTCTTCTTTTGCGTAGTGTGCCAAGAGCTTAAGGTTGTCCTCTGAAAAAAGCAGCAGCGACTCGTCCAGAACTTGAAAAAAGATGAGCTTTTCGACGGTATTGCGGAGCTTGTGCACCATGGTAAGTATAGACTCTTCTATACCAATGCTAAAAAGCTGATAATCCTGCACCGCTTCTGCCTCCTTACACCCCTGGGACTATTTCTTCATGTAGCCCCGTACCAGTTCTTCCACTAAAGCATCACGGCTAACGCTGCGAATCAAAGATCTAGCGTTGTTGTGGCTCGTGATATAAGTGGGATCGCCGCTCATGAGATAGCCAACGAGCTGGCTCACTGGATCGTAACCCTTCTCCTCCAAAGAGCGGTATACTTGGTGGATGATAGCCTTTGTATCATTCTTAAGCTCTTCCGCGGAATAACGCATAGTACGGTCGGTTGCGTCGGTCATGGTTCTCACCTTCCTCGGCAAAATTGCACTCGTCCTTACTTGAACTTTTCTCTTTTTGCCCTTGAACTCCTTTTTAGGCAGAAGCTAATTGCAAAGAAATTGGCAAACCGCAGCTTGTTTACTTTAGTCATACCCTTGAGCCTTGCGAATAAACCCTGCTGCTTCAGTATTTGTTTTTTGCGAAAAATTATGTTTCAAAAAAAGGTGATGCGCCTCCTGGGAGAAGCAACCACCTTTTCTGGTTTAACTAAGCTGCGATGAAATCAGCTGAGGCAAAAGCAGAAGTGCATCGCCGATTTTCTCAGGGCTGGATCCTCCCGCTTGAGCGCTGTCCGGTCTGCCTCCGCCGGACCCTCCGACAGCTGCAGCCAATTCTTTGACAAGTTTGCCTGCGTGGATGCCCTTTTTGACGTAATTGTCGGACACCAAGCACAGAAGCACGGCCTTGCCGTCGTTTGCTCCTGCAAGCACTAGAACCCCGTCAAGTTTGTCCTTTACGGCATCGCCGAGGCTCCGGAGCGACTTGACGTCGATGCTGCCTAGATCCACCGCTTTGTATGGCACGCCGCTTGCATCCTGGAAGTCCTGGAGCAGATCGCGGCTTCTTTGAGCTGCCATTTTTGCCTGCAAAGCTTCGAGTTCTTTTCTCAGCTCTGCCTGCTCTTTTTCTATCTTTTCGATTTTCTGCGGAAGCTCTGGAACACTCACCTTGAGGGACTTGGCCAGACTTTCTACCAAGTCTTCCAGTTTCTCGAACTCGTAGACTGCCCGCTCCCCAGTTACCGCTTCAATACGTCGGATGCCAGCAGCGATGCTTCCTTCAGAAACGATCTTGATCAAACCAATCTCGCCTGTAGCCTGCACGTGGGTGCCACCGCAGAGTTCCTTAGAGTAGTCGGCTATCTGCACGACTCTCACCTTGTCGCCGTACTTTTCATCGAACAGTGCTGTAGCGCCGAGTTCCTTGGCTTCGTCGAGATCTTTGATCTCCACGATCACCGGCAGGTTTTTCCTAATGTTGGCGTTAACAATTTGCTCGATTTTGCGCAGCTGTTCTTTAGTAGGCGCTTCATAGTGGGTAAAGTCGAACCTCAACCGTTCAGGTTCAACAAGAGAGCCTGCCTGGTTAACGTGATCGCCCAGAACCTCTTTGAGGGCTTTGTGGAGCAGGTGAGTTGCAGTATGGTTTCTAGCAGTGCTCACCCTCCGAGTGTCATCTACCTGGCATTCCACTTCATCTCCGACGCGAAGGAGTCCTTCGCCAACTTCCACAAAGTGGATGATGAAGTTCTCCGCCGGAGTCTTGACCTCACGCACCTGTGCCTTCCCGCCTTTGGCGGTGATGGTACCGATGTCGGTGACCTGGCCGCCTTTTTCAGCGTAGAAAGGCGTCTCTGCCAGCATGACAATTCCTGAACCTGTAAGCTCATCCACCAAGTCGTTGTCCTTAATGAGGCCGATGATCTTGGTGGTGTATTTTAGATGATCGTATCCTACAAAGCTAGAACGGTAGTCCGGTGCAATGCTGTTGTAGAAGGCTTGATCTTCTTTGACGTAGTAGTTTTCGCCGTGGGCGCGTCTAGCCTTTTCCCTCTGCTGGTTCAGAGCTTCTTCAAAACCCTCGCTGTCGATTTCAAAGCCGCGCTCCTGAGCGATCTCTTCGGTTAGCTCCTTCGGGAAGCCGTAAGTGTCGTACAGCCTAAAGACTTCGCCTCCGGGAAGAACGGTTTTGCCTTCCTTCTCCAAACGATCCAAAAGCTCGCCTAAGAGATTCAGTCCCAGCTCTAAAGTAGCCTGGAAGCGTTTTTCCTCCAAAGAAATGATTTTTATGATATAATCCCGCTTCTCTGCAAGTTCTGGGTAGGCCTCTTTCATCTGGTCGACAACTACCTGGACAACCTTGCTGAGGAACTCATCTTTGATGCCGATGAGTCTGGCAAAGCGCACAGCTCTGCGGATGATTCTTCTGAGAACGTAGCCCCTGCCCTCGTTAGATGGCATAATGCCGTCTGCCACCATGAAGGTCATGGCTCTAGAGTGATCGGTGATCACCCTGATGCCGACATCGTTCTTCTCGCTGTCGCCGTACTTTGTACCTGCAAGGTCTGCGATCTTGTCCACAATAGGGCGCATGGAGTCGATTTCGAAGACGTTGTTTACGCCCTGGAGAATCACTACCATTCTCTCAAGGCCCATGCCTGTGTCGATACCCTTATTTTTCAGCGGCGTGTAGTTGCCTTCAGCGTCTTTGTGGAACTGAATGAAGACCAGGTTCCAGAACTCCAGGAACCTACCGCATTCGCAGGACGGACCGCAGTCGGGACTGCCGCATCCCCGCTCTTCTCCAAGGTCGATGTAGATCTCGGAGTTAGGACCGCACGGACCTACGCCAAGCTCCCAGAAGTTGTCTGGCTTGCCGAGCCGCACGATTCTCTCTGCAGGGACTCCCTGCTTTATCCAAAGGTCAAAGGCCTCGTCGTCGTCGAGGTAGATGGTGATCCAGAGCTTCTCCTTGGGCAGGTTGAGTCTCTCAGTGACGAACTCCCAAGCCCAAGAGATGGCCTCTGCCTTAAAGTAGCTGCCAAAAGAGAAGTTCCCCAGCATTTCGAAAAAGGTCAGATGCCGGGCGGTTTTTCCAACATTTTCTAAGTCGCCGGTGCGCATGCACTTTTGGCAGGTCGTCAGTCTGCCAGATTCTGGTTTTGCTTCGCCTAAAAAGTAAGGTTTTAACGGTACCATACCAGCTCCTGTAAGAAGCAGGGTAGGATCCGATTTCGGAATCAAGGAAAAACTAGGAAGTGCTTTGTGTGCTTTTTCTTCAAAAAAGTTTAAATACATCTTCCTCAGCTGATTCGCTGTTATCATAAAGTCACCTCCGGTGTATCTTTTCTAATCATACTAATTCGTGTGAAATTAGTCAATCAATCTGGCACGCACCATCCTTTCGTAGATAGCAAGAGCTGCGCTTTTGAGAACTGCCACCAGAGGAACTGCAATGATCATCCCGCCAAAGCCCCAGAGCATCTCGCCTCCGATTACCGCAAGAATCACCGTGACAGGGTGCAGATCCGAATGACTGCCCACGATCTTCGGCGTGAGAAACAACCCTTCGATCTGCTGGATGGCAGCAAAAGTCACTGCCGCCCAAAGGCCTTTGGTGGGAGAAGCTAAAAAGCCCAAGAGCACACCGGGAATTGCCCCAATCACCGGTCCGAAGTAGGGAATGAGTTCGGTAAAGCCCACGATGACGCCGATCAGGAGAGCATAGGGAATGCGGAGAATCACCATGGCTAAAAAAGCCAAAAACCCCACAAGAAACGCAACGGTCAGAAGACCCCTGAGATACCCTCCGAGAGAGCGGTTGATCTCCAGAAGCACTCCCTGAACCACTTGAGTATGTTCTCTTGGAAAGATGCCGTAGACGCCCTGCACGAACCTCTGCCTGTCGCTGAGGAAATAGTAGGATAGCACCAGCGAGACAAAAACGATGAAAAGGGTGTGGAGGAGCCTGGGAAACGACGCTACCACCTGAGCTCCCAGTGCAACTGCAAACTCGTAGGTTTTCCTGGAGATTTCGTCCAGGAAGCCCTTAATATAGCTTTCCCCCTTTCCCCCTGTAAGGCGGAGGGCAAAGTTTAAAGTGTGCTCTTTGAGGTAAAGAAGCCGCTCCGGAAGGATAGCCGAGATCTCGCTGATCTGTTCAAACAAAGCTGGAACTATGTAAAGGCCTAAAAGCCCAAGACAGATCAAAACAGAGGCGTAGACGATGACAATGCCGACATAGCGCGGCACCTGGCGCCTTTCTAAGGAAGTAACCAGGGGCTCGAGAAGATAGGCCAGGATCAGCCCCAGAACCAGCGGCAGAACCAGGGGCAGAAGATAAACCACTAAAAAAACGACAACCAAGGCCCCGAGTCCTAGTAGGAGGAGAAGTTTTCTCTGCATATGATTCCGTCCCTTTACGGCAAATAAGAGGGGCAGCCCCCTCTTATTTATTATTGGTATTTACCATGCCAACTCTCACTGATCTTGCAGCGGTACCGATCAGCTCGCCTGCTTCTTGTGCTCTTCTTCTAAGGGCTGCTTTGGTGCTGGTGCTGCTGCGGTTGTAGAGCACAACTCCCACCAAGCCTACTGCGATGCCAAGGACCATACCCTGCCAAAAACGCATTTATCTATCCCTCCTGTTTAAGAAACAAACCTCTTCATTTTCCAGCTGCAGAGAAAACGGGGCAAGCCTTCGGGCATGCTCCAAAAGCTTCTCTGGCGCCACGCTGCGGTAGTTTTCCGGTGCGATTACGGCGTCGCCAAAAACAAAATCCGGCGAAAGCGGCCAGATCTTTCGCCTGTGCCTTAGGTCTTCCCAAAAGCTTTGGGCAAGTTCGAGACCGATAACCAGCCGCTCATCTTTTGAGATGATCGCATCTGTTACAGTTCCGACCGTATTGCCCTGCCTAGTCATGACCTTCTGACCTAAAAGACCCTTGGGCTTTGCAACACCTTTTTCTACGCAGTCTAAGCTGAGAATCGTTACGGCATCACTACCTATGCCTTTGACGCTGGCAATGGGCACGAACCCATGCCTTTTCCTCTGCAGCGACCTCTTCACAAAGATGCCGTAGATAGTTCCGGTTTGCAGAGAAAAAGCAACGTCCTCGACTCTTCCCACAATCCTGCCGCCTTCTAAATCGTATACTTTAGCTTCGATGAGACTGCTTAACCTCTGCATGACTACCCCATACTTATAATGCACTCAACTGAAAAAGAATAACCCGCAAGGAAGACCTTGCGGGCTGAAACCTTTTACCAGTATTAAAATGCTTCTTCTATATCATGATGATCATGGCAGCAGGTATCACAATCGTCGCAGTCATCAACTGGCAGGCCGTTTTTCTTCTTGTAGTCGTAGATGGCCCTGCGCAGCGCGTCTGCAGCCAAAAGCGAGCAGTGCATCTTCACAGGAGGAAGACCGCCGAGAGCTTCGGCTACTGCCTTGTTGGAGATGTTGCCTGCTTCTTCGATGGACTTGCCTATGATCATCTCTGTGATCATCGACGATGTTGCGATAGCAGCTCCACATCCGAAAGTCTTGAATTTAGCATCTACAATGATTCCATCTTCTACAGAGATGTACAGCTTCATAATATCGCCGCACTTGGCATTGCCCATTTCACCAACGCCGTCGGCGTTTTCGATCTCTCCCACATTTCTCGGATGCATGAAGTGATCCATAACTTTATCGGTATATTCCATCTATGATAGCCTCCTAACCTTCGTATAGAGGAGACATGGCCCTCAGATTCTTTACAATCGGAGGCAGCACCTCTAAAACTCTATTGATATCCGCTTCAGTGTTCTCTCTGCCAAGGCTTAGCCTAAGCGATCCGTGGGCGATTTCATGGGACAGGCCAATGGCCAAAAGCACGTGGCTGGGATCGAGAGACCCAGAAGTACATGCTGAACCGCTTGATGCGGCTATGCCCAGCATATCAAGATGCAGAAGCATGCTCTCGCCCTCGATGTACTTGATGCTGATGTTGACGTTTCCCGGCAGCCTTTTGTCTCCTCTCGGACCGTTCAGCTTTATCTCGGGAATCCTCTCAATCAGACCATCGATCAAAAGGTCGCGAAGCCTCTTGATACGGGCGTTGTTTTCTTCCATTTCACTTACTGCAAGTTCCAAAGCTTTAGCCATGCCGATCACCGCAACGTGGTTGTGTGTGCCGCCTCTAAGGCCTCTTTCCTGTCCTCCACCGCTGATGATCGAATCTATCCTGGTGCCCTTGCGCACAAAGAGCGCTGCTGCGCCTTTAGGGCCGTAGAACTTGTGGGCTGAGATGGAAAGAAGATCGACGGGCAGTTCCGCTAGGTTAATAGGCAGAACACCTGCCGACTGAACGGCGTCAACATGGAAGAGTACGCCCTTATCTTTGCAGACCTGTCCTAGTTCAGCGATGGGCTGGATGGTGCCGATTTCATTGTTAGCGTGCATGATACTTACAAGGATTGTGTCGTCGCGGATAGCCTTTTTCAGCTCTTCTGGATCGACAAACCCTTCGCTATCTACAGGTAGGTAAGTAACCTCGTAGCCCTCTTTCTCCAGGATCTCTGCAGTGTGCAAAACCGCATGGTGTTCGATCTGAGAGGTAATAATGTGCTTGCCCTTCTTGGCGTAGGCTTTAGCAACTCCCCTGATTGCCCAGTTGTCGGCTTCAGTTCCAGAGGCAGTAAACAAGATCTCTCTAGGCTCTGCCCCGAGGCATTCTGCAATGGTTTCCCTGGCTGCCTCCAGATACTTCTTGGAGTCCCTACCGAAGCTGTGTACGCTCATGGGATTGCCGAAGTATTCGGTGAAAAAGGGCAGCATGTAATCTAAAACCTCTTTACGAACAGGTGTAGTAGCAGCATGATCGAGATAAATTCTGTCTGTCATCTTCCAGTGCAACTTGCGAGAAGTTGTACACCTTCTCCCCTTTCTCTTGGGTTGGGTTAATCAAGTTAAATATAGTACATATAGCCGTCTTGGCTTTGCCTGCGAATCCTCTGGTTCTCCTCAACCAAATCTGCAAGGGTTGTCGAACCTAGGACCTCCTGCATAGCATCGGCTAGTCTTTTCCAAAGACCCTGAGTGGCACAGATGGTCGATCTGGAACAGCCGTCATCGCTTGCAAGGCAATCCACCGGTACAATAGGTCCTTCCAAAATCTCTATGACCTCTGCAATGGTGATCTCCTCGGGGGGACGCGCTAGCTGATACCCACCTTGCGCACCTCTAATGCTTACTACGATACCGGCCTTTCTCAGTTGACTCATCAGCTGCTCCAGGTAGTGCTCTGAGATCTCTTCTCTCTGTGCAACCGTGTTCAGCGGAATAGGACCCTGACCGTATCTGTCGGCAAGATCCACCACTGCTCGTAAGCCGTATTGTCCTTTAGTAGAAAGTCTCACAGCCACCCTCCTTCAATCCCAAGTGTTTTACTCGGGATTACATTCTTATAATAGCATCTTGATCTGGAAAGTTCAACATCTATTTTAAGTCTTGCCCAGGTGCTTGGCTTTCTTCTTTCTGCAGGTAGATGCAGCTGAAGGAAACTTGCAGCAGGATTCCTCTCCGCCAGCCGTGCCTGTCCCAGCAAAGCGGCAGTGTTTCAGTTGTGATTTTACACAGTCCCAGCCAAAATCTGAGCCTTGCCTTTGACTAATTCGATACATAAGCATATAATTAAATTATAGTTGAAATGAGGTGTATCTCTATGCAAGAGCTAGTGGATCGTCTAAAGGCGATTAGCGATATGACCAGACTGAAGATCTTCAAGCTCATATTGGAGCAGGAGTTCAGCGTCTGCGAGCTGGCAAGACTCCTTTCCATCAGCCAGCCTGCTGTCTCCCAACATCTGCGCAGGCTGAAAGCTGTGGGGCTAGCCGAAGAAGAGCGCAGGGGCCAGTGGATCTACTACAAAGGCTGCCAGAAAGAACTGGTCTCCCTGACTAAACAGCTTGCCAGTTTCTTTGCAGATCCTATAGACAGCATTGAGGGCTTCAGCGATATTGTCACGCTTCTGGCCAATCGGGCATCGCTAGATGCCGAATGCACAAACCAGAAAGAGCTGTGAGGGATGGTCCATGGATCTTTTTGACAAAACCTATGAAGCGGACATCAAAAGGCAGGCGCCTCTAGCAGATCGGATGCGTCCGAGGACCCTCGAGGAGTTTTTCGGCCAGGACAAGGCCATAGGTAGAGGCACGGTGCTGAGGCGGTTGATCCTGCAGGATAGAGTTCCCTCCATGGTCCTCTACGGTCCTCCAGGTTCGGGGAAGACCACCCTAGCTAAGATCATCGCCAATACTACAAAATCCGAATTCATCAGCATCTCTGCTGTGACCAGCGGTGTAGGCGACATCAAAGAAGCCGTTGAAAAAGCCAGAGATGCCCTGAAGTACCACAACCGCAGGACCATTCTGTTCATCGATGAGGTCCATCGCTTTAACAAAGCTCAACAGGACGCCTTACTCCCCCACGTGGAAAACGGCACCGTCATTCTGATCGGTGCAACCACCGAAAACCCCATGTTTAGCGTGAACAAGGCTCTTTTGTCGAGGTGCAGGATTGTAGAGCTTGTAGCTCTGTCAAACGCCGATCTCAAAAAGATTCTGGGCCAGGCTTTAAGAGACAGGGAACGGGGGCTAGGCCAGTTCGCTGTTGAGCTGGAAGAAGGCTTCTTGGACCAACTGATCGTGCTTGCTGCAGGCGATGCCAGGCAAGCTCTAAACACCCTGGAACTCTGCGTCCTGGCAAGTCCTCGGGAAAACGGTGCGGTGAAGCTCACCAAAGAGATACTAGAAGACGTTGTGCAGCGTCCCCTCGTAAACTATACCAAAGGTGGGGACGAGCACTACGACGTTATCAGTGCATTTATCAAAAGCGTGAGGGGCTCCGATCCCGATGCGGCCATTTACTACCTTGCCCGCATGCTCTATGCAGGGGAAGACCCCATGTTCATCTGCAGAAGGCTGGTGATTCTGGCGGCAGAAGACATTGGGCTTGCCGATCCCTATGCCCTAACCCTTGCTGCAAGCACCCTGCAGGCGGTAAACCACATCGGAATGCCTGAAGGCCGAATTCCTCTAGCCCAGTGTACCATCTACTTAAGCCTTGCACCCAAGTCGAATTCGGCATATCTGGCGATCGACAGGGCTCTAGACTACATTGCCAAAAACCCCAGCGCCGAAGTGCCCAGACATCTGCGGGACGGAAGCAGAGGCGGTGCAGAAAGGCTCGGGTTCGGAGTGGGATACCTCTACCCCCACGACTACCCGGGGCATCACGTTCCTCAGCAGTATCTCCCAGAGGGCGTAGCTGAGAAGTTCTGGGAAAAGGGCGAGATGGACAAAACTCCGAAGAAAAGCCAATAGAAGATAAACTCAAACCTCCGGGCAGTATACTGCAGCGGAGGTTTTTAGTAGTTCTTGATGAGAAGCTCCACCACCTTCCCCCGCTTTCGGGGATCGCAGTTGATAGCCCTGCCTGCCCTGACATATCGGATCTCATAGGATGCGTAGAGGGACCTAATAAACTCCGTGTTGGAGTTGGAAAGCACGAACTTCACCCCTCTTTGGTCCAGCCAGTCGCAGACCTCCTTCAGCCTCAGCTGATCTTCCCTTCCGAACCCCAGCGAGCTGTAGTTTGTGAAGCGCGCCGTTTCAGAGACCGGATCGTAGGGCGGATCGAGATAGACAAAGTCTCCCTCTTCTGCGTCTTTGAGACATTCGGCAAAATCCAAACTGGCAAACACCACATCACGCCGTAAAAGAAGCCGACTAACCGCCCAAATCAGGGACTCATCGGCGATTTTGGGGCTTTTATACCGACCGAAAGGGGCATTGAAATGCCCCTTTTTGTTGACCCTAAACAGTCCGTTGAAGCAGGTCTTGTTGAGGTAGATAAACCTCGATGCCCTTTCCACAGGGCTCAGGGCAGAGTATGCCAGCGGGTCCCGGTCCAAGCTGCGGATCCGGTAGAAGTATTCTGCAGTGTTCTCGTGTTTTTTCAAGCTGGCGATGAGCTCTTCGGGGCTGTCCCTGATCACCTTGTATACGTTGATCAGCTCGCTGTTTAGATCGTTCAAGACCGCCTGCATGGGCTGCACGGTGAAGAACACTGCACCGCCTCCTAGAAACGGCTCGAAGTACCTCTTGAACTTGGGGACGTAGCTTTTGATGACCTGAGCGATCTGCCTCTTGCCTCCGGCCCACTTTAAAAACGGCCCTACGTTTTCCTGCACTGCCCTCACCCTAAAAGTCTTCTTACTAGTAAAATAAGCACTCCAGGGAGTGCTTATTCTCAAAATCTATACGGTTTTTTCGCCTGAATATACTTGTAGACTTCTGGGTGAAGGTAGTACCTTACACTCTTGCCCTCTTTAATTCTCTGCCTGATATCTGTCGACGAGATGCCGATGGGTGGGCAGTCGATGAAGATAAACCTGTCCCGGTGGCAGTTGATAAACTGGCTGTCGATCTCTCCCACTCCCGGTCTCTTTAACCCGACCACTTTACAGTACTTGATGATCTCTTCGGGCTTTCTCCAGGTGTGGAAGTCCCTGATCGAGTCCTGGCCGACGATGAAATAGAGTTCTGCCCCACCAAACTTTTCGCTAACCTCCCTAATGGACTGGTAGGTGTAGGCGTGCCCCTCTCTGTGGAAATCCCAAAGACCAAGCTGGAACTTGGGGTTTTCCCCGATAGCAAGCTCCACCATGCTGAGTCTATCCTCGGGAGATGCTATCGCTTCTTCTTTGTGAGGTGGCGTTTTGACCGGGGCAAAATACACCACATCAAGCTCTAGGGCATCCATTGCCGTCTCTGCCATGAACAGGTGTCCCCAATGGATGGGGTCGAATGTGCCTCCGAGAATGCCGATTTTCATCTGATCTGGCCTTCTCCCTCGACTACGTACTTGACTGTAGTCAGTTCGTTGATGCCCATGGGACCTCTAGCATGCATCTTCTGGGTGGAGATGCCGATCTCTGCACCAAGACCGAACTCGCCTCCGTCGGTGAAGCGGGTGGAAGCATTGACGTAGACCGCAGCAGCGTCTACCTCCTCGGTAAAGCGCTTAGCCGCAAAGTAATCGTTGGTAACGATGGCTTCAGAATGCATGGTAGAGTATCTGGCAATGTGCATTAGGGCATCGTCAAGGCTTTCGATTACCCGAATGGCCACAATCAGGTCGAGGTATTCGGTTTCCCAGTCTAAAGCATCTGCAGGCTCAAGGTCAGGCACGAACTGTCTGGCATAAGGACAGCCCTTAACTAGGACTCCCCGCTCTTTAAGTTCCTTGTAGATCACAGGTAGAAACTCTGCTGCAACGGCCTCATGAATCAGGATCTTCTCGATGGCGTTGCAGACGCCGGGCCTCTGGCACTTGCCGTTAATGATGATCTGCTTTGCCATCTCCAGGTCGGCGCTTTTGTCCACGTAGACGTGGCAGTTGCCCACACCAGTCTCAATGACCGGGACTGTGGCGTGCTCTGTCACAAACTTGATGAGGCCCGCTCCACCCCTTGGAATGACCAGATCGATGTATTCCCGCAGTCTGATCATCTCGGCAACTATAGCTCGGTCAGTATCCTCGATGATCTGCAGGGCATCTTCCGGGAGGTCCGACTGGGCAAGGGCCGCTCTGAGGACGTTTGCAATGGCGATATTGGAGTTGTTGGCCTCTTTTCCGCCTCTAAGGACCACGGCATTTCCGCTCATGAGGCAAAGGGCTGCTGCATCGGCAGTAACGTTTGGCCGCGCCTCATAGATCATACCGATCACCCCGATAGGTACCTGGACTTTGCGGATCTTCAGGCCGTTTGGCCGTTTGGTCATGTAGATCTCGCGTCCGACGGGGTCTTCAAGACTTGCCACCTCTCTGATTCCCTTAGCCATGCTGTTGATCCGCTCAGGCGTGAGCAGAAGCCGGTCCTGCAGGGCTTTGGATAACTCGGGGTTTTCTTCCATGTCCTTCTTGTTAGCTTTCAAAATCACACCGTGGGACTGCTCTAAGCCGTCTGCCATCTTCAGTAGGGCTTCGCGTTTTTTTGCAGATGACATGTTGGCCAGTATTCTTGTCGACTCTTTGGCCAGCCTGCTTTTCAAGTGAAGCTCAGACACTAGTCATCTCTCCTTAAAACTACCAGATCGTTGCGGTGAATAGCCACATTGCTATTCTTCCCCAAGGTCTTCAGTTCATCAGAGCAAAGACCGATCATCTCCAAAAGCTCGTCGGAACTGAACCGCGACTGTCCTCTGGCTATTATGGATCCGTCTTCGTCCTCGACGACAACTACGTCGCCTCTTTTGAAATCTCCCTTCACTTCCAAGATGCCGTTGGAAAGGAGACTCTTTCCCTGTTCTAAAAGGGCCTCTTTTGCCCCATTGTCCACAACGATGCTACCGCTTGAGGCCGCACCGAACATCACCCAGCGGCTCTTCCCTTTGAGAGCGCTCTTGTGGGGATGGAAAAAGGTGCCAATTGGCGCTCCCTGAATGATCTCCTTGAGCCTCGGCTGGTGCTTGGAGTGGGCGATGATGGTTGCGATTCCGCCTTTGGTGGCAATGTCTGCGGCGAGAAGCTTGGTGTACATCCCTCCGGTTCCCCGGCGGGATCCTGGACCTCTGGCGTTTTGCCAGTGCTCTTCGGTAAGAACCGGCACCTCGCTTATGAGCTCAGCTGTTTGATCTACCCTGGGGTCTTTGGTGTAGAGACCTTCCACATCGGAAAAGATTACCAAGAGGTCTGCTTCGCACAGGACTGCAACCTGCGCCGACAGAGTGTCGTTATCGCCGAACTTCAGCTCATCGACCACCACGGTGTCGTTTTCATTGACGATGGGAATGACGTTTTCGTTCAGCAGTGTTTCCATGGTGTTTTGGGCGTTTACATACCGGTTTCTCACTGCCAAATCCGCTCTGGTAAGGAGAATTTGGGCAGCTGTTTTGCCGTACTCGGCAAAGAGCTTTTCGTAGATGTGCATCAAAAGTGGCTGGCCCGTCGCTGCTGCTGCCTGCTTAAGGGGTATGGCCTTGGGCTTTTTAGCCCAACCCAGCCTGTTCACCCCAGCGGCGATGGCTCCGGACGAAACCAAAACCACCTGAACTCCATTGTTGCTTAAGTCGCTAATAGCCCTGACCAGCACTTCAAAAGCACCTAGGTTCAGGTTGCCATTTTCATAGGTTAAGCTGCTTGTACCGACTTTGATTACGATCCGCTTAACGTCGCGGAAGGCATTCACCTCTCACGGCACTTCCTCCAATCATGACAGATATTCTATCTCCAACTCCCCGATGCGGATGAGGTCACCATCTTCTACGCCCAGCTCTCTCAGCCTATCCATAATTCCCATGTGCTCAAGCCGGGTTTCGATATACTGCATAGCTTCGTAGTTACGGATGTCGAAGCGGCTGATCCACTCCACACCCTTGCCATAGATGACGTAACCGTCTTCAGTCTCTTCGATGGTGTAGTCGTCTTCTGCATCGGGAGAAAACTCAATATCAACTCTATCAATCTCAAGGGGCTTCTTGGGAAGATCCTTCAAAAGGTCCAAAATGGCTTGTAAGAGCCTATCGATACCTTCGTGAGTGACTGCAGAGATAGGATAGACTTTCCCGTAAGCGTCTTCCAATCTCCTGAGGTTCTCTTCACAGCCCAGATCGATCTTTGTTGCTACCAGAATTTCAGGGCGTTCTGACAGCTCTTGGCTGAATTTCTGCAGTTCGCTCCTGATCACCTTCACGTCCTCCACCGGGTCCCGTCCGTCGCTGCCAGAAGCGTCTACCAGGTGGCAGATCACCCTGCACCGCTCAACGTGGCGGAGAAAAGCGTGACCCAGCCCTACGCCCTCGGCAGCACCTTCCACAAGACCGGGAATGTCGGCCATGACAAAGGACTGGAACTGTCCCACCTTTACCACTCCGAGGTTTGGTGCCAGCGTGGTAAAGGGGTAGTTGGCGATCTTGGGCTTTGCCTTGGAAACTGTGGCGATCAGGGTGGATTTACCTACATTGGGAAACCCTACAAGGCCTACGTCGGCAAGGAGCTTCAGCTCCAGTTCGAGCTCTTTCTCTTCGCCTTTTTCCCCAGCTTCGGCAAAGCGGGGAGCTTTCCTTTGGGGATTGGCAAAACGGGCATTACCCCGCCCTCCACGGCCGCCTTGGGCAACAACCAGCTGTTCCTTGTGGTTGACCAGATCGCCGATAATCCTGCCAGTTGCCCGGTCCTTCACCACAGTTCCTGGAGGCACCCTGACAATGAGGTCTTTTCCGTCTTTGCCCATCTGGTTGGCACCCTGTCCGTGGGTTCCGTTTTCCCCTCTATAGATCTTTTTATACTTGAAGTCCAGAAGGGTGTTAAGCCCTTCGTCCACTTCCAAAATCACCGAGCCGCCTCTGCCACCGTCGCCGCCATCAGGGCCGCCTAGCGGAACGTACTTTTCGCGGCGAAACGAAACGATGCCGTTTCCTCCATCGCCGCCTTTGACTTGAATGTACACATGATCCACAAACATATCTATAGAGATTATTACATGAAGACCTAAGCAAGCTTAGGTAGGACGTAATAATCCTTTCCCCCTTTACTTCTGCCTATCAAAGGCGGAGCCTTTGATCTCCCAGAACATTTATTTCTTCTTTAGCCTGAACACCGCACTTACAACTGCAAGGCCGAAAGCAATAGCCCCGGCAATTAGGAGCGTGATCGCCACCTCGTCTATGCCGTTGAGATTGTCGCCGTTTAGGAAGTATTCCATACTGCGGTAGACTCTCAGTCCCGGCACCAGTGGTATTATACCCGGAACGGCTATGGTTGTAGCTGGCGTTTTCAGCTTCCTGGAAAACACCTCTGCAAGGAGAGATACAGCAGCGGCTGCTGCGAATGTAGCCATAATTGTACCAGAAGTTGGCAGAAGAGACAAATAGACCAGCCACCCTGCTGCACCTGTTAGTGCTGCCACCAAGAGGAGCTTTGGGGGAATCCTAAACACAACTGCAAACCCGCCGGAGGCAAGCGCTGCCGCGGCAAATTGGAGTATGAAGTCGACCACTGTTAAAACCTCCAAAACCCAACAGCCACAGCCGAACCTGCGGCAAGAGCTGCGGCTATAGCAACCGCTTCTACCACTCTGACCACTCCCGAAAGCAGTTCACCCTGAACCAGATCCCTCACTGCCGATGCCATGGCAACTCCCGGTACAAGAACCATCAGGCCTCCGACGATAACCTGCGGGACGCTGATGTTGGGAAGGAGTAATCTTGCCGAACTTGCGGCGCTTGCCACTACAAAAGCTGCAGCAAAAGAACGCAGGTAGGTACTGGCACTCAGCCGAGACAAAAAATAGTCTACAGCGTATGCCAGAAATCCCGCTCCAGCTGCAACTACGAGCTCAAGCTGCCTTCCTCCTAGCATAAACGTGAGACTTAGAGAGGCTACCATAACTGCGAAAAACTGTGTAGGTAGATTGTATGTTGGGCTTTTGAGCTGATTCAGCCTGTTTTTTGTCTCCGCAAGGTCCAAAAGCCCCGCAGCAAGCTCCCTGGAGATCTGGTTGACTCCGGCGATCTTGCCCAGGTCCTGACTGCGCATGCGGACTCTGCGGATTTTCGTTAAGTACCTGCCGTCTTTGGCCACGGTTGCCATAATGCCTGTTGGCGTCACGTAAGCTTCCACAGTGTACCCCAAAGCGCGGCCCATTCTTTCCATGGTCTCTTCGGCCCTATAGACTTCAGCTCCTGACGTCAGGAGCATCTCACCTGCGGTCATAATGACGCCCATAACCTCTTTCAGCATGAGGTCAACTCCTTGAGATAGCCAAGTTGCCTTTAGCCGACTTTTCAAAAAAGCCCTCCGGGATCTCCCGAAGGGCTAATCTAACAAGTCCAGCTGTCCTTACTCGGCTACTTGATATACGCTAACCTTTTTACCATTCTTGCCCTTTGGTTCAAAAGTTACATAGCCGTCAATGAGTGCGTAGATTGTGTGATCTCTGCCAAGTCCTACGTTCTCGCCTGGATAGAACTTGGTGCCTCTTTGACGAACAAGGATGCTCCCAGCTGTTACTAGTTGTCCACCGAACCTCTTGACGCCAAGTCGTTTAGCTTCTGAATCACGGCCGTTCTTGGAACTGCCGACACCCTTCTTGGATGCGAAAAACTGCAGATTAATCCGGAGCATTCCTAACACCTCCTCACCGTGTCTAGCTCCACATATCTAGGATAGCTCTCTGCTAAATCCTCTAAGGCCCATACTAGGGACTGGAGAATCGTCTCTGTCCTTAAGGCCTGTTTTTCGGTCATGTCCGACCAGTTGGGGATTATCGCAAAAGACGCATTTTCTTCATCCTGATGAATCTCTGCAGGTATCCCGTAGCGCTCTAGCGCCATACCTGCAGCAAAAGACAGGCTTGATATACCGGCACACACAATGTCTTCGCCTTTTTCGGCAAAGCCGGCGTGGCCTCTTATCTCAACCTTTTTGATTCTTTCATCGCGGATAACTGTAATCTTAGTCATTAGCCTTCAACTGCGGTGATCTTCAATTCTGTGTAAGGTTGACGGTGACCTTGCTTCTTGCGGTAGTTCTTCTTGGCTTTGTACTTGAAGACGATGATCTTCTTGCCCTTGCCGCTTTTCACTACCTCAGCGCTAACCTTTGCGCCTTCGACGAAAGGAGTTCCCACCTTTGTCTCATCACCGCCGATAAGAAGCACCTTATCGAAATCGACAACGCTACCTGGCTCTGCATCGAGCTTCTCCACTCTGATGACGTCGCCTTCACTTACTGTATATTGCTTCCCACCAGTTTGTATGACTGCGTACTTCAACCTGTCCACCTCCATTCTCTTAGACTCGCCAGAGGTAGGCGCGTACCGAGTACGTCTTAAAGCCCAATCTGAGCGGTTTTGAGCAACAGGTTGCTACTCACTCATGTAAGTATACCATCTAACTATCTGGTTGTAAATAACCCCTAAAAGCATTTATTTACCGCCGATACCTTCGAAAATCTGGTATTCGGAGAGCTTCTTCTCCCAGTCGGGCTCGAACAGGATCTTGACCCCCAACCGCTTCTGATACTCTTCCAGGTCGTCGGCGATCTCGCAGGCTTTTGCTACCACAGCGGGATTAGCCTTCACCGTAAACTCCAAGCTGCTGCTATCCCTGATGAAGAACTTGAGCTCCCTGAGAAGATCCAAGGAGATGGTCTCCTCGTCGGGAACCTTCCCAGTTCCGCCGCATGTAGGACACCGCTTCTGCAGCGTGGCACCAAGGTCGTGGCTTGTCTTCTGCCTTGTCATCTCCAAGAGACCCAAAGAGGTAAACCCAAGGATGCTAGTTCTGGTGTGATCCTTTTTCAGGCATTCTTCAAGCCTGCTCCTGACCTTTTCCCTATCTTTAGGATTGTCCATGTCGATAAAATCAACAATGATGATGCCGCCGATGTTTCGGAGTCGGAGCTGCCTTGCTATCTCCTCTGCAGCTTCCAAATTGGTAGTAAGGACGGTGTTTTTTAAAGAGTCCTTACCGGTAAACTTACCGGTGTTGACATCGATGATGGACAGGGCTTCCGTTTGGTCGATGATAAGAAAACCCCCACAGTCCAGCCAGATCTTGTTCCGCAGTGCCCGCTGGATCTGACTTTCGATGTCGTAGTGGACAAACATCGGCTCCTTATCCGAGTAAAGGGTGATCTGGACGTCCTTTTCACCAACCAGTTCTTTCAGCTTCAGAAATCCCTGATCCGAATCGACGACAATCTCTTCGATCTCCCGCCCCAAAAGATTTCTCACCACCCTGAGGGTCAGCTCCTCATCGGAAAAGAGCAGCGACGGGGCTTTGACGCTCTTGGCCTTTCTTTCGATCTCGTTCCAAATCTCCAGAAGCCTGTCCAGATCCAACTTCAGCCGGGCATAGTCAGCGCCTCTGGCTGCGGTGCGGATGATCAGGCCCATCCCTTCAGGCTTAATCTCGTCGGCGATCTCCTTCAGCCGGTTTCTTTCTTCTTCATCTTCGATCTTTCTGGAGATGCCGATACCCCTGTCTGTAGGCAGAAGCACCAGGTAACTCCCGGGGATGCTCAGGGCAGCAGTGACTTTTGCACCTTTAGTGCCCACCGCCTCTTTTTTGATCTGCACCAAAATCTCCTGGCCGGGATGGACCAGTTTTTGAATCTTATTGGGACCATTTTTGCTGTGGTCGATATCGGACGCATGGATAAAGGCGTTTTTTTCCTGGCCGATGTTGACAAAAGCAGCTTCCATGCCCGGAAGCACGTTACTGACTTTGCCTTTATAGATGCTGCCGAAGGCAGCTTCGCCGTCCAGATTTCTGTCGAAATAGATCTCAACGAGCTTTCCGTCTTCAAGGACGGCTATGCGCTTTTCTTTGTAGCCAACATTAATTAAAATTTTCCGCTTCACGTGGAGTCATCTCCCTACTCTGTGCGCATAAGTGGCGTAATGAGCCGACCTCCCGTTTCGATATAGAGATCTTCTCGATGAACTGGCACAGGCTCCTCTATGCCAAGAGCTGCAAGGAGCGCGTCGGGGCGGACGTTCTTTTGGCTTCCCGCCCGAACGATCACCCGCACCCCAGACCCGGTCTTTTCCACCAGGCTGATGTGGGGCCTGATATCTTCGGTCACCACTTTGCCCTTTCTGTTTCTGGTGGAGATCAAGGTGTCCATGCTGTTTATCTGCAAGATGCGGCTCTCGTCCTCCGGGGTAAAAACGTAGCTGGCATGTGTGATTGCCGCCATAGCCGGAGTCACGCCGTTTGGTAGAGCCGCGCAGTCGTAGAGTGGAAAGGGACTAGGCAGTGCTTCCTTCAGGCGAAAAAAGACTTCTCCCGGATCAACGTCTTCATCCAGCGCCACGTCTAGGTACTCGCCGGAGCTGGTGATGCCAAGACCTAGCGCGTGGGCAAACACCAGCTTAGGTCTGGGCGAAAAGCCTTCAGAAAAGCTGAGAGGTAGCTTTGCCCTCCGCAGCGCCCGCTCGAACACCCTAATGAGATCTAGGTGGGAGATGAACGCCGCACCTTGCTCTTTACCGAATTTTATACAAGCGATCATAGCCACGGCTCACCTCCAAGCACAATGCTGACGTCTAATCCCGGGCACACTCCGCAACCGGTACAGCCAACTTCTCTGCAGTCGGCGGTGGTTTCGCCCCGGAGGGCTTTCTCCCACTCCCGCCAGAGGAAGCGCTTGGTCACTCCCGAATCGATGACGTCCCACGGCAGGATCTCGCCCTTGTCCCTAGGTCTTCTAGCGTAGAAGTCCGGATCCAGGCCGCACTCGGCAAAAGCTTCCTGCCAGATCTCCGGCTTGAAGAAGTCGGACCAGCTGTCGAAAACTGCACCCTTCTCTTCAGCCCTGGCGATTACCTCCCCAAGTCTTCTGTCGCCTCGGGCAATAACTGCCTCCAGGTACGATGTCTCAGGGTCGTTCCAGCTGAAGTTAAGTCCCGGTCCTTTGAGGCTATCTTTAAGCAGGAACTGCTTGCGCCGCAGCTCTTCCTTTGTTTCCTGCCCCACCCACTGGAAGGGCGTGTGGCTTTTTGGCACAAACGACGAGGTAGAAACAGTGACCGCTGCTTTCTTGGTATATTTTAAACCTAGCTCCCGGACCTTCCTGCCGAGAGCTGCGATGGCCAGAACATCCTCATCGGTTTCGGTAGGAAGGCCGATCATGAAGTAGAGTTTGATGTGGGTCCAGCCGTTTTTGAACGCTGCTTCTGCAGCGTTTAACAGGTCTTCTTCAGAAACGTTTTTGTTGATCAAGTCCCGTAGCCTTTGGCTTCCCGCTTCAGGGGCAAAGGTGAGGCCTGTCTTCTTGACCTTTTCGATCTCTCTGGCAATGTCCACAGAGAAGCTGTCGATGCGCAGAGACGGCAAAGACAGAGAAACCCGCTCGGGCTCAAGCACCTGCATGAGTTCTGGAACCAGGCAGCCCAGCTCTGTGTAGTCGGCAGTTGAGAGACTTGTCAGGGACACTTCCTCGTAGCCGGTCTGCTCCAAGGTGGCAAGAACCAGTTCCTTCACATCGGCTTTGGACCTTTCCCTGGTAGGTCTGTAGATCATGCCCGCTTGGCAGAATCTGCAACCTCTCACGCAACCTCTAAACACCTCCACGTTCACCCTGTCGTGAACGGTCTGGATGTAAGGTACCACCGGATCTGTGGGGTAGTCCTCGAGCCTTAACTCCTTAACAACCGCCTTTGCTACCGGTGTGTCTGGAGAAATGGAACTGATGGTGCCGTCCGGATTGTAGGAGACGCTGTAGCGATCCGGCAGGTAGACGCCCTGAAGTTTGCTCATGGCCTCCAGCCTTCCCGCTTTGGTCTTTTCCTCTTTTAGGATCTCCAGAATCTGCACGAACACTTCTTCCCCATCGCCAATGACGAAAGCATCGAAGAAGTCGGCAAGAGGCTCCGGGTTAAAGGCACAGGGGCCTCCAGCAATCACCAAAGGATCGGTGTCCTTCCGGTCTTTTCTGCGGATCTCCAAGCGGGATAGACGCAGCATATGCAGGATGTTGGTAAAGCTCAACTCGTACTGGAGGGTAAAGCCGATCATGTCCATCTGGGAAAGAGGTGTGGAGCTTTCTAGGGTCATCAGGGGGACGTCTTCTTCCTCCATAACCTTCTCCATATCGGGCCAGGGAGCAAACACCCTCTCAGCCCAAAACTCCGAACGTTTGTTGGCCAGGTGGTACAAAATCTTCAGCCCGAAGTGGCTCATGCCCACCTCGTAGACGTCAGGAAAAGCCAGGCAGATCCTGGCAGAGAGCCGGTCGAGCTGGTCACCCTTGTGAACGGAGTTCAGCTCAGTTCCCAGATAGCGGCCGGGTTTTTCGATTCTATCTAAATGCTTCGCGCAAAGCGTCTGATACGTTAGCACATCTTTACTCCTTTCTCATGCAGAAAACTTGCAGGCTTTCTGCAGCAGGCAGTGCAGTCTTCCAAAATGCAGGAGACACACGGCCTTTAGTCCTTTACGCTGTAGAAGCTGAGGTCTTTTTTCCTCATACTGATGGACAGTAGAAGGCCGATGGACACCATGTTCACCAGGAGGTTGTTTACGCCATAGCTGATAAACGGCAGGGGCAGCCCTGTAGACGGGAGAAGCCCTATAGCTCCTCCAATGTTGACGATCACGTGGGAGAAAAACAGGAGCGTGATCCCCCCTGCAAGTAGAGCGCCAAAGCGATCTGCTGCATCTAAAGTGATGCGGATTCCCCTGTAGATCAAAAAGAAGTACAGGGAGATAAGGCCCAAACAGCCGATAAAGCCTACTTCCTCGGCAACTACAGCAAAGATGTAGTCGGTATGGTGCTCCGGAAGCCAGTGGAGCTGGCTTTGGGTGCTGTTGAACAGACCCTTCCCCCAGAGCCTGCCAGATCCCACGGCAATCTTCGACTGCCGCACGTTGTATCCGGCACCGTAAGGATCGTAGTTGGGATCTAAAAAAACTCTAATGCGGTTTTTCTGGTAGTCTTTAAGACCGAACATGTAGACCGGTGGAATTGCCAAAAGTGCTGCAACCACACTGGCAATCAGATTCTTCAACCTGAAGCCCGCAAGGAAAAACATCCCATAAGTTATGATGATAAGCACCATGCCGGTGCCAAGGTCCGGCTGGGAAACAACTAGAAACGTGGGGATACCGATGATGATCAGGGCAAAAAGGAAGTCTTTGAAGCTGAAAGGTGGCTTTTTCTCGGAGAAGAACTTAGCGATGGCAATAATCACCGCAAGTTTGGCAATCTCCGAGGGCTGCAGGGAAAAGCCTCCGATGTAAATCCACCTCTGGGCACCTTTAGCAGCACCACCAATGAACCTTACTGCAACCAGAAGCAGGACCGATGCGATGTAGATGATCCAAGCAAAGCGTCCAAAGTCGCGGTAGTCCATTAAAGCTACGATAAACAGCGCAACCAAGCCAACTGCCACGAATACCAGCTGTCTTCTAAACTCCGAGCCCACTCCGTAGACAGAAGTTGCGCTGTAGACAAAAAGCAATCCGACGGCTGCAAGCAGCACCGTTGCAAGCAGTGCCTTCCAGTCGATGTTCCTAATATAGCGGTCAGACAGCATCTCGGCTCCCCCCTATCACAAAAGAGGGCTTCTGTTAAGCCCCCTTGATTACCTCTTTATTCTCCGCAATGGGAATATTTGCTACAAGTGCGACCTTTTCATCCTGGGCTTCCATGCGAAACTCCAGATCGGAAACATCAATATCTATATACTTAGAGATGACAGCGATGAGGTCTCTTTTCATATCCTCCAGCGTTTCTTGGGATATGGTGGTGCGATCGTGGATGAGAACAAGGCGGAGTCTCTCCTTAGCTGTTTTCTTGCTACCTGAGTCCAAACCAAATATTCTACGGAAATCAAACATCTCACCAGCTCCCTATTCTGCTAGCCCAAAAAACCGAAGTACCGTGCCGACAAAACCTTGGTGCTTCTCTTCAAAAGGAATCTCCCTACCTAGGATTCTGCCAGCCGCATCCCGGTATGCTTGAGCTAAGTGATTTTTGCCGTTAAGAACAACCGGCTCGCCCTTGTTCGTCGAAACAATCACCGATTCGTCATCAGGTATGACGCCTAAAACTTTGATCCGGAGCAGTTCCTCGATGTCGGAGACATCAAGCATTTCCTTCTTCCTCACCATATCCATACGAATGCGGTTGACAAGCATCGAGATGTTCTCCATAGGTATCTCGCCTTTTTTGTCAAGAAGTCCGACTACTCTGTCAGCATCTCTCACCGAGGAGACTTCTGGGGTTACTACGACGACGGCTTCGTCGGCACCGACAATGGCGTTCAGGAACCCCTGTTCTATGCCAGCGGGGCAGTCTATCAAAACGTAGTCGAACTCGGCTTTTATGTCCTCAATGAGTTTTCTCATCTGCTCTGGGCTCACTGCGTCCTTATCTCTAGTTTGAGCAGCAGGCAGCAGGTACAATCCTTCTACCCGCTTGTCCTTGATGAGGGCTTTGCGAAAATCAACCATGCCGTCTATGACATTAACTATGTCGTAGACGATGCGGTTTTCCAGACCCAACACCACGTCCAGGTTCCGCAGGCCGATATCTGCGTCAAGAAGGACGACGCTTTTGCCCTCAAGAGCCAAAGCAACTCCAAGATTTGCGGTAGTGGTGGTTTTGCCTACACCACCTTTACCTGATGTAATTACTACTGCTTTTCCGCTCATAATCAATCCTCCCTACCGTGTAGCAACCGACGCCAAAACGGAAGTGGTTCTCCTTTGCCCGCTCGTTCCCAGGTTTCGATAACGATGCCTCCCGATCCGACTCTGGCCACTTCTGGGCCGATAGGATCGAGGGTTTGATCGGGCGCTCGGGAGATAAAGCCCGCTATGCGTAGCTGAGTAGCTTTCAGTTTAAGAGCCATAATCCTGGCGTTTTCATCGCCGTGTATTCCAGCGTGAGCTACCCCCTGCAGACAGCCCCAAACCAAGATGTTTCCTGTTGCAGATATCTCAGCTCCCGGGTTTACATCGCCGATGAGGACCAAATCGCCGTCTACCGACAGCTTGTCCCCTGAGCGCAGCCTGCGGTACACCCACTGCAGCTGCCTCTGCGGCTCTTCGTCGGGAGTTTTCTTCGGCGTTTCGGGCTCCGAAGCTTCATAAATCCGCACCGAACCGTTCCGCCTGATCTCCCTTAAGCTCACCCTCCCTGCCTCAAGTACCTTGTAGAGGCCTGCAAGGATATCCATACTCAGCTGGGCTTCCTCGGGAAACACCAAAATCGCTTGACTGCCGGCGAAAAACCCGGGGTTTTCCTTAAGCTTTTCTTCAAGAAGCCCAATAGCTTGCTCTAAATCTCCCTCTTCGAATTGGACAACTATCCCGTGTTTTGATCCTTTAATTCGAAGCAGGTTATCTGGCATTCTATCTATCACTCTTTCTTGTCTTACCTTGTCCATATCTATCTTAATGAGATGTTCTCGAAACTACGAGGTTCTTCCTGCCAAAATCAGGAAAAGAGGCGTTTAGCTGTTAATTTTGCCCCTACAGCAAGGTTCTGAGGTACTCCTTCCAGCAAATGTGCTTACAAAAAAGAGGCTTTCCCTTCAGCTTTCGTCCTCCAGGAAAACCTCTGGAAAGAGGTATCTTTCGAAGATCTCTCTGGCGATAGGAGCGGCGTTGGCTCCGCCGGACCCTCCATTTTCTACAAACACGCAAACTGCGTACTTAGGATCGTCAGCAGGTAGGTAACCTGCAAACCAAGCGTGGCTTTGCTTGCCAGGAACCTCGGCACTTCCCGTTTTGCCCGCGACTTTCAAGGGGAAGCCGTCAAAAGCTCTGGCGGCTGTTCCGCCAGTTGCGGTAACCCGCTCCATGCCTTCTTGGATGATCTGCAGGTCGGTCTTCTTCAACCCGAGATCCCCAGTAACTACAGGCTCTGCTTCCTGCACAATGTTGCCCTCAGCATCGACGATTTGAGCCACCAAGTAGGGCTGCAGAATCTTTCCGCCGTTGGCGATTGCCGCGTAGAACTGCACCATCTGAACAGGGGTAACTTGGGTTGCACCCTGACCGATAGCCACATCCAGCGTTTCAATGGGATACCAAACCTTATCATCAGCTTTGGAGAAGGCGTTTTTCTTCCACTGCCGATCGGGAATGAGCCCCGTAACCTCTTCTGGGTAGAGGTCAATGCCGGTTTTTTGGTTGAAGCCGAAACCTTTGGCAAGCTCCGACAGCTTGTCTATGCCCAGCTCCTTGCCGATTTCATAGAAGGGTATGTTGCAGGAGACCTGCAGTCCCCTGAGAATGTCGATGGTTCCGTGGGGGCCGTAGACGCAGCGCTTGCCGTACTCGGGCTCCCAACCGCCGGATCCGTGGGGATAAGGCGCGTCGAACCACGTGGTGGATCTGGAGATGATCCCTTCGTGCAGGGCGCTTGCAACTACTATCGGTTTAAAGGCCGATCCTGGAGGGTAGGCACCTCTTGTTACCCGATTGAGTAGAGGCGAGCGTGAGTCCGACTCAAGCTTGGTAAAGTCCAGGTTGTAGGTGTTGGGATTAAAGTCGGGATAGCTGAGAAGCGTCAGGACCTCGCCGGTGTTGGGATCGATAATGATCACTGCAGCGCCGTTGATAGGCCTGTCTGAGTCCTTCATCTCTTCGACTTTTCTGTCCAGGACTTCTTCGGCGATAGCCTGGAGCTCAAAGTCCAAGGTGAGGATGAGGTCGTTCCCCCGAACCGGTTCCTGTCTTCCTACTTCTCTCACAGGCATCTGCCTGGCATCGATTTCTATCTCTACGGCACCGTCTGTGCCCTTGAGTTCAAACTCGTAGAAGCGCTCAATACCGTACTTGCCGACCTTGTGGTTGGAGCCGTAACCGTAGGCCGACCAGTCGCGGAGTTCGCTAGCGCTGATCATGCCCACATGGCCAAGGACGTGTGCGGCGAAGCTGTCGTAAACGTAGTGGCGGACTGGGACCTTTTCAACGATCACTCCAGGAAGCCGCCAGCTCTGCTCGTAGATCTGCATGGCTTTCTCGGCACCTACATCCTCGGCGATTCTGTAGGGTTCGTACCCCAACCGGTCTCGCCTTTGCGGCGAGAGCATGTTCAGTACGTAATCCTGGGAGATTTCCAAAATCTCCGCAAGGAGTGCAGTTTTTTCCGGCGACCTTCTGATCTCTCCTGCCGCATCAGGAAGCACGCTGACGGTAAAGGCCATGCGGTTTGTCACCAGGGGATTGTGGTTGCGGTCGTAGATCATCCCCCTAGGAGCAAAAAGCGAAATGACCCTGGTTCTCTGGTTAATGGCCACCTCGCTGTACTCATCTCCCTTTATGATCTGCATGTACCACAAGCGTCCGAGGAGAACCAGGAAAAAAGCTGCAACAATCCCGATTAATGCTCTCGCTCTCTGAGGGTTTATCGTTAGATCTCGCAGCTCAAAATCACGCATGGTTTTTCTCCTCTAGTTTCTCGATGGTAGTCTTTTTCTTGCAAATAGGTAAACGAGGACAGCTGCTAGAGCGTTAAAAAGCAGCGTGCCTCCGATGTTTTTCCAGTTTATAACCAGCTGCCAGCCGCTGTAGCCGAAAGCCAGCGAAAAGAACGCTGCCATGAGCGATGCAGAAACGGTGGCAACCAGCGCTGCAACAAGATAAGTAAGTAGGCCTAAATCGACGATATGACCTGCAAGACGGCCTATGAGATAGGCGATCAGACCGTAGGTTATGGCCATTTGAGGCACTCCAAAGCCAAAGGTAAAGTCGATGACAAAACCGGCCAAAATGCCGCAGGCTGTACCCAGTCTGAGATCTGCCTTTAGCGCCAGCAGCACTGCCAAAAGCAGGCTGAAGGCGGGCACGATGCCTTTTAGAAAAGGAAAAAAGGAGATCTCCAGAATGCTGAGGACAACTGCCGCAATAAGATACGGCCATCTTCTCATGACTCTCCCTCCCCCGCTGGCTGCAAGGTCAGGAGAACGAAGACTTCTTCGAGGCTGGCAAACTCTGCAGATGGTTTAAGCTTTGCGGAGATGCCTTCGGTACCCATGTGAACTTCGGTAACTACTCCGATGTTCAGCCCTTTAGGGTAGATGCCGCCAAAGCCCGAGGTCACCACCACATCACCTTCTTTAATGTCAATCACCGATGATGTAGTGGACGAGTCACCTTCCTCCCTCTGGTAGAGGGGAGTGACGGTGAGGTGGCCCGTGTCATCTGCACTGCCCACAACAACGAAGTCCCTCGTCCGCTGCACGATCCCTCCCACTGCTATCTTCGGATCTAAAATCAGGGTTACCTGAGAGGTAAAGGCGCTGGTAAATGTCACATGTCCGATTACTCCCGCGTGGGAGACCACAGGAGTACCTTCTCGCACGCCATGCCTCTCGCCTTTATCGACAATAATGCTCCTCAGCCACGTCCTGGGGTCTCTGCCGATGACTCTGCTGGGAACAAGGATCTGATCCGACTCTTCCTTAAAGCCTAAAAGCAGCTTCAGCCTTTCATTCTCCAGACGGATCTCTGCAAACCTTTCCAGCTCCATCCTGGTCTCTTCTAGCTCTTTTTCCAGCCTGCTCACTTCGCTTTGGGCTGTGGTCAGCGAAGTGACGAAGGTGTAGGAGTTTTTCAGCGCCTTACCCACAGAGGAAAAAGCCTTCTGCACTGGGAAGGTTGCATCCCGCCAAATCTTTTCCAGAAAGGTCAGCCGTTCTCTGGGAATGGTTGTGGCAAAAATCAAGACTAAGCAAAGTACCCCAATAAAAATGGAGAGCAGAAGCTGTAGTTTTTTCGACATGCCTAGCTGCGGCCAGCTATGCCGCTCTCCCCCCTTTTATCTGAACTCAACTAACACGAAACTCGCTCCAAAAGGTCGTAATCTTCTAGTGCTTTGCCTGTGCCGTAAACCACACAGTTCAGAGGCTCATCTGGTTTCAGCACGGGCATGCCCGTCTCCTTGGAGATCAGCTTATCAAGGCCGCGAAGCTGCGAGCTACCTCCGGCTAGCATGATTCCCCTCTCCATAATATCCGCTGCAAGTTCTGCAGGCGTGCTCTCTAAGGTCATTCTCACCGAGTCGACAATGTTCTGTACGCTCTCGCGGAGGGCTTCCTGTATCTCCCTTGCAGAAACCGTTACTACGTTGGGAAGGCCTGTCACCAGGTCTCTGCCGCGGATCTCCATGGTCTCGTCGGCTTCCTCGGGCTCCAGGTAGGCAGCGCCGATGGCAATTTTAACTTTCTCTGCGGTGGGCGTGCCGATCAAAAGGCTGTAGGTGCGGCGGACGTACTGGACTATTGCCATATCCATTTCGTCACCGGCAGAACGCCTGGACTGCTGGGTTACAATACCTCCCAGTGAGATTACGGCAACCTCTGTGGTGCCGCCACCGATGTCTACGATCATGCTGCCTACTGCATCCTGGATGGGCAGTCCTGCACCGATAGCCGCGGCCATAGGCTCTAAGATGAGCTTTGCCTCTTTGGCTCCTGCCTGTTTTGCCGCATCTACTACGGCGCGTTTTTCCACCTCAGTTACGCCGCTGGGAACGGCAACCAGTACTCTGGGTTTGGTAAACCAGTGCTTCTTCAAAACCGAGGTGATGTAGTGCCTGAGCATCTTTTCAGCCACTTCGAGGTCGGCAATGACTCCCTCGCGGAGCGGTCTAACCGCTACGATATTCGAAGGGGTTCTCCCTACCATTCTGTTGGCTTCGTGTCCCACCGCTAGCACCTCATCGGTGTTGGTGTCCAGCGCAACCACAGAAGGCTCCCTCAGAACAATTCCCTTACCTTTCATGTACACCAGCGTGTTTGCGGTGCCCAAATCGATTCCCAAATCTCTATATATACCAAAGGCCATCTTTCTTGCCCCTTTCTAATCCATCAAACCATGCTCTCTCATACTGTAGTAGCTCTGGCCTGCTAGTATCACGTGGTCTAAAACGCGGATGCCAAGAATCCTCCCGGCTTCAACTATCCTTGCGGTAAGCATTTTGTCCTCCAAAGACGGCCTGGGATCTCCGCTGGGATGGTTGTGCACCAGCACGACCCCTGCAGCAGAACGCCTAATGCAGCTCTTAAAGAGCTCCCTCGGATGGACAAGGGATGCATCCAATGTGCCGATGGAGATGGTCACCACTTCCAGCAGTCGGTGACGGTTGTCCAAAAGCAGCACAATGCACTTTTCTCTGTCAAGATCGGCGACAGTGGCCGCCAAAAGATCAAAGACGGCGCTGGGGCTCTCAATGGCACTGTCCAGCGCAGGCTCAAAAGTATGGAGCCTGCGGGAAAGTTCTACCAAAGCTAGGATACTGACGGCTTTGGCCTCGCCGATCCCCGGCACCTCCAGAAGCTCCGTAAGGGAAATATCCTTCAGGCCCATTAGGCCTCCGCTTCTGCAGAGAAGCTTGTCCGCTAGAGAAATAGCAGATACACCCTGGTAACCGCTGCCGAGGATTATCGCCAGAAGCTCCTGATTGGAAAGAGCTGCTGCTCCCCATCTTGCCAGCTTCTCCCTAGGTCTTTCAGTCTCGGGCAACTCCTTGATTCGCCACATAACAATCCTCCTACCACAGTTTATACAGTTTGGCTTCGCCCAAAAGCTGAGCGGTCTGGGCTAAAGGTAAGCCAACTACGTTGTGGTAGGAACCTCTAATGGCTGTTACAAAGACTCCAGCAAAACCCTGTATGCCGTACCCACCTGCCTTGTCAAAGGGCTCTTGACTTGCTATATAGAACTCAATCTCATCGGGGCTAATCTCGCGAAAGTCCACCTCTGTGGCAACAGAGATGATCTTAGCGAATCGGTGCTCCAGACTCTTGAGCGCAACTCCGGTGTAGACGTTGTGGGTTTTTCCGCTGAGAAGCGTCAGCATAGCTCTAGCGTCTTCTGCGTCTTTGGGCTTTCCCAAGACCTTATCTCCCAGACAGACAATGGTGTCCGCTGCCAGAACAAAGTCTTTAGGATGTATTTTGGCAACATGATCTGCTTTAAGTGAAGCCAGTTTCTTAACAAGAATTTCCGGATCCGCTTCATCAATTCCTTCATTTATTTCAGCGGGATAAACGGTATAATCGATTCCTAGTAAATCTAGAAGTTCGCGCCGCCTGGGCGACTTAGATGCTAGAATTAGTCCCATAATTATTCCTCTTTTCAGTTTACCACTGGCTATCGGCTAAAACAAGTATTCTACAGGCCTCGTGGGCTTGTCCATACTAAAAAATCTTATTAATATTGTTAACTCTCTTTTCGCGAAAATCAAAGAAAGACCTCTTTAATAATCTTTCCTTTTAAGTTAGAAATAGAGGTAGCGTTAAGTGGTAATAAATAGATAATAATTTCTACAGGTGATCAAAATGAAACTAACCTTCCTGGGCACAGGAGCAGGTAAACCCAGCAAAATGCGGAACGTCTCGGGCTTTGCCCTGGACATGGTGGAAAACTACGGCTACGCCTTCCTTTTTGACTGCGGCGAAGGCACTCAGCACCAAATCATGTACACAAACCTCAAACTCTCCCATATCAAATGCATCTTTATCACCCACCTCCACGGCGACCACATCTACGGTCTGCCGGGGCTTTTGGGCACAAGGTCCTTTGAAAACCAAAAGGATCCCCTTACCGTCTACGGCCCTAAGGGGATTAAAACCTTCCTCGATACGGTCCTTGAAGTCAGCGGAACCCACCTCACCTATCCCCTGGAAGTTGTAGAGGTAAACTCAGGAGACGTCTTCCACTTTGACCGCTTCACCATCGAAGTCGCTCTCCTAGAACACGTGGTTCCCAGCTTCGGCTACAGGCTGGTGGAAACCTCTCCTGAATCCCTGGATGCAGATAAGCTGAAGGAACTGGGCATTCCGCCAGGCCCCATCTACGGCAGGTTGAAAAACCGCGAAACGGTGGTGGTAGACGGGAAGGTGCTCTCCGGCGAAGACTTCCTCCTTCCACCAAAAGTCCGGAGGATCGTGACCATCTGCGGCGACACCAGGAAGTGTGCTGTTTCTGTTCAGCTTGCAAGAGACGCAACGGTGCTAGTCCACGAAGCAACCCACATGGTGGATGAAGCGGAAAAGGCCTACAAGTACTTCCACTCCACCTCGAAAGATGCCGCAACCGTCGCCATCGAAGCTGGAGTTAAGAGCCTGGTTTTGAACCACACCAGCTCTCGCTACTTCGATGGAGGCGCAGAATTGCTGGAAGAAGCTAGAGCCATCTTCCCCAAGACCTACATTGCAAAAGACCTTGCAGAGTTCCGCGTTAAAGACGAGGGAGCAGAACCCGATATCCTTTAAAACAACACGCCCTGCCTTGTGGCAGGGGTGTCTCTACTGAATGACAAATACGTTATATCCTTTAGCTTCAACCTGCTTCTTCAACGCCTCGGCATTCTGCTTTTCTCTAAATGCGCCAACTTGCACGTAGTAAGGTCCGGAACCTGTTCCCAGCACGTAGGTCTCAAAGCCTGCTGCCTGGAGGGCTGCTTCAGCTTTCCGCGCCTCTGTGAGGCCGGAGAAAGTACCTACTCTCACCTTGTAGAGAGCGCCTGAGGTATTGGGGGCTATGGTGCCCGGGAAGTCTGCAGAGGCTTCCGCAGCATCCTCCTTCACTTCGCCTTTGCTGTCAGGTGCTCCGGTACTTCCCTCCCCTCCTACCGTGACGTTCGGCAGAGGATCGGCGTTTGCCAGCTTATCGAGGAGGAAGTTTCCGAGCAGGACGCCAAACCAGACCGCCATCACACCTAAAGCCACAAACCCAACGTAAAGCCAACGGTTGTCTTTAAACGCATAGCTGGGTTTTCTTGCCAAACTCCTCTCAACTCCTTCCCACTGGAGCATGGGTGTACAATTCAATCTATTAGTACCGGAACTCTTTTATGTCTAATCTATGCTCTAAAATTTCCAAGCATTCCCCAACTAGATACAAAGATCCAACCAGTGCTGTCATGGGGGAGTTCGTTGTGTTGTCGAGAGCATCTTCCAGGCTCGGGCAAATCTCGTGCGGAGTGTTTTTGAAGCATTCAGCAAGTTCTTCCGGTTCTACTGATCTTTTATTAGCGATCCGAGGCAAATATACCTTCTCAAACCTGCCATCTAAAAGGCCTGCAAGAGTCCTGTAGTCTTTGTCGGCCATGCAAGCAAAGATCAAGTCGGCTCTGATGCCTACCTCCTGGACGAACTCCACAAACCTGATCATGGCCTCTTCGTTGTGGGCTCCGTCCACCAGAAGGCGTATCTCCGGAAAGTACTGGAGCCTTCCCGGCCAGACGGCGCCCTCTAGAGAGGTGTTTGTGATTTCCAGTCCCAGGGTTTCGAGAGTTAGGAGAGCTGTGAGGGCGTTTGTCCCCTGATGCCTCCCGAGAAGCGGCAAAAGCCCCTGAAAGCCCAGTTTGGGCAGGGTAAGATTTGTGGGGTTTAGGCCGTTTAGTTCCATCTCTATAGGCAGAAACTCTCTGGCAAGAACCACTTCAGAGCTTCTTTTTGCAGCCTCTTCTACGAATACGTCCTCCAAGTTCTTTTCTAGGGGTGCGATCACGGCCTTTCTGCCCCGCTTCAAGATCCCCGCTTTCTCTCTAGCGATGAGCTCCGGACTGCTGCCTAGGAGTCTGACGTGGTCAAGTCCGATGGAGGTGATCACCGCTATTTCGGGATCCACGATGTTTGTGGCATCGAGCCTTCCGCCAAGACCGGTCTCCCAGATGATGTAGTCGGGTTTTCGCTCTTGGAAGTAGAGAAGGGCAACCAAAGTCAGCTGTTCAAAGTAGCTGAGTTCCAGATCGCGGAGGGTTTTGGAAGAAAAGATTTGGCTGTAGATGGAGGCAAAGTCTTCCTTTTTGATGTGGTTTTTCCCGATGCTGATCCGCTCTGTAAGTTCTAAAAGGTGAGGGGAGTTAAAGCGCCCTACCTCATACCCTAAAGCCTCCAGTCCTGAGCGGATCATGGCACCGGTTGAACCTTTGCCGTTTGTGCCGGCAATGTGGATAAACTTCAGTCCCCTTTCAGGGTGTCCCAGCACTCTGGCGGCCTTTCCCATGCGGGCCAGAGTTGCTGTTCGCGGAAAATGCTGGCTTTGTTCTAAGTAGAATACTGCCTCTTGGAAGTTCATCACATATTTCCCTTCTTTGTTAAAAGCCCGGGTAATCCCGGGCCTTTTTGCGTCGTTAAGATAGTTCCTGAAGCCTTTCCGCAAGCTTCTTGTGCTTGGCCTCAAAGTCCTTCAGTTTTTCCTGTTCTTTTTCAATGACCTCTTTTGGAGCTTTGGCAAGGAAGCCCTGATTGCTCAGCTTAGCTTGAGCCCTCTTGATCTCGCCTTCGACGTTCTCCATTTCCTTTTTGATGCGGGCAATCTCCATGTCCAGATCGATAAGATCCTGGAGGGGGAGATAGGCGGTGACTCCCGGAACAACGGCCGTTACGGCCTTTTCAGGTTTCTCGCCGTCTAGTTTTAGAACCTCTTGAGCTTTTGTCAGCGCTTTCAGGTAGCTGATCTGCTCGTCGAGGAGCCTTCCTTCGTAGAGAATCCTGATCTCTTTGCCCGGTGCAACACCGAGTTCGGCCCTGATGTTGCGGATCTTGGTGATCAGCTCAACGAGCTCGTTGATGTCTCTTTCTGCCTCTTCATCGAGGAACTCCAGTTTCCCTGCCGGCCACTGGGAGATCATAATGCTCTCGCCTTGGTGGGGCATGGTCTGCCAGATCTCCTCGGTGATGAAGGGAACATAAGGATGGAGGAGCTTCAAGATGGTGTCCAAGCTCAACCACAGCACGTACCGGGTTTCGGCCTTAGCTTCTTCACCGATGTGTCCGTACAGGGCAGGTTTGGAAAGCTCGATAAACCAGTCACAGAACTCGCCCCAGACGAAGTCGTAGAGAAGTCTTGCACCTTCGCCGGTTTCGTATTTCTCCAGGAGCTTGGTTAGCTGCTGGGAAACCTTGTTCAGCCTGGTGAGGAACCAGCGGTTGGCAAGTAGGGTCGGCTCTTTCTTCTCGGGAACTTTGCCTTCCAGGTGCATGAGGGCAAACCTCGATGCATTCCAGATCTTGTTCATGAAGTTGCGGCTGGCTTCAACCTTCTCCATGTGGAAGCGCATATCGTTACCTGGTGCAACGCCGTTGACCAGGGTAAATCTCAGCGCATCTGCTCCGAACTGGTCAATGACCTCCAACGGATCGATGCCATTTCCCAAAGACTTCGACATCTTCCGCCCCAGGTGGTCGCGGACCAGACCGTGGATGTAGACATCCCTAAAGGGCACATCGCCCATGAATTCAAGGCCCATGAACACCATTCTGGCTACCCAGAAGTAGATGATATCGAAGCCTGTCACCAGAACCGATGTGGGATAGAAGTAGTCCAGTTCGGCGGTTTTCTCCGGGAAGCCCATGGTGGAAAATGGCCACAGAGCCGAGCTGAACCAAGTGTCAAGAACATCGGGATCCTGAGTGAGTTTCTCCGAACCGCACTTCGGACAGTGGGTGGGGTTCTCTCTAGGAACGATGACCTCACCGCAGTCGTCGCAGTACCATACTGGGATTCTGTGTCCCCACCAGAGCTGCCTGCTGATGCACCAGTCTCTGACGTTTTCAACCCAATTGAGGTAGAGTTTGGCGAAGCGCTCGGGGTAGAACTTGATTCTTCCGTCTTTAACTGCTTCGATGGCGGGCTTTGCCAGAGGTGCCATCTTGACGAACCACTGCTTGCTGACCAGAGGTTCGATAACCGTATCGCAGCGGTAGCAGGTGCTTACCGCATGGGTGGTGTCCTCTACCTTGACCAGATACCCTCCGGCTTCAAGATCGGCTACCACTCTCTTTCTAGCTTCATATCTGTCAAGCCCCGAATACTTCCCGGCAGCTTCCGTCATCACCGCATCAAAACCGATCACAGTTTCGATGGGCAGGTTATGCCTGGTGCCAACTTCGAAGTCGTTGGGGTCGTGACCCGGTGTGATTTTCACAACGCCGGTGCCAAACTCAGGATCCACGTACTCGTCGGCGACAATTGGGATCTTTCTGCCAACCAGAGGAAGAATGACCTCTTTACCTACTAGGGCAGCGTAGCGTTCATCGTCAGGGTGAACTGCAACGGCAGTGTCTCCGAGCATGGTCTCAGGCCTGGTTGTGGCGATCTCGATGTACCCCGAGCCATCTGCAAGGGGATAGCGGATATGCCAGAAGTGACCGTTCATGTCAGTATGCTCTACCTCGACGTCGCTCAGTGCCGTGTTGCAGCTAGGACACCAGTTGATGATGTAGTCGCCTTGGTAGATGAGGCCTTTTTCGTAAAGGCTGACGAAGACCTCTCTTACAGCTTTCGAGCAGCCTTCATCCATAGTGAAGCGTTCTCTTTCCCAATCGCAGGATGAGCCGAGTTTCTTCAGCTGATTGATGATGGTGCTGCCGTACTTTTCCTTCCACTGCCAGACTCTTTTCAGGAACTCTTCTCTCCCGAGATCGTGACGGGTGAGGTTCTCTTTTTCCCGCAGAGCCTCTTCAACTTTGATCTGGGTCGCAATACCGGCGTGGTCTGTGCCAGGTATCCAGGCAGTGTTCTTCCCCTTCATACGGTTAAAGCGAACGAGGATATCCTGCAGAGTGTTGTCGAGAGCGTGGCCGATGTGCAGATGTGAGGTGACGTTTGGCGGCGGGATAACAATGCAGAACGGTTCCTTTTCTCCTGTGTTATCTACTTCGCCGTGGAAATAGTTGTTTTTCACCCAAAAATCGTACAAACGGTCCTCAACCTGTTTGGGATCGTAGACTGTACTGAGATTTTTCTCGCTCATCACAATACCTCCTAATAAAAAAACCTTCCAATCCATAAGGACGGAAGGCCGTGGTACCACCTTAATTCTTCCTGAAAGGAAGCACTCTCATGCGTTAACGGGCATTACTCGTTGCCGACTAAGCCATTTACAAACCTCACCGGCAAAGCTCCGAGGCGACCTTCACAAACTTCGCTTTAGCAGCTTCCACCAAACGCTGCCTCTCTGAGAAAGCTAGGCTTGTTACTCCTCCTCTTCATAGCCTATCTTATTTTATTAAAAATATAGCCCATCGCACCCTAAATGTCAAACTTTTTTCAGCGTAAAACCTTAAGGAAAAAAGCCCTGCTGCAGGTCTTACAGACCCCTAACACATGTGGACACACGGGAAAAGCTTACCATGCAAGGTAAGCTTTTTGGAAGGAGTATAAACGTATTTTTAAAGAGTCAATCAGAAAGGAGGTGGTTTTCATGTGCCTTATTGGACCTCGCGGAGGGAAAAAGGTTACCTTACTCTTCCCATCCCCATAGAAAGGTCTCCTCCCGTAACAAAGAGGTGATTGGCAAGCTTTTCCGGTGCTCTGAAGTACTCTTCAATATCGTAGCGCAGAATCTGGGGATGGACCCTTGTGGACTTACCGTTAACATCAATTACATAAAACTTTTCGCTGGATTTCTCCTGGACCACATCTAGAGAAAGCTCCACATAAGGACCGTATACTTTGGAAATCACGGAGTGGACCTTGATTGCCAAATCTTCCAAAGCCTTTTTGTCTTTTTCGCTGAGGACCCGCCCGGTCTTGATGATGCGCTTCGGCGTGCTGGTATACAGGAAAGGCCATCTGGACGTTCGTGCCGCAATGAGAGTCACCCGCGGGTGGGGATCTGCTAGAAGGTGCAGGCGGAAGTCTGCAGGCTCGCCTTTGTAGTAGATAGGCTCGATCCCCCGCTGCAGAATATAGCCGTTTTCTTGGATGGCTCCTAAAAGCCACTCTATCTCATTCGCAGAGTAGGTATGCAAGGTGTCCGAGGTCGATGTGTAGACAGTGTAGTCCTCGCTCTGCTTTTGTACGATAAACATATCCTGGCCGAAAGAGCCCCGGTCCGGTTTTAGGTAGAACAGGCTAAACATCCGATAGGCCTTTTCAAATGTGCCGGAGAAAGTCTCCGGCACAGCGATGCCATTTTGAGCCAGTATTTTTGCCACCTGGCTTTTGGAAAACTGAGTTATCGGATTAATGAACGCCGATCGGGGCAGCCTGCTTCTGTTTTCCGGCCGGCTGGGATAGGTGCGATCGAAGACGAAGTTCGGCTTTGGCAGCTTGAGGTGGTGCCATTCTTCATCGAAGTAGTAGCCATTAATCTGCTGTTTTGTCAACTGGCTTTCGTCAAAAACGTAGCTTAAAACCGACCCCTTCATAAAGTACCGGATGAACCTCTCGGCGCTTTCGTCGTCCAAACCTCTTGCCATGATCCCCAATACCGGTCCTGCAGAGATTTCGCTTCCTATCTTTCTCACAGTTATTTCTCGTGAACTAGGAAGATAAAACGATTTGACGATTAAGATACCATAACTCTTCTTATTTACCACCTGTACCTTCTCGGCTCCCAGGTAGATTTCAAACTTATCAGGGAGCCTTGTAAGGAAAGTACGATTCAGCTCAATCTGGTTTTTTGTCCATCTGCCCCGTACCATCTGCATGTTAAACGCTTATGAAGTAGGTAACTGAAAGTGTGCTTGTAGATCCCGGATGACCCTCGAAAGTAATGGTGACATCCTCGCCTATCGGCCCTCTCAGGGGGCTGTTGAAGTACCGGCTGATGAAAGGATCGGTTTCTGTGAACTCCTGCCAGAGCACAGTTCCACCTTCAGACTCGATGGTGAGGAGTTTCCCTGGGTCGGCAGAAGGTGCGTTTGCTGCCCAGATTTGCGTAATGTGGACTCTGGCTCCAGGAGCGCCAACGGGGATGGTGATCACGGAGTTTTCGCCGACCTCACTGGTGACTGAGATGCCGTCGCTAGGTGGGCAGCATTTCACTTTAATACCCAAAGCTTTCTACCTCCTTTCAAAGCTAAAATATGCCCGAAGGAAAGTTTTGCTGCGGGTAGATAGGTTCAACTCAAATGTAGGTTACTTGGGGTTTTTAGCACAGGCAAAAACTCTCCTAAGTCTTGCTCAAAGTGGTGATCATCCTGCAAGGACCTTGGAGTAGACCTCCAAGGTGCGCTCAACCATTTGATCAAGGGAGTAAAACCTTTCCACAAGGGACCTGGCTGCACTACGGCACTTTTTAAAGAACTTAGGTTTTTTTAAGAGGAGAAGGTCCTTCAAGATTGCATCTCTGCTGGGCACATCTCCCGTTATACCGCTTAGATCAAGGTTTTCCGGGGATACTTCAGCGGTGGTGATTAGACCGTAGTAGTTCTCTCCCAAAACGCCACAGGCAAGCCCGAGAGCCATTCCTTCCCTGATGGTCCTGCCGCAGGCAAAAAGCACGTCAACCTGCTGCATGATTGGCAAAAGTTCTTCCTGCCACCCCACAAAAACGGCGTTTCTCCCCAGCGGAACCTCTCTATCTGAAGCCACAAGAAGTAGTAAGCCTGCTTTCTGAACCGCAGCTGCCAAAGCTTCGAGCCCAGGCACTTTTTTCTCGGTGAGCCTTCCGGCATAGAGCACTATGAGGGGTTTGCTCGGCGCTTTGTCTGGAGGGGGCTTATACTTTTCAAGATCAACTCCATTTGTGATCAGCACCGTCTTTTCCTGGAGCTCATCTGGGAGGCCTTCTTTGGTCCTTCTGCCAACTGCGATCAGAGCGTTGGCTTTTTCAAGCCTCTGATCTGCCCTTATGCCAAGTCCGTGAATGGTAAAAACCACAGGGACGCCGTAGATCTCCTTCCAGCGCACCGCTAAAGCGTAAGTCCAGGAGGAATGAGCGTGGACAATATCCACATTAGGGAGAAGTGTCTTTGCATCAGATCTTGTGAACACCGGAATCCCGTTTTCCGCCATGATTTTGCGAAACTCTTTGGCAAGGCGTGGATAGGCCTTCTCGCCGATAAGCATAAATGAAACCTTTACACCCTTGCGTTTAAGTCCAACTGCAAGCTCTATGGTGTGTGTGGTCTGTCCTCCCTGAAAGAGAATGTTAACCAGTAAAACATGCATAACCAGCACCTCTCTAAAGGCTATGCAATCCTTTTCCGGGAGTGTATGGCTCTGAGGTCTTCTTCCGATGTATTAGAGCCCCGAAATTGAGCCAAACTATTTTTACAGCCGCACTTATACTTGAGCGATCTGCTGCAAAACCTCGTCACACTCCACTGGTGTGCATATCAGGTTACATAGATTTACCACTGTCTTTGGCTGGTATGTTTTTTCTAGGGATGCTAAAACTAAAAACAAAGCACTCCATCAGAAAGGAAGACTCCTCAAATGAAAGCGACAGGTATCGTGCGTAGAATAGATGACCTGGGCAGAGTCGTCGTACCTAAAGAGCTCCGGGATTCACTGAAGATTACCGAAGGCGACACCATTGAAATATTCACCGCAGAAGACGGCGAGATAGTTCTTAAGAAATACTCTCCGATGGCTGAGCTCAGCGACGTGATGACCAGTTACGCACAGACGCTGAGCAGTGCCGCCGGAGCCAGTGTGATCATTACCGATAAAGACACCGTTGTGGCTACCAGCAATGTGGATATGGATATCAATCAGAGGCCTGTCGGTGACCGGGTCAAGCAGGTCTTTGACGAACGGAGAACCATCGCATTCAAGAGCAACGCGCCCAGCGAAGTAGTAGACTATCCCGAATTCGATAATTTCAAATCAAGAAACTTCATTGTGACTCCGGTAATCTCTCCAGCAGGAGATTTTCTCGGCACGGTTATCCTTGCCTCTGAAAGCGAACTCTCCGATTTTGAATCGAAAATCGCCGAAACCGCTGCTAGCTTTATCGCCAAACAAGTTGAAGTGGACTAAACCCAAAAACAAAGAGCAGGCGCTTTGAGCTTTAACTTTGACAGACCGTTGACCTAGTGAACTGTCTGTCTTAAAAAAGCAAATCGCTGCCTGCTCGTTTTTTTAGGTTGCAATCGGTTTCGGTTTAGCTCTCCACCCTACTTCTGCCAGGGTAATACTGCCTTCGCTTTAAAAATGCCCTTTTTCAAAGCCTCCATGTGCCTGTCCTTCACCGAATGGAGGGCAAACAGCACCGTGCCAGGCGCTGCTTTGGAGACTGCATAGATCTGCCTTGCAAGCTCCAACGGAGAAAAACCCATGAAAGGTCCAAGGCCGGTGTAGACCGGGATCTGGGGATTGAGGTCTTTGGCAAACTCCGTCATCTTAACTACGTACTCAGTATCGGTGGAGTAGATCATAGGTGCCAGGTAGTCCAGCAGTCCTTCTTCCAGCCAAAGGGCCCAGTTCTGCCCTTTGCTTGCCCTTGCGTGCTCGAGCTCTGGGAAAATCGCTGTAGACAGCAAAACACCTGGAAACTCTTTTCTTGCCCGGCGGACAAAGCGGGTGATGTTGTCTTCACGAAACTTCAGCCACAGAGCCCACTCCTGGCTGTCTTTGGTAAGTTCCAGAGCATCGAGACCGGTCTTTTCTTTGAAAACCTTCACTGCACTGTCGCTGAAGCTGAAAGCCTCATTGAAACAGGCAGTCTCGCCGTAGCGGATGTAGTCCAAGTGCAAGGCTGAAAACCCGTAGGTGTGCAAAAGCTCTTTGAACAGGGAGATCAAGAAGTCCTGGACTTCGTCAAGAGCCGGCTCCAGCCAATAGAAGCCCCGCTCCACGTTGGACTGGAGTTTGCCGTCTCGCCTTTTCCCAAGCCACTCTGGGTGGAGATCGGCCACAGACCCCTTCTCACCGAAGCCTGCAAAGAAGCAATGCACCCACGGATGGATCTCAATCCCCGCCTTATTGCACTCTTCCTGCCACACGGCTAGTGGATCCCAGCCCTCATACTGAGGCATCTGGGTGGCAAACTTTGACGGGTAGATGGTATAGCCGTGGTAGTAGACTTCTAGAAGCAGCAGGTTGAAGCCGCTGTCCTGCAGCCTCTTCACCGTTTTCCTGATCTCGTTTGGGGTTTTTTCCGTCTGTTCGTGCCAAATACCCCGTACCTCTACGGTTCTGGACGGCAGACTCTTCAGATACAGGTCTTCGATCTCTGATCTTGTGGTTGGAGCAGCGCTCGAGCTGGAAAGAATCCCCTCTTCTGCCATCTTCTCCGCTAAGATCCTTGCTCCGTCTCTTTCAGTCGTCTCATCGGTTAAGACCTTGATCTCGTCGTTTTCCAGGTACACTCTCGATCCGTACCAGAGGTTCTCCTGCAGCCAATTCTGGGCCTCTCCGTGTCCGGAGACCACAAACCCGTCTTCAGGTATGCGGCTGTTGTTTGAACCAAACTCAGTCACTATGCCACCTGCCACCACAAACTCGGTACCGTATGGGTTGGTCCCGGTAGTAGGTTTACCGTAGTCTCTGGTGTAGACCACCAGCTGATCGGTACCTCTCCCTCCTGGATATGCTGTTTCAGTAGGATTGATTATCACTCTTCTCGTCTGCATGTCAGTTCCTCCGCATTCATCAATTCCCTTCGATTATACCAGACTCTACCTGTACTAAGCCCCTCCAAAGCACAAAAAAACTCCCCAAGATAGGCAGCGGACCAGTGTCCGCTGCTATCTACGGGGAGCGCAGAAAACTTAGTCGTTGAACGTTATTTCCTCTTTAACCCTTAAGGCGTGTTTGAGAACCTCATCCATGTGCCCTACAGGGATCACCGTAAGTCCCTTAAGGATCTCTTTGGGCACTTCTTTGAGATCCCGCTCATTGGCTTTGGGAATCAAGACCGTCTTGATACCGGCCCTCTGTGCTCCGAGAAGTTTCTCCTTGAGTCCTCCAATAGGCAGGACCCTGCCTCTGAGGGTAATCTCTCCGGTCATAGCAACATCCCAGCGTACGGGCTTGCAGCTGAGGGCTGATACCAAAGCCGTCGCCATGGTGATGCCCGCGGAAGGACCTTCTTTGGGAACTGCACCTTCAGGTACGTGGATGTGGATGTCCTTGTGGTCGTGGAAGTCGGGGTCGATACCCAGATCTTCTGCTCTGTAGCGGGTGTAGCTGAGAGCCGCTTGAGCCGACTCTTTCATGACGTCGCCTAGCTTACCGGTGAGGGTTAAACCGCCCTTTCCAGGGACTACGCTAACCTCAATAGAGACGATGTCTCCTCCCACAGGAGTCCACACAAGGCCTGTGGCAACTCCCACTTTGTCTTCAGTCTCGGCTATGCCGAAAGTGTAGGAAGGTACGCCCAGGTACTTCTCCAAGTTGTTTTTCGTGATCCTGATGGGTTTTTCTCTACCTGCAACGATTTCTTTTGCAGCCTTGCGGTAGAGACTAGCTAGAGTCCTCTCTAAGTTCCTCACGCCGGCCTCTTTGGTGTACTCGCGAATGATGGCAAGTACCGTCGTTTGCGAGATCTCCACGTCGCCTTCTTTTAGTCCGTGGGCCTCTAGTTGCTTGGGCATCAGGTGGCGGAGAGCGATCTGCATCTTCTCCACCTCAGTGTAGCCCGGAACTTCGATAACTTCCATACGGTCTAGAAGTGGTTGCGGTATATCCATGGCGTTGTTCGCCGTAGTGATGAACATTACTCGCGAAAGATCGAAAGGCACCTCCAGGAAATGATCCTGGAAAGCGTTGTTCTGTTCTGGGTCTAGGACCTCAAGGAGGGCTGAAGCCGGATCTCCTCTAAAGTCCGAGGACATCTTGTCTACTTCGTCCAGAAGAATCACAGGATTCTTAGACTTTGCATCGCGCATGGACTGGATGATCTTGCCGGGTAGAGCTCCTACATAGGTCCGCCTGTGGCCTCTAATCTCGGCCTCATCGCGAACTCCACCTAACGAAAAGCGCACAAACTTGCGGTTTAGGGCTCTTGCCACCGACTTTGCCAGCGAAGTTTTACCTACTCCAGGTGGCCCCACTAGGCACAGGATTGGACCCTTCATGCTCTTGGTCAGTTTTTTCACCGCCAAAAACTCCAGGATTCTTTCCTTAACCTTTTCCAGACCGTAATGGTCTGCATCAAGGATACTCTCTGCTTTGATAATATCTATATTATCTTTGGTCTCGGTTTTCCAAGGCAAAGCAATTATCCAATCCAGGTAGTTGCGCACAACTACAGCTTCGGCGGTTCCAGGCGGCATCTTCTCCAGCCTGGAGACTTCCTTCAAGGCCTTTTCCTTGGTATCCGGACTTAGGCCTAACTTCTCGATCTTCTGCCTGTACTCCTCAAGTTCTTCGTACTTGTCTTCGTCTTCGCCGAGCTCCTGCCTAATGGCTTTGAGCTGCTCTCTGAGGTAGTAGTCTCTTTGGCTCTTGTCCATTTGCCGACGTACGCGGGTGGAGATGTTCTTTTCCAGTTCGAGAATCTCCAGCTCTTTGGAGAGAAGAACGTTAAGAAGTTCTAGGCGCTCCTTGACGTCAAAGGTCTCCAAGATCTGCTGCTTATCCTCTACCCTGATTAAAAGCTGCGATGCGATGTTGTCGGCAAGCTTTCCCGGTTCGGAGATCTCATCCAGGGACGCAACTACTTCTAGAGGAAGTTTCTTAGAAAGCTTCACGTACTTTTCAAAGAGCGACGAAGCACTCCGCATGAGGGCTTCTGTCTCCCTGTCCAGCTTCTCGTCAACGGTCAGGATTTCGATGTTGGCAGTGTAGTACGGATCGCTCTGAACGAGACTGAGAATTCGCACTCTACTGATACCCTCTACCAAAATCCGAATGTGACCTTCGGGAAGCTTCAAAAGCTGCTTAATCTCTACCAAGGTCCCAATTTCGTAAATGTCATCTATCTCAGGCTCTTTCACCCTGGCTTCTTTTTGGGCTGCAAGTATCATCATCCTGTCAGAAACCATCGCTTGCTCTAAAGCATTGATGGATCTTTCGCGACCCACTTCAAGTGGAGTCACCATGCCAGGGTAAACCAGCATTCCTCGAAGTGGCATTAACGGCCATTCTTCCCTTAAGGAGGTAATAGGCTTTTGGCTATCTTCGAGATTTCTGGAATGCATATCTTTTTCCATATAACAGCCACCTCCATTTCTTAACTCTACATTACCCGTTTACTTTGCTGACCAAACTTCCTGCAGATGCGAAAAGCAGCGCTCGGCTGCGAAATACTTCTTCGAGCATCTCTTCTACTTTCGCAACAGGAACTACCTTCAGCGGAAGGCCTTCGAAGTAGTCTTTGTAGTTGGCTTTGGGAATGAAGACCTTCTTCACACCTGCCCTGACCGCTGCATCGATCTTGGCAGGCACCCCTCCCACAGGACGGACCATGCCTCTCACGCTGACCTCGCCGGTGAAGGCATAGTCGTTTGGAACCGGTTCGTTCTTGATGGCAGAGTACAGTAGAGCTGCAAGCGCTAGCCCTGCCGACGGACCGTCTACAGGAATTCCCCCTGGGAAGTTAACGTGAATGTGGTAACTTGATAGGTCTTCCCCGATAATATACCCTAAAACGGTCATGACGTTTTCCAGCGAGGAGCGCACAAGGCTCTTGCGCCTGAGCTTCTGCCCGTAACCCTGTCCGATCTCTTCTTCTTCGACGATTCCGGTTACAACCAACTTACCTGTGCCGTTTGCCAGGTAGAAGGCCTTGGCTTCGATGTCCATCACAGAGCCCAGGTGCGGCCCGTACACTGCCAGACCGTTTACAGCGCCGACGATTCGTTCTGAAGACGCCTTTACCAGCGGCCTTGGCACGTAGTGGCCTGATGTGACTACCCACTCCACGTCTTCTTTCCTGATTCTGTCTTTACCCTCGCTGAAGGCAAGGCCTTCGGCGATCTGCACCATGTTCACCGCATCTCGCCCGGAGTAGGCGTGCTGCGTAATGACATCGATCACTTCGGGATCGTACTTTGCGCCGATCTTCTTCAGGGCGCCTTCGGCGATTCTTGCGATCTCGTCTTCGGTGAGAGCTCTGAAGAAGATCTCCGTGCACCTTGAACGGAGAGCCGGCGGTATCTCCTCAGGACTTCTGGTGGTTGCGCCCACCAGGCGGAAATCTGCAGGAAGCCCGTTTTGGAAGATATCGTGAATGTGTTCGGGGATGTTCTTGTTATCTGGAGAGTAGTAAGCGCTTTCAAAGAACACCCTCCGGTCTTCTAAAACTTTCAGGAGTCTGTTCATCTGAATGGGATGCAGCTCGCCTATCTCATCTAAAAACAAGATGCCGCCGTGGGCTTTGGTCACAGCGCCCGGCTTTGGCTGGGGGACACCTGCCACCCCGAGGGGGCCGGCTCCCTGATAGATGGGATCGTGCACCGAACCCATAAGGGGATCGGCGATGCCCCGATCGTCGAATCTAGCTGTAGTCGCATCTATCTCAACAAAGGCTGCATCCGGCAAAAACGGCGTGCCTTTTGAGTGTTTGGCTTCTTCCAGAACAACTCTTGCTGCTGCAGTTTTGCCAACTCCCGGAGGACCGTAGATGATAACGTGCTGGGGATTTGGTCCGAAGAGAGCAGCGCGAAGGGCTCTGAGTCCGTCTTCCTGACCAACCAGCTCTCTGAAGTTGGCAGGCCTCGTTTTTTCTGCTAGAGGTTCCGAGAGCGATATGGATCTGAGCCGCAGCAGCTTGTCCATCTCTTTCTGGCTCTCTTTTTCCACTGCGGTCTTGCTTCCCTGCTGGGCTTTTAAGAGATTCCAGAAGTAGATTCCGACAATAATCGAAAAAATCATACTCAGTATGACTAGAAACTGCACAAAGGCATTCATCGGCAGACCTCCTAAAACTTACTGCGTTGTTAGTATATCCATGCCTCATGCCTTTAACCTTTCCTTCGCAAAGAAAAAGGGAGTGTTGCAAAACTACTAAATAAGTAGGGAGCAACGCTCCCTTTTTTGTTAGGNNCAGATTTGCTTTTTATGCAGTCTCTTCTTTTTGACTCTTGGAAACCAGCGGCCTTACACCTTCGTTCACCACTTCTTTGGTTATCCGCACCGACTTGATGTCAGGATCCGATGGAATCTCAAACATCAAATCCAGCATGAGCTCTTCCAAAATGGCGCGGAGACCGCGAGCCCCGGTCTTTCTTTCAATAGCCTTTCGGGCTATAGCGGTAAGGGCTTCGTCGTCGAAGGTCAGCTTCACGTTATCCATTTCCAGGAGCTTCTGGTACTGCTTGACAAGGGCGTTCTTAGGCTCCCTCAAAATTCTGACCAACGCCTCTTCATCAAGAGCATCCAGCGAGCAGAGAATTGGCACTCTGCCCACGAACTCCGGAATCAGACCGTATTTCAGGAGATCTTCAGGCATAACCTGCGTGA
>LSQX01184872.1_pt1 | contig 102172 bp, 91 predicted proteins | sample 654561 | NCBI WGS metagenome assembly LSQX01 (sample SAMN04489861, study PRJNA283612) | anaerobic digester metagenome | isolation source: 4 biogas reactors fed with cattle manure at either 37C or 55C with and... | place: Denmark: Kongens Lyngby | collected 2014 | reverse complement strand
AGCTCCTCTTCTTCCATCCGCTTCTCTTTTTCGCTTCTGGCCTGATTCAGAAGGATACCAGCCTTATGGGCGGCGTCCTTCATCACCATCTCCACAAATGCATCCAACCGGTTGTTCATGTCCTGTATGTCCATAAGCCACCTCAAATCTTTAATCCGATTGCTTCACGCACATAGTGCGTGATCGCATCAACCGCCTTCTTACTGCCATGCCTGTCTGGAATCTCAATGATCAATGGCGTCTGATAAGTCAGTTTCATTCTATAGAGCTCATTCTGAACCAGATCGGCCAGTTTCTCGGTGATCAGTATGAGCCCGATATCAATGTCTTTTAAGGCTTTGGTTAGCATATCAAGCACCTCATCCTTTTCATGCACAACAACGCCTTCGATCCCGGCAAGACGCATTCCGATTTTCGTATCCAAATTGTCACTAATCAAAAACATTTTCATACGACATGCACCCTGTTTCCATTCTGCTCTATCCAATCGGGAAAAACGGAGCACTCTTTTAGTTTTCAGCGCTTAACCCAAATTGAACAGAGGGTGGCTAAGTTAGTCTGGTACTCTTCCAGCACGTAAATTTAACCCCGTTGTGTACTGGTATGAGATCTTTTGTCAGAGCATAGCTGGCAGGATAAAACTTAGCCGTTCAAAATTAGAATCGTAACGATCAACCCATATATCGCAATACCTTCAGCAAGACCAACGAAGATCAGGGTTTTACCCAAAAGCTTCGAATCTTCGCTGATGGCACCCAATGCAGCTGATCCTGTTGATGCAACGGCAATCCCTGCACCAATAGATGCAAGCCCGGTTGACAGTGCAGCTGCCAAATACCTCAGGCCACTGTCACCGATTGCTTCTTCGGTACCATCGGCTGCCATCGCAGAAATTGGCATCAGAATAATGGTTGCAACAATCAGCAACCCGAATAAAGCTGTAATATTAATACCCATAAGTCTTCTTGCATTTTTCCCCTTCATCCCTTTCCGGATGCACACGATGCCAAGCCCTATCATACATAGAACCAAGAAAATAGAAATAACCAGTACAAAGATCATAACGCTCCTCCATATCATAGAATTCTTCAATGAAAATACATCTATATCATTTCAGCTCATTGTCTCCGCAAACACGATTGGGATGGAACCGCCTGCCATCTCCTGAGAAAAAACGGCTGAACATCTCATAATACTGCAACCTTAGGCACTGTATCCCGACGATTAACCCTTCCAGCCCGATAATCAACAGATTTCCAACGATAAGCACCACAACTTTACCTGCGCCATTAACCATCCCATACAGGGTCCATATGGCCAATGCAAGCCCCGCATGGCTTAGTGCGAAAGCGGATACCCTAACAAAAGAAATCGTATTGCTTAAAAAACCAAGAACAGCCTCAAACACTTCAAAAAAGCCTTCCACAAAGCTTCCACCGTTATTGGAATGGCGATGCTTAAAAAAGGTCCTTTCAAGCTTCTCTTTGAACAGGATGAGAATAAGAGGAATTATTACGATCACTGCACACAGCCCTATAGACACCGAAGCCGGCCCTTTTACCAGGATGATCAGGATTGTCGCAAGCGTTCCTCCATAAAAGGCCAGGCCCACAAGTCCATTCTTGTCAAACAACAGCCTCCCGTAATCTTTTGCCTTCACACTGTTGAAGACATTGATGATAATGGAAAGGAGGATGATAATCGCACCATAACTGATGGATATGATCAATAACTGATTGATATTTTCCATCGGTGCTCTCCAAACCGGTTTTAGGAGATGTTCATTTCCAAAAAAACTGCCGTATAAAAAGCCAAATCCGATGGAGGAAACCCCAACACAGGCAAGCACCCAGCCCAGGCTCTGTTTTTTGCTGAAAAACATATACAGACCTGCCAGTGCAATAACAGCCCCCTGCCCTACATCTCCAAACATTGCACCAAACATCAGTATATAGGTAAGCGCGATTAAGACGGTGGGATCAACTTCATTATGCGCAGGTATTCCGTACATCGTTACAATTGATTCAAAGGGTTTGAAAAACTTGCTGTTTCTTAATATTGTCGGCGGTTTTAAGCCCCTTACTTCTTCGGGCTCCTCTACCGTCAGAGCAATATCGTCAAGCCCCTTCAGTTGCCCCGATAATTCTAAAAAAGCTCTTTCTGGCATCCACCCGGCAAGATAAAAGGTTTCCTGTGTATGGGCAGCATATTTTCTTACAGCAAACGCCTGCTGCATATAAACCACTCTGCTGTAAAGATTCTGGAACGCGATTCTTTCTTCCTGAATTGCAGCCTGAAACTGTTCATTCAATTGAGCCAGCTTATCTTCCAGATCACGGATCTCCTCTTTCATGGAAACAATTTCATCGGAAGGGAATCCACGGGCTTTTTCAGAAATCCATATCCGCTCAAAATATAGCGAAGAAAGGATATGGTCTATTTTTTCTGATACCACGGCGGGCATGGAATAACAGATCCAAGCTTCCCTGTCGTCACTGGAGAAGGGAACAACGATCACGTCCCTCCCGTTCAGAACCATATCCAATTTCTTGAAGTTTTCCTTTGGAAGTTTTCCAAAACGGATTTTCATGTACTCCAGTTGAAAAAGCTCTTCCAACCTAAACTGCAGATTTCGTATGGGCACAAGCTGTTTTAGGATTTGCCTGTTTCTATCAATTTCGGTCTGGACCTTCTCAATCTCTTTTTCAAAGTTACCCATTTTTTCTTCTAACGCTGATAGATATTCCATCGTTTTGGCAGGTTCAATCTGCTCTTTTGCATAAAAACACCTTTCCTCAGGACAACAAGAGACTATCCGTGCTTTCATGATCCTGTTTACGTTCTCCAGTGCCTTTACTAACCGATCATATGGATTCTCTTCAATAAAGGGTTTTAGCCCCTTTAGTTTCGGCACCTGGTTGAAAGCATGTTCAAGCTGTATATCACAGTCAATAATATGGCGCAGCACAAACCCATCCAATTGATCGACAGGCCCTGCAATATTCACATATTTCATACGTTCAACCGACAATCCTTTCCACTTCCTTCCAATTGCTTTGAATCAACTCTATTTGACTGTTCCCCATCTAACGATGAATGTCCTGAAAACCAACAATATACCGCCGGATCTCATCTTCTGGGAGCTGATACCGTATTCCCTCAATGATGGAGATAATGTTGGAAAGCTCAAACTCCTTCAGATGTAAATAGGACAAGGCGCTGGATATGGTAAACCCGTACTTTCTCAGAAAACGTTTGTGCATGGTGTACATGTATTCCGAATAATTAAGTTCGAAAAACATATGTTTATCCGATGAAAACAGCTCTGCATATTTTGTCTTTGCAACAATTTGTTTGAACGCTTCACTGCCCCGGGCGTCAACCAGCTCATAGATCAAATCCATGGAAAGGCTGTAGCCGTGAGGCACAAGATACCCAAGGATGACACTTCGATCCAGATTATAGATTGCCCTTCCCCTGTAAATCCATAAAAGGTTCATTACATCAATTTCGGTTCCGACCGAATAATCGACAACTTTTGCGTCCATTCCCTGAAGCAAGCTCTTCTTCTTTGAAATAACCAAATTCATGTAATACCTGTCCAAAGACATTTCGATATGAAACAGATTATGGCTCTTATCCTCTGCCAGAAAAGGCCTTAAAATGTGATAATACCCTGTCCCCTTCAGATTCGCAATAAATTCCTGTGAACTGTGTACCTTTGAAAGCCTCGTAATATTCAGAGTGTCATACTTTGACAAAAACAGCAGTGCTTCTTTTGCCAAGGTTGTTGTCCCTTCCATTTCCAGTACCCTGAACAAGCGCTTAATGCTCTCCACCTCGTGTTTCATATAGGCGATCTTCAAAAACGCTTTTCTTTTTCCCCTGGAAAAACAGAACAGCTTTCTAAAGTCATCCAAAAGGCTTTTTTTAAGAATATTCTCAAGCTGTATCCGATGAATATCACACTCATTGATGCCTGAGAGAACACCCCGGTAATGCGTGTGATATTTCAGGATCGCAGCAACGTCGCCAACACTCCTTTGTTGCATCAGCTCGCTGTAATCTTCTGATGTTAATAATTTTCCATACATTGCACGGGTTTTTCCAGCAAGTGCACTATACTCTGCTGCAGCCAATGCCATATCAATCACCGATCACATTGGAAAAGATTATATCCTCCCATTTAGTTGCACATTTCGAAACTTGTTCGTCAAGTTGCATCAGTTTCTCCTGAAGTTTTCGATTTATCCGCTCAATTCCCTCTTGGAGCTCTTTTTCGCCCGACAAAACCAACTGCCGGATTTTTGCATCGGTCATCTCTGTAATTTCTGCCTTTCGAATCTTAATATCATCATGTAGCCTGTCTTCTATTTGTTCTTTTTTCTGAACAGCTTCTGCATAAACTTCCTTCGCCCTGTTTTCTATTTCAAGGATCTTTTCGAAAACTTTATCCATGATGCATTCTCCTTTAACTCTCTGATTTACCACCTTGTAACTATTGTATTATAGCATTCTGATTCCGTATTGCAATAATGACAAATAAAAAAACAAGTTCGTAAAATGAAAAGTTATAAACATGTTATGGAATTCACAACTTTGCTTTTTACTATTGTATTTTTATACATTTGAATGTATAATTATGCTAATGCGCGAACATCGTGTTCTTGGAGGTGTAAATATGGATTTACAGGAAATCATGCAAAAGGATCAACAATATTATATGAATACCTTTGGAAAGCGTGTTCCAGTGTGCTTTACCCATGGTAAGGGAATGTCTTTATGGGATACAGAGGGAAACGAGTATCAGGATTTTTTCTCAGGCATTGCCGTCAGCGCATTGGGGCATTCACATCCTGCAGTTGTAAAGGCTATCTGCGAGCAGGCACAAAAAATAATCCATTGTTCAAGCTTATACTATATTGAGCAGCAGGCAAACCTTGCAGAGCTGATCGTGAGGAACTCCTGTGCGGACAGGGTATTTTTCGCAAACAGTGGAGCAGAGGCCAATGAAGGCGCAATAAAGCTGGCAAGGCTGTATTACAAGAAAAAAGGGTTCCCAAATCGGTTTGAAATCATTACCCTTGATAAATCCTTTCATGGACGAACCCTTGCCACGATAGCCGCAACAGGGCAGGAAAAATATCAAAAGGACTACTCTCCGTTAACACCGAAGTTTCTGAAAGTGCCCATCAACAACCTTGAAGCACTTGAAAATACAATATGCGACGAAACCTGTGCCATTTTGCTTGAACCCATACAGGGAGAAAGCGGTGTGAATCCAACTACCATTGAGTATCTGAGGGGCGTCCGTGAATTATGCGATAAAAATGAAATACTGTTGATTTTCGATGAGGTACAGTGCGGACTTGGAAGGACCGGTAAACTCTTCGGGTATCAGCATTATGGGGTCGAACCCGATATCTTTACTTTGGCGAAAGCCCTGGGTGGAGGATTCCCAATCGGAGCACTGTGTGCAAAAGAATATGTTGCGTCTGCTTTTTCACCAGGCGACCATGGTTCTACCTTTGGCGGCAATCCACTGGCTTGCAACACCGGTTATGCTGTCTTGTCTACCATCATTAACGACGGGCTTTGTGAAAATGCCGCCACGCTGGGAGAGTATTTTTTTGAAAGAATCAATGCGTTGAAGGAAAAGATTCCTGTTTTGGAGGAGGTCCGCGGAAAAGGTCTGATGATTGGAATCCAGTTCAATAAACCTATAGCGAAGGAATTGAACCAAATGTTATTTGCCAGAAAGTACCTCTTGGGCACGGTGGGTGATAATATTCTTCGGGTTTTACCTCCGCTTATTATTACAAGAAAAGATATCGATGGGTTTATTTCTGTGCTGGAAGAATTGCTGTGTGAATTCTAAAAAATACGTACGGTGATCTTCTTTTTCAGGTTAGCACCTCTCAAACTATAACAAAATAAGGTGGATACTTTTTGCTTATTCAAGTAAAAATCCAGGGGAAGCCCCCTGGATTTTTGGATTCACTTCCAGCAGACAGATTTGCTTAAGAAAGCAAAATCATCAACTGTCCTTAAAAGTTCATCTCAGACAGTATCCCATTGATCATTGCAGCCAGAATTCCATAGAATGCGATAAGCAACACAATCCCTATCGCCGCCATAATCAGATATGCGATGAAGAAATTCTTCTTGCTTTTGTTCGTATTGCTGCCAAAAGCCCATACAAATGGCATAACAATATTGACAATCGGAATAAGCAAGATAAGATATGTCAGCAACCAACCACCCACACTGTAGGGCTTATCGAGAGGGTCGACATTGTTGTAGCTGTTCTGGTATGTAGGATTGTAATTATTCTGGTACGCAGGAGCAGGCTGTGGAGCCTGTTGATAGCCCGAATTATAAGACCCTTGTTGATAAGATTGCGCCTGAGGCTGTTGATAATTGGTAGGCTGAGGTTGGGGCGAACTGACAGGCTGGGGCTCTTGAACCGGCTGTGGAGCAGCGGGTTCTGGTTCCTGGCTTGATTGAGCAGGTTGATCGTATTGCGCCTGATTCACTTCAGGCTCTGCCAGTTGCATATTATTTCCACATGTTTCACAGAACTTTGACCCTTCCGGTACGTCTGTACCGCACTTTGGACAGAACATATTTTTATCCTCCTTTAGACCATTCCGATGGAATGGAAAAATTCGCAGACTTTACTGAAATCTTATTTCGGGCTGCTCCTTTTTTCCAACTCTTTAGATATGTCTTCCCAAGTCAACCCCTGATGAACCATTAAAACCATTAAGTGATACACCAGATCAGCGATTTCATATTGAATCTCATCTTTGTTTTCATTTTTTGCGCCAATGATGACCTCCGAAGCTTCCTCTCCAACCTTTTTTAGTATCTTGTCCAGACCTTTGCTAAAAAGATAATTGGTATAGGAACCTTCCTTCGGGTTTTCTTTTCTGTTAACGATGACATCATATACTTCCTGAAATATATCAAATGTATTCTGCATCCTTACTTACCTCCATAAACGGGATTTCCCGATAAAAGCAGCTTATCGAGCCTGTGTGGCAGGCAACACCACGCTGCACTACAGATAGAAGAAGCGTATCCCCATCACAATCGTACCAGATTTTGTGTACCGTTTGAAAATGTCCGGAGGTCTCACCTTTTACCCACAGTTTACCGCGGCTTCTGCTCCAGTAGGTTGCCATTCCCGTTCGTAGTGTCTGCTCCAGAGCTTCCTGGTTCATCCAAGCCATCATCAGCACATCTTTTGTATGCATGTCCTGCACAATTACCGGAATAAGGCCCTGTTCATTAAACCTTAAATCTTTTAATATCATTCCAAAACCCTCTGTAGCGTTAAGCGCAGCAATGGTCTCTTACGCAATGCGTACGCCACTGCTGGAGCGTATCACAAGAGTTCCACAGGTACATATCCGCTGGAACTCACCCAATACTGGAACAAGCCGTGCCTTGACCCATCAAACGCGAGCTTTTTAATCTTTTATTATTATATAGCAAAAAAATACATTCGACAAGGCTATACAAAACATTATGTAATCCGCCGTGATAAGTTGTTACTGTTCACATCATATGTACCTGGGAGATAGTTGTGCATAACTGAAACTACGCTTCATTTGCGAGAGCAGTATAGTTTGGCTCGGGTGATTTCTATGTCGAAATAAACAGGCTTAACATTTTATCAAATGCCCCTAAGCAAAGAACACGATCTGGTCCAATCGGACAAACGCCTTTGAAACAGGGGATCTTAGGGGCATTTTGGTAAACTCAGCTTTTTCTCTGTAAAACCGATTCGCTTTACATGGTCAGAATCCCGTTGGGTGTATCGATGATGATAATGACCTGCTCTTCCTTGCCGGTAACCGCATTGATGTATACAATAAAATCCCGGTCATTTAGCTTCCCTTTCAACTCATAACAAAACAGCTCGGTTCCAAAAGTTGTTGGGATAAGGGCAAGACCGGCTGAACTGATTTCAGATCTGGCAACAACCTTTGCGATAGCCTGCTCCTCTGTCAGGGATGGAGCCGGAATATCCCGTGTTGTATGATTCATGATATAGCCTTTCGATTCAAAACCAACAACCTCTCCGGTATCCAATGCGATCTTGACTTTAATCAGATCGGGATATGCCACTACCCCATTCTGTGTACTGGCATAGTTAATCGTAGCCGTACTGTCTTCTTTTATATAATAAGTATCTTTCATGTTTTTGTAACCGCGGCTTTCCAGAAACTTAAGCCCAGCTTCCTTTGCGCTGTCCACATTCAGGCTTTCCTGCCCAATGTCACGTGAATAGAGCATCCAGATAACATGCCCGCCTTTCTTTGTAACATCCGCGCTGGCAAACTCATCCTCAGGTCTGTCCTTAAACATAATCTTAAAACTGTAGGCAGGAAGGGTGTCGGTCTGGATGTCCCCGGCATGTTCAATCGATGCGACTTTCTCCTCTCCAATAAACTTCATCAGTCTATCCCGGGCCTGTTCCATGCTAAGCTCGTCTCCTGTAAGCCCCTTCGGCTTTTGGCTTGTCATGTGGTCTGAAAATGGTCCGTCATAAATCAATGTTGGAAACTCGGTGAAGGTTTCGTCAATATCTGAAAAAAGCTGACCAGTCAAGTTTTGGGATTGCTTCTGAAACAACGGTGTGCCTTTATCAGCCAGTTCATTCCAGCGTATCCTTCCGCCAGAAATAGACGATTGCAGATTGTTTAAACCATCCTGGAGGGATACGGAATACTGATGCAGATTCTCCAAAGTTTCATATTGCTTCTCATCGATTCCTTTGCCATTGATATTTTGTCTGTCCAACGCATAAGCAAAATCCCCCACCTGGGATAGAAATTTGGAGGTATTCGCAAGCACTTCTTGAGTGATGGGCAGCTGGCCCAGGTTTGTCTGTGCCAGATTCGCTTGATGCCATGCGGCTTGTAGAGTTTCAGCTGCCATCTCGGGTGTAGATGAAACCATGCTTTTCATCAACAGCACTTCTACATTTTGAACATATCCTATCATTTCATAAAAAGCCCGGTTGTATTGATTATCCAGTTCCTGCCTTAAATCTGCAGCACGCTTATATTGATAAATACCCCAGGCTGCTACAGCAGCAAGAAGAACAATAACCACACTGTACATATGCCTGTCTGAAAGCCTCTTTTTCCAGTCCTGGAGCTTCTCTCTGAATTTTCCCATTCAATATCACCTCCTGTGTGAGCGCTACTTTCCAAAATTGTGTTTCCCAATTGTCTTTATAATCTGTCTGCTCCAGATCCATTTGCTTGTTGCAGTTGCCGGGTTCCAGTAATACAGCGAGCCTCCGGTAGGATCCCAGCCGTTCATCGCATCACGGGTGGCTTTTACTACCGTAGAATCGGGATCGATTGGTACATTGATCTGCCCGTCGCTGACCGCAGTAAATGCGCCTGGCTGGTAGATAACTCCTGCTACCGTATTTGGGAAATCCGGTGATTGCACTCGGTTTAGGATGACGGCACCTACCGCCACCTGTCCCTCATAAGGCTCACCACGAGCCTCTCCATTAATGGCTCTGGCTATCAACTGCTCATCCGAAACCCTGGAAGCCTGCGCTATTGAAATTGTTTCAAACAGCACAGGAATACAAAAACATAATAGAACGGATAATATGGATATCAAAAGAACAGACTTGTTTTTCCGTGTTCTCTTCATGATGAAATACCTCCCTGAGTAATTACATTTTTACCGAAAGTATTTATATCAAGCATTCCAATGAAGGGCAAAGGAATGCTGAACATTGTTAGTTTTTCTAATCCCGGCATATTTATACCGACATCCGTTCATAATGGAATTGTAGATGATAACAGAGTACTGAAGAAAGCAGGCAAAAGCAGATATGCATGTCATGTTCCTTTTCGCCTCGACAGGATCGGGGCATTTTAAGGCTGCCGGTTATGTACGGGACGCTTTGCTGAAACAAAACAGGGAAACAATCGTCAGTATGGCCGATGTACTGAACCTGTGCCATTTTCCCGTTAAATCCTTTATTCTTAACCGGTTTAAGCAGTTAATCTCCAAATGTCCTTCGGTTTACCGTTTTTTGTACCGTCTGACCGAAAACAATGCCTGGTTCAACCGGGTGGCTGCGATATTTTTTTCTGGAAGCATTCAATTGCTGAAGGAAAGATGTGTTGCGGAAAAGGTGCAGGTTCTTGTCTGTACCCATCCGCTGGCGTTATTGTTCGCGTCCAGGCTGAACAGGGAAATGAAGGAAAGCTGTCCGGTAACCATGGGGATTATAACCGATTATCAGATTCACAGGTTTTGGTTATATCCATACATCGATCTATACTGTGTTCCCAATAAAGAGATGAAAGAAGAGCTTATGATTCTTGGCTGGCATCATGATAAGGTAAGGGTTACAGGTGTTCCCTGTCCATTGGACTTGTCGTCGGCTGGAGAGGAAGCAACAACCGCCCCATTCTGGCTTCTATCTGGCGGTGGTTGGGGGCTTGGCAATCTTGAGGCCACCACCCGGTGTCTTCTGAAGAAGCATAAACACTGCAACCTGTTGGTTGTAACAGGAGAGAACCGTTCTTTGTATCTCCGCCTGAAGGCGTTGGAAGAAAAAAACCCAGGCAGGCTGAAGGTTATGGGTACAATCCCGCATCTTTTCAATACGATGAAAAACGCTCTGGCGGTACTAACAAAGCCGGGTGGTCTGACTGTAACCGAAGCGATGATTCTGAAAAAGCCGTTAATCCTTTTAAAACCACTACCAGGCGCTGAAGAAAAAAACCTGAAATATTTGGTTAAACACAACGCTGCCATTCCTTATCATTCTTTCATGGAAAAACCAGAAATCATCAACTTCTGGCAGGATTATCACTCCATCCACCAAGCGACGACGGCAAGGAGCGACAGCAGCTGTCTTATCGCCCAATGGATATTGGAAGAAGGGAGCAGGTAACAGCTTATTTGCCATAATCTCCTCTTGTGTTTATCAGGCGCTACCTCTCTTCCGCATCAAGATTGATACTGAGTAATTAAACGTTTCCCTGTTACTAATACCCAAGTTCGACATGCTTGATAATCCTTTTTTTATTGTAATAGCTCTTGAACTGCTATCTGGCGCCAGGAAATGTTCACTCTGCTGTACAACACATTAAAAGTGATAAAACAGTTACCCAAGGCAAATAATTGTGACGAGCCCGATCACAGTAAATCACTGTCAGACTTCACAGACACAGCGCAAATGCTGGTTGATATACCAGCATTGAGGCCTGGCCCCAAGGCTGGTACATCATTGATTTGGAAAAATATTTGTCCTTCGCTGTCTATGGAGATGCTGAAGCCTTAGTGTCACACGGGTTACTTCATAGTTCTTTGTATTATCTAAAAACTATTCAGTATTTGCTCTCGTAGAAATCCTGAACAGCTGCGTTATCAGGCATACAAACAGAGCAATGATTGCGCCTACAACTATGCTTAAAAGTATATATTTTGTAGTAAAGCTAAGGCAGTTAAAGTAAGTCGCAAGTACCTCCATGGAAGGAATATTCTTAAACAGGTACAAACCAGCCAAATTTGCAGCAAGAATAACCAGAGCAAAGATAAGTGCTGTCCCAGCAAACCTGAATCTTCCTCTGATTTGCCTGCCACATACAAGCTCATAAATAAATGTCGATATTATCCCTGGAACATAAAGTACAAGAAGCAGTATCCAGAATGCTAAAGCATCTAACATAATATACCTCCTTTCGGTATTAATATCTCTGTTAACATATTATGTAGACTTGCTGTTGAATGTGACTGGCATATTATTTTTCTTAATCTACATAATTTTTCATGATTATTCATAAAAAATATATATCTCTTGGCTTTTACAGCTCTGAAAGTGTGTTTCTTAATAAACGCAAATCCTTACAGAAGCTGCATTCCCGGATATATTTCAAGTCCATCCATATCTCCTGTATTTCATTTAAGTCAGATTGTCTGAAAAACCAGGGTCCGGTCAATCCGGGCCTTACTGAAAACCTGAGATGATGCCAACGCATAAGCTTGTCATAATCCGCCGTTTTAATCGGTTTTGGTCCAACAAAACTCATATTTCCAATTAATATTTTATAAAAAACCGGATAAATATTTATAACATTGAATAACGAACGAAGAAATCTTTGCATTCGCTCAACAAAAACCTGGTTTCTTCTCGTCTTTACATGTACCTCTGAAGGTTTCTTTTTGTTTTTTCCCTTTATGACGGGTTCAAAATAGCTAAGAGCAAAAACCACAGCATATCGCCCGATAATTTGTTCTCTTACCATGCGGCCTTTTCGCAATAAGAGGCAGGTTGGGGTATAAAGGCCATATACTGGCAATAACAAAATCAAGCATAAAAAAGAGCACCCAATATCAAAGGCTCTTTTTATAAACATCTGCATTTTGGAATGGCTTAAATAAATCTTCCTCTGTCTGATTATTTTCTTTGTTTTCTGATACTTTGTATGAATCATTTTAATATCATCTCCGGATTCTCATAAAAGAGCTTCTTTGAATACTTTTCCCCCACCCAGCCCATAATCTTTTGGTAAGCCTGTGGATATCTATGGTTGTAGTCCTCTGCACAATGCGAATCGGAGGCAACAAAGTCGACCAGCTGAAGTTGCAGGATTTTTTTTGCAAATGCCTTGCTTTTCTTTCCATAAGCTCCAACTACGCTTCCTGCATCAATCTGGATCAGGCAGCCTTTCTCGATAAAATGGATAAAGGAATGAATATTTTTTACAAATGGTATATTTCTTTCGGGATGTGCGATTATAGGCATAATATTTTCCAGGTGCAGCTTGTAAATAACATCATACGCATAAATCGGTATGGTGTCGTATGGCAGCTCCAGCAAAATATAACCCGAGTTACCCAGAGTCAAATGCTTACCGGATTGAATCAGCTCAGGAATATTGGGCTGCAAAAAGACTTCATGTCCCAGAAATAAATCTATACCACATCCGTCCATTCTTTTTTTCAAATCATCAAATTTGCTCTGAACCTGTTTTGATCCAAAAATACCTTCATGGAAATGTGGTGTGGCAATTATTTTCTTAATGCCCAGCTTTTCAGCTTCCATCACCATTCTTATAGATTGCTGTATACTTGATGGTCCATCGTCTACCCCATGAACGACGTGGCAATGAATATCAATCATAATGATTCTTCCTTTTTGTTTGTTTTCGTTCTCTAAGCCAGTTCCTGTAGGTTTTTCCGTCATGTCCGTAATACTGATGATAATAATTGTAGTAACGTTTATTCATATACTTGTAGTTCATCTTGTTTAATATTACACCCAGGATTTTTGTGTCTGCATTTTCAAGCTGTTCCTTTACTGCCCGTGCAAGCTTGAAATTAATTTTCTCGGGCTGTATCACCATAATTGTTGCATCAGTTTTGGATGCAATAATCGCAGCGTCAATTACATTACCCAACGGTGGAGTATCCAGAATAACCGTATCAAATTGCTGAGAAACGGTTTCCAGAAACTCATTAAACCGGATTGAACCAAGCAATTCTGTTGGATTGGGTGGCTTAACACCGCAAGAAATATAAAACAGATTTTCATATGGAGACTGATGAATCACTTGCTCAAGCTTTACACGGTTCAATATAAAATTGGACAGGCCTTTTGGATTATCAACATTGATTTTTTTCATAAGCATTGGTTTTCTTAAATCTGCATCTACCAGAAGCACCCGTGAGCCATTCTGGGCGATTGTTGCACCCAGGTAATATGAAACCGTTGATTTTCCCTCGTTGGGAGAACAGCTTGTTATAGTCAGTGTGGTTAGTTTCTTATCAATGTAAGAAAATTCTATATTGGTTCGGAGTGCTTTAAAGGCCTCCTGAGAATCCAAATCCCAGGATTTTTCTGATAATTGTATGCTATCCATTCATTTATCCCCTTTCATATCTGCTTTCCATCGGAGGAATTTATTATTGTATTGGCTCTCATATACTCAATGGCTTTTCTGACCTCATCCTGCTTCAATAACAGCTCCTTTAGTTCACTAATATTCAACCTTTTAGCATTATGTGAATTATACTCGCTATTATTGTTAATACTTTCTTCTACACCAATGTTATATGTCATATAATTGAGACTTCTGGTGTCCACCGGAATTTTGTAGTATAGACCGAGGTCTTCAGCATACAGCAGCTCCTGATTGGTTAGCAGAGTCTCATACATTTTTTCACCGTGTCGAATTCCAATTTCCTGAACCGGATTATTACATTGAAACACCTCTTTCAATGCAATAACCAGATCCCCTATCCTTGCTGCGGGTGATTTCTGAACAAAAATATCTCCCTGGGTCGCATGCTTAAAGGCAAATAGTACCAGCTCAATGGCTTCATCCAAAGTCATAAAATACCTTGTCATATCTGGCTGAGTCACCGTTAAGGGTTTATGGTTTAGGATCTGTCTGATAAGCGTTGGTAAAACTGATCCTCTTGAACAAATTAAATTCCCGTATCGTGTAGCACATAAGATTGTAGATTTGGATGTGAGCATCCGGGATTTCGAAAGCATTATCTTTTCCATCATTGCTTTTGAAATGCCCATGGAGTTAATTGGATACACTGCTTTATCGGTGGATAGGCATATTACCTTTTTCACCTTTTCAGCTATAGCACAATCCAATACATTCTCAGTACCCAATACATTCGTTTTAAAGGCTTCCATAGGAAAAAACTCACATGAAGGCACTTGTTTTAGCGCAGCAGCATGAAATACATAATCAACCCCCTTCATAACCCGAACAATGCTCTTTTCATCACGTACATCCCCAATATAGAATTTTATTTTATTGTTGTTAAACTTTTTTCTCATTTCGTCCTGCTTTTTTTCATCCCTTGAAAAAATACGGATTTCACCTGCATCCATTTTAAGAATCCGCTTAAGCACTTCATTTCCAAAAGATCCGGTTCCCCCTGTTATAAGCAGGCATTTATCCTTAAACATCTCAATTCCCCTCTTTCATTAATAAAGCTTGTTCTTATACCATTTCCTCGTCCTCAACCATCTGCTCCTTCTGTTGAAAAACCGGTATAATACCTAAAACCTTCAAATTTAAGTACTTCTCAACATCTTCAGATGTTTTAACAGTGTCATCCAGAAAATCTACAATAAATATAACTGCCAGAGCTACAAGAAGCCCAATGATAAAGGACAGAAAAATATTGTATCCCACATTGGGACTAACCGGCCTTGTTGGAATTCTTGCCAAATCAATAATATTGATATTTGCCATGTTCATTAATTCAGCTACCTTATCTCTGAATGTTATTGTCACCTTGTCGGCAATATCCCTGGCCTTGACCGGATCAACACTTTGCACTGCAATCTCCAGTATCCGTGTATCATTTCGTGCTTTTACAGAAATGCTGGAGGAAAGTGATTCGTATGTCATCTCTGTAAGCTCCATTTCCTCAAGCACATTTTCGATAACCGCCCTGCTTTTAATAAACTCCTGATAATCCTTTACTAGTTGCTGGTTTATGATAATGTCATCATATTCGACCATCCCCACATTACTTTTGGAGATTACATAAATAGTGGTGTTGGCTTCGAACAACTGTGGTATCCCATATACCGTAACCAAAGCAGCAGTAAGCACAAAAGCAGCAGGTATAATAATTAAAATCCTGATTCTCTCCCTTACAATTTGCAGCAGGTTTTTTAGTTCCATCCATTCCATTCCCAAATCCTCCGATGTAATAAAGATTTCATTGTCCTCATTTAATTTATGAAAAGTAATATATTATGTTTCCTTATTTTCCTTTTACGTTGCATGAGTCATTATTTAACCTCTCAACATATAATGAACCATAAAAAAGGCCCTACCTGTTTGCCGGTGTTTCGGCCCGGCTGGCAGAGCAGGCTGTTATCGCACTTAAGTAATTTACTGATACAAAACAGAAATATATAAAAATATTTATGTTTTTCATCTGTAAGCTACTTCATTGATGTGGACGCGAACCACTGTAATGTGGTATTGAACCGCCTCTTAAGCATAAATATGCTTATCCTCCGATATGCGATTTTCCTCATGGAATACACGCTCTAAAGCAGGGGAATCAGGGGCATGCATAAAATGAGTTTTGAAAGGAGCAGCTATGAAAATACCTTTTTCACCACCAGATATCACTTCGCTTGAAATTGATGAAGTTATTGATACTTTGAAATCAGGATGGATAACAACGGGGCCCAAGACAAAACAATTTGAAAAAGAACTGGCAGCATATATAGGTAACCCACAGGTTGTATGCCTGAATTCTGCAACATCGGCTATGGAGCTTACGTTAAGAATTCTGGGTATAGGCGAAGGAGATGAAGTTATTACAACTGCATATACCTATTCAGCTTCAGCCAGCGTGATTCATCATGTAGGGGCCAGAATTGTTTTGGTTGATACGGCAAAGGATTCCTTTCATATTGGCTATGATCAACTGGAAAAGGCAATCACTTGCAAAACTAAAGCAATTATTCCTGTTGATATAGCAGGAGTCATGTGTGATTATAATAAAATTTTCGAGATCTTGGATAGGAAGAAAAACCTTTTTACACCAACAAACCTGCTGCAGCATTCACTGGGGAGAGTAGCGGTATTGGCTGATGCAGCCCATTCCTTTGGGGCTTTGCATAAAAACATAATAAGCGGGCAAGCTGCGGATTTTACATGCTTTTCTTTCCATGCAGTAAAAAATTTAACCACTGCGGAAGGTGGTGCAGTTACCTGGAGACAGATTCCGGGAGTTGATGATATAGACCTGTACAAAAAATATACTTTTCTTTCACTGCATGGTCAAACAAAGGATGCGCTGGACAAAAACCGACTGGGTTCCTGGGAGTATGATATAGTAACTCCTGCCTACAAATGTAACATGACTGATATTGCTGCTTCGATTGGAATTAAGCAACTCCAGCGGTATTCAGAAATTATTGACAGAAGAAAAAGGATCATTGAAAGCTATGATGCTCTGCTTAAGGACAGTGATGTTATCAGTTTAAAACACTTTGGCAGCGATTTTAGCTCCAGTGGTCACCTGTATTTGACCAGATTGGAGGGAAAGGATGAACATTTCCGTAATAATGTCATAATTGAGATGGCTAAAAAAGGTATATCATTAAATGTTCATTATAAACCTCTCCCAATGTTTACAGCATATCAAAATTTAGGATTCGAAATAAAAAACTTTCCAAACGCCTTTGATATGTACAAAAACGAAATAACACTCCCATTACATACACTGCTCACGGACGATGACATAGTTTATGTAGCTGAATCACTGAAGGATATACTTTATGGTTAATTTGTTACTGTTCTTGAGAGATAGCTCTGAACAGTGATGCTAATTTTCTCTTAGGAGGAGTTAATGTATCAGAAATATTGCAAGAGAGCTCTTGATGTGTTATTCGCACTGCTGCTTCTCCCCCTGGTTCTGTTTATCATAGCTATATGCGGATTCTTTATATGGTTGGAAGATCATGGATCTATCTTCTATTGTAGCGAAAGATTGGGCAGAAACCAGAAAATTTTTTATATGAGAAAGCTTCGTTCAATGAAAATAAACGCCGCTGACCTTAGGCGTGAAGATTGTTCAGCCATATGTTCCGCTAACGACAAAAGACTGACAAAAACCGGGGAATTTTTACGCAGAACAAGCATCGATGAATTGCCCCAGATTTTTAATGTTCTTGCTGGAGAGATGAGTTTTATAGGACCCAGACCCGATCTTCCCGAGGCTTTGAATTGTTATACTGCCGAGGAGCTTGGTAAACTTCGTGTCAGACCTGGGATCAGCGGTCTGAGCCAAGTGTTATATCGGAATTCTATATCTCAAAAGCAAAAATTTGAATTGGATCTATATTATACAGAACATATCACTTTCAAAATGGATGTCCGGATATTTGTTGCCACCCTGCTTCGAGTCTTTGGGCAAACAGATATTTATAAGGACTGAATAAAAACTACGAACTAATGCCTTTTATTTAGAATTTTACAGGAGAGCAGGTGAGTTTATCTGATTATCGGTGAAAAAACATGTTTACGGGCATTAAACCGTAAGGATTCATCCCTGATTTTACAATGGGTAAACCAGCCAAACCTCAGGGCAATGACAGGAACCGTCTTTCCTGTTTCTGATGCTGAGCATGAGCTTTGGTTTTAAAATAAACTAATTGAAAAACAGAACAAGGTATTTGGAATCGAGGAAAAAAACAGCGGTACGCTGATAGGTATTATTGGGCTGAAAGATACTGATTATGTAAATCGCAACGCAGAGCTTTTTCTTTATATCGGGGATAAAAACAACCGCGGAAAAGGTTTAGGAGCTGATGCGCTAAAAACAATGCTGTTTTTTGCATTTGAAGAGCTTAATCTGCACCGTATATCAGTGGAGGTTTTCTCTTATAATACCCAAGCCATAAAGTGCTATGAAAAGGTTGGTTTTATCCAGGAGGGTATATTGCGGGAAAGCTTATACAAAAAAGGAAAATATCATGACAAAATACTTATGGCTATTCTTCATACAAATCATTATTTCGTGGACTAACCTTACTGTCTGACAGTTAGGGGAAATTCAGGGGGAATTATGAAAAACACAAAAAAAATTATGATTATTGGTGCAGGAGTTTTACAGGTGCCTGCTATACAAAAAGCCAAGGAAATGGGTTTATATGTTGCTGCTCTGGATATGGATCCCGCGGCCTTGGGGTTTAGGTTTGCTGATGAATGTGTGACCGTTAGTACAAACGATATTGAAGGAGCTCTTGAAGCAGCACGGCAAATAAAGCCTGATGGTGTAATGACTCTTGCCAGCGACATGCCTGTACGTACCGTAGCGGCAATCGGACATGAGCTGGGTTTGACGGCAAATTCCATAAAGACAGCGTTAAACGCTACTGACAAGGGAAAAATGCGTGATGCTTTAAGCCGGAACAATACGCCCATACCAAAATACCATATTATTCACAGCTTTAATGAGTTTATGGATGCATGCGAAAGCTTTCAAGGTAACTTCATTGTAAAACCCGCTGACAGTTCCGGAAGCAGAGGGGTTGTTCTGGTAAACAGAGATATGGATTTACAGGATATATATCAATACAGTAGATCTTTTTCGGGATCAGGTTCTGTACTGATAGAAGAATATATGGAGGGTACCGAGGTAAGTGTTGAAACCATTACAGTTGACGGTAAGACCGAGATTGTTGCAATCACCGACAAGCTAACAACTGGTATGCCCTACTTTGTTGAAATGGGGCATTCCATTCCTTCCACACTTTCGACGGCATCCTGTGACGCGATCGCAGTTGCTGCCCGCTCGGCAGTTAATGCAGTTGGAATTAAGCTGGGTCCTGCACATACTGAAATTATTTTAACCAAAAATGGACCCAAAATTGTTGAAATAGGCGCAAGACTGGGCGGAGATAATATTACCACTCACCTTGTTCCATTGGCCACCGGAATAGATATGGTTGAATGTTGCATTAAAATTGCTCTTGGCGAAAAAATTAAATTGCCTGTGAAAAAGTCCGGTGGGGCGGCTATTCGTTACTTTCCTTCAAAACCCGGGAGATTACACTCAATTTGTCTTCCTGATCGGGAACTGAATCCCAATATACAGGAAATTGTTTTCACAAAAAAAATTGGAGATATTGTAAACCCGGTTAAAAGCAGCAATGACAGAATTGGATATGTCATCGCTAATGGTGAAACACCCTCTCAGGCAATTTTAAACTGTGAAAATGCAATTCACTCCACCAATATTAGTATTTTGTAGTAATGCATAAGGGCATGGGTATAGAAAGGTATAAAAATGAAGGTTGGCATAGTAACATCCCTTTCGAATAAACTACTTCAATATCGCAGTGAGCTTGTTTCCACGATTTTAGAAAGAAACCATAATTTAACCGTTTTAGGTTGTGAACCTGCGGAGGAATGCCATCCGGTACTTTCTCCCCATTCAGTTCAGTACATAGAGCTTCCTTTTCCCCGTTATAATATTAATCCTATCACGGAATTTGGATTTATTCTAAAAGCAGTTAATATTTTTAAATCACTTCAGATCGATGCATTGCTGATTTATGGTATAAGGTTGGCGCCAGGTATATCCGTAGCCGCGTATCTGGCAGGAATCAGAAGAATCTATACGGTAATCAACGGAACGGGAACCCTGTTTCATATGCCAGGAATTAAGGGCAGCCTTGCAAGGTTTATTTCCTATCCCCTCCTGCTCACAGGTCTTCATATGTGTAAATGTGTCTTTTTTCAAAATGAGGATGATCGCGGAAGGTTACTTCGCATGGGACTTGTTAACAGAAAAAAAACCTGCATTGTCAATGGTTCAGGTGTAAACCTGGAAAAGTATAAGCCAAAGCCGTTACCAAAAAAGCATATGTTTCTTTTTGTTGGCCGTTTGTTGCGGGATAAAGGTGTGAACGAATTTCTGTCGGCAGCAAAAATAGTAAAGAAAGCACACCCTGGCGCCAGATTTGTTCTTGTAGGAGCATACGACGAAAATACTACCGCTATTCCAAAAGAAATAATTGAATCCTTTATAAATCAGAAAATAGTTGAGCATATTGAATGGTCTGACAGAATCGCTGATTATTTGGAGGCCTGCTACACTTTTGTACTGCCTTCGTATCATGAAGGAACACCGCGGACAGTATTGGAGGCCATGGCCTCGGGAAGACCCATTATCACAACGGATGCCCCTGGGTGCAGAGCTACAGTCATAAACGGAATCAACGGATTTCTTGTACCTGTAAGAGATGTGGAGCTTCTGGCGGAAAAAATGATTTGGATGATTGAAAACCGCTGCGAAGCTGAAAAAATGGGGCGGAAAAGCCTGAGAATATGCAGGGAAAAATACGATGTCCACAAAGTAAACAAAACAATTCTTGACACGATGAAACTATAACAATTAATGATCCAATGTATTTGTATTGGGAGGAGCTCATATGGAAAGCAAAATAAAACATCCTGACAGGGAGAAGAAGTATTTTATTACCGGAGCTGCCGGGTTTATTGGTTTCCACCTTTGCAGAAGACTGCTAAAAGAAGGCTGTCACGTAATAGGGCTGGATAATTTGAACGCATATTATGATGTTCAACTTAAAAAGAACCGTTTGAAGCAGCTTGAGGGGTATAGCCTGTTTAAATTTGTACAGGGAGATATTGGAGATAAGGGATTGCTTAAAGGTATATTTAGTGAAAGCCGGCCTGATATTGTGGTAAACCTGGCCGCTCAGGCGGGTGTAAGGTTTAGCCTGATATATCCGGAGCCTTACATAGATTCTAACATAGCAGGGTTTCTTAATATTTTGGAGGCCTGCAGGCACAATCAAGTGGAGCACCTGATTTATGCATCCTCAAGTTCGGTATACGGCTTAAATACACAGATGCCCTTCTCGGTGCATGAGCCTGCGGATCATCCGGTAAGCCTTTACGGAGCAACAAAAAGAGCCAATGAATTGATGGCTCATTGCTACAGTCACTTATTCGGTCTTCCAACCACCGGGCTGCGCTTTTTCACCGTTTACGGTCCCTGGGGGAGGCCGGATATGGCTCTGTTCCTGTTTACAGACGCTATCCTCAAAAACAGGCCAATTCATGTATTTAATAATGGCAAAATGATGAGGGATTTTACCTATATCGATGACATTGTGGAAGGAATCGTGCAGCTACTAAACAAACCGCCAAGGGAAGACCCTCAATGGGATACAAAATTGGCAGATCCTGCAACCAGTAGTGCCCGGTATCGGATATATAACATCGGAAACAATCAGCCTGTGGAATTAAGTGAGTTTATTGAAACTATCGAGCAATGTCTTGAAAAAAAGGCTATTAAAGAATTTCTGCCTATCCAAAAAGGGGATGTTTCAGCTACATATGCAGACATAGATGATTTGATCCAGGATACTGGTTTTAAGCCTCAAACCTCAATTCAAACCGGGGTCTCAAACTTTATAAGGTGGTATAAGGATTATTACGGTGTAACGGATTGTATGCAGGGGGATGTATGAAAAATAGAACATTACCCGATAAATTGATCATATTCCTGCTTAGCCTTTCCATAATTCTTAAGCCCGTATATTTATGGAAAAGTGGAATCCCCCAGATAGCTGACATTCTACTCATGTTTTCATTTATTTTATTTTATATCACTTTTGGTTTAAAAACTCATCCACAGATGAACAAGCTAATTAATATACAGATAATATTTATCTGCTACATTCTTCTGGCCAATCTATGCTGGGAACTTATACTGAATGGCGGGTTATCGGTTTTGCGTATTTCAGCATACTATATCTATAACTTTTTTGTATGCCTATTTGCCATGATGCTGCATCATAAGTACAATAAACGGTTGTTTCATTTGGTTTATAATGCTGTCTTTTTGTCTGTAATTCTTCAAATGGCAACCTTTATGTTGCAGGGCGGATTTACAGGTCATCGAAGTGTTGCTTATTTTAATAATCCAAACCAACTTGGATATCATAGCTTACTATGCACGGCGTTAATGCTTTTTTTAAGCCAAAGAACTGCTGTAAGAAAAATCACACTCATATTGGGCTTGTTCTTCACGGGAATTTTGGTAATGGCTTCATTATCCAAAGCAGCCATTATCCCTTATTTTGTTATGCTGCTATACTATATCCTGATTTATAAGAAGAAAAACAGGTGTATTGTCCGGATCATGTTTTTTATTGTTGTTGCATTCTTCCTTCTCTCGCTGCTTCTTTTACCGGATCTCTACATTCTTAAGCAAGGCACCCTGTTGTATTCAGTAAATCACAGAATTTCCCTGATCGGAACCGATACGGATGATTCTCTTGCAGGTCGGGGTTACACCCGGTTATTGGATTATCTTGCCTATTTGCCGGTAGGAATTGGTGAAGGAGCATATTACCGGTTTGAACCACCGGGAGAATTTCATTCAACACTTGGAAATCTGCTGCTCTCTTATGGAATAATTGGACTGGGTTGTTTTTTGATGATGCTGTATATAGTGCTTAAAAAAAACAATTATCAAGAGCTTTACCTTTTTTTGTGCATTCTCCTTTATGGTTTGACACATAACGGTATACGCAATCCATTTCTTTGGATGCTGTTAGGTCTTGTTTATGCTGACAGCATTTGTAGATCTGATGAGCCGAGTAAGCTACCCATAACGGCAGATGCTTTGGGAGGTGAATAATTATGCCGACTATACTGGTTACTGGAGCCGATGGTTTTATTGGAAGCCATTTGGTAGAGCATTTAGTGGAAAAAGGCCTTAACGTTAAAGCCTTTGTATGTTATAACTCATTTAATTCATGGGGATGGTTGGATACTTTCTCCGGGGATATTCTGCGTGAAATTCAAATAATACCAGGGGACATACGGGATCCCAACGCGGTCAGGAAAGCCATGACGGGTGTGGATGTGGTATACCATCTTGCTGCATTGATTGCCATACCCTTCAGCTATCAGGCGCCCGACTCCTATGTTGCAACGAACATTAACGGCACATTAAATGTATTGCAGGCAGCAAGAGAGCTTGGCACAGAGAGAATCCTGATAACCTCAACCTCTGAGGTTTATGGAACAGCACGATATGTTCCCATGGATGAAAATCATCCTCTGCAGGGGCAATCACCCTACTCCGCGACAAAAATCGGAGCTGATAAGCTCGCAGAAGCCTTTTATAGAAGTTTTAACCTTCCTGTTTCCATAGTCAGACCCTTTAATACCTATGGACCAAGGCAGTCAACCCGAGCGGTAATTCCATCAATAATTACTCAACTGATATCGGGGAAAAAAGAGATACGCTTGGGTGCTCTATCCCCCACCCGTGATTTTAATTATGTTAAGGACACAGTCTGTGGCTTTATTGCAATTGCTGAATCAGATAAAACAATCGGCGAGGAAATAAATATAGCCACACAGCAGGAAATATCTATAGGCGAACTGGCTTGTGAGTTGATTCGCCAAATCAATCCCCATGCTGTTGTCATTTGCGAAAAAGAAAGGCTTCGGCCTGAAAACAGTGAGGTAAACAGGCTTTTAGGTTCCAATGAAAAAATCTTAAATCTAACCGGATGGAAACCTCAATTTACTTTAAAAGAGGGACTAAGAGAAACAATTGCATGGTTTGAAAACAATCTCCATCGCTATAAAGCTGACATCTATACTTTATAACCGGAGGTATGCAGAGCATTATGATTCCTTTATCTGTTCCCAATTTTTCAGGAAGTGAAAGAGAATATGTCCTCAAGGCAATTGAAGCCGAATGGGTTTCTACCGGTGGCGAGTATGTCCAGTTACTGGAGAAAAAGATAGCACAGTACCTGGGTATCGACAGCGCTGTGGCATGCCAGAGCGGAACAGCAGGGTTGCACCTTGCTCTGCTTCTTGCAGGAGTAAAGCCGGGCGACGAGGTTATAGTTCCGGCACTAACCTTTATAGCATCCATAAACCCTATAAAATATATACACGCAGAACCCGTTTTCATGGATTGTGACGACACCCTTAACATGGATCTGGAAAAGCTTAAGGACTTTCTATGCAACGAATGCGATCAATTGGGAAATTCTCTGATCAACAGAAAAACAAATAAGAAAATTGCCGCTGTGGTGATAGTCCATGTGTTTGGAAATATGGCTGATGTTGAAAGATTAATGGAAATGGCTGCAAAATTTAATTTAAAGGTTATAGAGGACGCTACGGAGGCCCTTGGCACCTTTAGAACAAAAGGAACCCATATGGGCAAATTTGCAGGTACTGTAGGAGACTTCGGAGTATATTCCTTTAATGGCAATAAAATTATTACCACCGGTGGTGGTGGAATGCTTGTTGCAAAAGACCCGGCCTTGGCCGAAAAGGCCCGTTATCTTTCAACACAGGCAAAGGATGACAGTGTTTACTATATCCATAATGATATAGGCTACAATTACCGTATGACAAACCTGCAAGGCGCATTGGGAGTAGCACAGTTGGAACAACTGGATAATTTTATATTGATAAAAAGAAAAAACTACCTTCTGTATACAAAGCTTCTTCAGGAAATCGAAGGATTAACATTATTGCCTTTTAACTCAGGAACAAGGCCCAACTATTGGTTTTATTCACTGGTGATTGATGAGGATAAATATGGAGAAGACCGTGATGGAGTGCTTAACAGGCTTTACAGACACCAAATACAATCAAGACCTGTGTGGCGATTGAATCATCTGCAACACCCCTATCAATGCAACCAGGCATACAAAATAGAAAAAGCCTATTCCTGTGTTGACAAAATTTTGAATATCCCTTGTAGTACAAACTTAAAGAAAGAAGACATTGAAAAGGTTATTGAAGCTCTGAAAAAATAACATGAGAAAGGAAACCTGTGGAAATTACATTTTTATGTCATAACTATTATAGCCTGTTTCTATCATTTATTTATTCCCGTAACATTCGCAGCAACATGAAGGATGTAAAGATCAATTTAATTACCAGCAGCTACCTTCAAGCGAACATGCAGGATTTAAACAACTTTTGGGATTGTGTATATATTCACCGTTATATTAAGTTTGCCGGCAAAAATATCTTTCAGCGGCTTAAAACCCTGATCCATTTTTATATAGAGAAATGTAGAATTCATAGTAAACTTAAATTCAATGACACTGAATTTTTATTTACCTTTAAGGATACAGGCTTGATAAACCGGGAAATTATCCGCCTGCTTAATCAGAAGTTTGGCTCAAAAATTATTCTCATTGAAGAGGGCTTCGCTCTTTACAGTGATATGGAAAATAAGAAAAAAGCCATCCATTTTTTAAGAAGCACCATTGGTTCGTTGCTTCTACTCCCTCCTCCGCACCATAATACTCAAGGGTTAAACAATAACGTACATACCATCCTGCTAAAAAAAGAGCACTTACTGCCCGAACGTAAAAAGAGGGGCAAACAGCTTGTGGTTCAGTCAGAGAAGCTTTTTTCTTCTTGCGATGCTTTTTCATATATTCAAACCTTTTATGGCACAGAGGTAAACCAGGCGTTAAAACTTTTTTCAAATATCGACATTCTATTCATCGGTCAGCCGGTGAGTGACCAGGGCAAGGTATCCAGTGAGCTTGAGCAAAATGTACTTCAATCACTATTTAAATGCCTGGGTGATTACAAAATTCTTATAAAGCCACACCATCTGGAGAACAGGACCAAGTATGACAGCGCTCTAAAAATGTGCCCCCAGGCCAGTATGATTGATTTGCGGCTTATGAATATACCTGTTGAAGTTTTGTATTGTTTACTTAACACACCGATTGTTATTACACCCTGGTCATCCGCATCAATAAATATTCGGATGATTAATCCCGATGTTTTTACTTTCTATTTATTTGAGCTATATCATTATCCTCTGCCTACCCAGGTACGAATGCTTATAGATTGGTATGATGGCGAGAAATACCTTGCAGTCGATTCACCAAGTCTGATACCCGTGGCAATATCCTCGAAATCCGGTATCATCCATGGCTCAATGAAAACCAACGAGCCTATAAAAGATCTGTATCCTGAATTAAATAGAATACTTTATGAGAACCAATAATGACGCATAGAAATTCAGCAAAATCCATCATTCTAATAACTGCGCTCACCCTGGGAAGCAAAGCTTTCGGTTTTTTCAGGGAAGTCTTTATTGCATCAAGCTTTGGCGCCAGCCCGGAAAGTGATGCATACTTTGTTTCAATTACTTTAACAGCATTAATTTCAAGCCTGATTAGTACAGCTGTTGCAACTACCTTTGTACCGGTGCTATGTGAAATAAAAATTAAAGAAGGCAATGCCGCCAAGAACAAGCATATAAATAATATGATTAACCTGCTTCTGCTGATTTCTGTCATTCTGACCATTGCTGGCTGGTTCCTTGCACCTTTGGCCATGAAGCTTCTTGCAAAAGGCTTCCAACCCGAGCAATATGCAATGGCTGTTTCATTAACACGAACAGGACTGCCAAAACTGTTATTTATTTGTCTGGGCGCCCTTACGGCTTATTTACAGAGTGAACAGCGGCATATCACTACCGCGGCCTTAGGTATCCCCTCTAATCTGATAATAATTTTATATCTACTCATTCTGTCAAACCGCTATGGAATACAGGGGCTTATGGTTTCCGGAATAATTTCAGTTGGCTGCCAGGGAATCATTCAGTTTGCCGCGGTAAAAAAACTGAATTTCACATATCAACCCATGATTCAGCTACATGACCCATATATCCATAAGGCATTGTGGCTTAGCGCTCCGGTCTTTATCAGCGTTGCGATTTATGATATAAATACTGTGATTGATCGTACCCTGGCTTCATCATTGGATACAGGAAGCATCTCCGCGTTGAATTATTCTGAAAAAATTATTAGTTTGGTATTAAGTGTTTTTATTGGTGCTATTGTTACTGTAGTATTTCCTCTTTTGTCCCGAGATTGGAGCCGGAATAATACCGGAAGCTTTCTAAATCATCTGCAACGCGGAATTCATATTATTCTTCTGATAACCATTCCCGCAACAACGGGCTTACTCATCCTTTCTGAACCGGTTATTAAGTTTGTTTTTATGCGTGGCAGCTTTGATGAGCATGATGCATCAATGGCTTCAGGAGTATTGGTTTTTTATGCTTTGGGACTGGTACCTATGGCTATGCGAATGTTTTTGAACAAAGCATATTACGCACTGCAGGACACAAAATCTCCCCTGGTTTATGGGGGCATTTCTGTAGTTACTAATGTGATACTCAATCTTGTACTGGTTCGTGTGATGTCCCTGAACGGTCTGGCACTGGCTACCAGTATAGCTGCCGCTGTGGCGGCTTTTCTAATGGTAGTTCCACTTTGCAGGAAGTTTCCGGCTTTACAATTGAAACCCACAGTGGTATATGGAATAAAAGTAATTACAGCCTCTCTGATAATGGGCATATCTGCCTTTTACATTCACAAATTCACAATAGTAAGAATGGGATTGGGCACAGTCGCCGGGGTGATCTGTTTTTTGATAACTGTTATCACGAGTACGGTGATTTATATTGCAGTTTGTTATTTACTGAGTATTCCTGAAATAAAGGCTATTTTAAAACCAAGCTTCTATTCAACAAAAAAAGAAGCCTCCAGGGAAGAAAAAAAACAACATGGCAGGTGAATTTAATGGGCATAAAGGTAATTAAAATCAGCGAAGAGCAATCAATACTGGAAGCAATGGAACAAATGAACAGAACGGGCAGCAAAGTACTCTTCATTGAGAAGAAGGGCAGGTTGTCAGCAGCAGTTTCAGACGGTGATATCCGAAGATGGATTCTAAAAACACAGAATCTGGATACCCTTGTTAAAAATGTTGCAAATTACAATCCAAAATTTCTGTACATAGAAGAAAAACACAAAGCGAATGAATACATGAGGCAATATGGCATCAATGCAATACCTATTGTAGATGAAAGAATGGCCATTGTCTCTATAGCTATGTGGAATGAAGAGAATACAAAATTAAAAAACACACTGAATATACCTGTAGTCATTATGGCCGGTGGACTGGGCACAAGGCTTTACCCCTATACCAAAATCCTTCCTAAACCATTAATTCCAGTTGGCGAAATCCCCATTGCACAGATAATTATTGAGAAGTTCCAAAAAGAAGGTTGTACTTGCTTTTATATGATTATAAACCACATGAAAAACATGATAAAGGCTTATTTCAACGAGCTAAAAAAAGATTATAGGCTTACTTTTATTGAAGAAAAAGAGTTTCTGGGAACAGGTGGAGGTTTATCTTTGCTGAAAGGGCAGATTCACACCCCCTTTATTCTGACCAATTGCGATATTTTAATTGATGCGGATTTTCGTGAAGTTTACGATTACCACCTTGAGCAAAAAAATAGCATCACAATGATCTGTTCTATGAAAAATTATAAAATCCCATATGGTGTAATTGAAATGGGAAACAATGGTGAAATCAGGAGCATACGGGAAAAGCCAGGAGTGTCTTTTTTGGCAAACACCGGATGCTATCTTGTTGAACCCAAAATTATTGAGGCCATGGAGGATACGTGCAAAATTGATTTTCCGGATATTATCGAAAACCTTAGAAACAAACAGGAAAAGGTAGGCGTTTATCCTATCAGTGAATATGCCTGGATGGATATGGGGCAATTGGATGGATTGGAGCAAATGAAAAAGAGACTGAACTCTGACTATGATATTCTTTCCTGCTCAAATAATGCAGAAAAACCTTCTCTGGGTGGTGAATAGCTTGACAAATACCCCTTACGAAATTGGAAGTGAATATACTCTGAATCAATATCCAAATACAGTTCCAAAGGTAAATTTACAGCATTTACTGAAGGACTACAACAAAGTCTATTATTGTAGCGGCCGAAGCGCCATTCGCTCAGTTTTGCTGCAGATTAATGGTACGAGAGCTTTATTGCCCTCCTATATCTGCCAATCTGTAATTGATGCCTTTGAGCGAGAAAACTGCTCTATTGATTTTTATGATATCACCCCCGACCTGTCATTGGATATTGAGAGTATTGTGCACAAATATACTCCAACAACCGATGTTTTCTTTTTCATTAACTACTTTGGGCGACTTCAGAATAAAGCAGTGCTTGAAAGGATTCAAGATTTCTGCAAGGCTCATAATCTAACCATTATTGAGGATACAACCCACAGCCTGCCAGCAAAAGTAAAAACCATTGGCGATTACTGTGTTGCAAGCCTTCGCAAGTGGTTTGGCCTACCTGACGGCGGAGTCTCTTACTCAATAAATCCACTTACGCAGTGGACGCAAAGAAATGTAAACAAAGCCTTTACCAATGTCAGGACCGCCGGATTACTCTTAAAGGACCTTCATCTGCGAGGTCTGGGAGATTACAGGGATTTATACAGAGAATTGTTTTCCCATGCCGAAAAAATATTGGATCACGCCCAGGAGCTTCATTCCATATCTGAATTTTCAGAACAACAGATAATATATTTTGATATTGCAAAAGCAGCTTATAAAAGAAAAGAAAACTCCGGGTTTCTACACAAAAACATTCACTCATCCTTTGTTAAACCGGTTTTCTATGATATAGGGGATGATTGCCTTTTTTTCTATCCCATATATGTAAAAAACAGAGATATATTCCGAAAACACCTGGAACAAAACGGAATTTACTGTCCTGTACACTGGCCGATAGCAGACAAAAGGGTTCTTGCTTTTGACACAGTCAAGAATATTTCTCAATCCATCCTTTCCATTCCCGTTGACCAACGCTACGACCAGCGCCATATGGAATATATTTGCAATATAATTAACGACTATAAAGGAGGTTGCTTTCTTTGAACAGCCTAAAAATCATACCCTTAAGCGAAAAAGAAAAGTGGAACCAAATTGTGAAATCTTTTCACTCCCATGACGTATATTTTTTAAATGAATATGTATCCGCATGCCAGAAAGCATGCAATGATTCTTTTTTCCTTATATACTTTTGCGGAAATATAATGCGCCTGTGCTATACCATACAGCAAAGCGACATTTCCCAGTTTGAGAAATTCAATGGTATTCTTGAACCCGATACCTGTTTTGACTGGTCAACACCATACGGGTATGGCGGTCCTCTTGTTGAAAACTTTTCTATACCTGAAATGAATGAATTTATGCAGCAAATATCCGATTATTGCAGCTCAAATAAAATTGCATGCCAGTTCATCCGTTTCCATCCTCTTTTGGATAATCACCGTTTTTTTTCAGGCTGCTCGGATATTGTCAGCTTAAAGAAAACAGTTTACATAGATACCGTTGATTCTCAAACCATATTTAAAAATATGGATCCAAAGAATCGGAATATGGTACGCAAAGCTATAAAAAATGGCATTGAAATAAAAACAGATACCAATAAACAGTTTCAAACAGCTTTCTATTCTCTTTACAAAAGCACAATGGAACGAAAGCATGCCTCAGATTTTTATTTCTTTAACAATAAATATTTTGAGTATATATTCCAAAACCTCAATGATCACTTTTCCCTCTTCAGTGCGTGCTATAAAAACGAGATTATCAGTTCAGCCATCATTCTTTATTGCAATGGCAGGATGCATTACCATCTATCAGCCTCCAATCCGGATTTCAAACACCTTGCTCCCAATAATCTTCTATTATATACCGCTGCATGCCAGGGTGCAGATAATGGATATACTACCTTCCACCTTGGCGGAGGCATAGAACCACAGGATAGTCTTTTTGCCTTTAAAAGATCCTTTCACAGAGCCGGGCTCAAGGATTTCTATATTGGCAGGACCATATTTTGCAATGATACCTATCAAAAACTGTTGCAAATCCGTTTATCCAATGAATCTGATTTTATTGTTTCGAACCATCGTCTAATTCAATATCGGACATAACTGAAGGGAGAATTGTCATGGCAAAAACCTTAATTATTGCCGAAGCAGGAGTTAATCATAACGGTAGTATGGAAACAGCCTTAAGGATGGTAGAAGCTGCTGCAAAAGTCGGAGCAGATTATATTAAATTTCAGACCTGGAAAAGCCGGAATATTATTTCACGCTTTGCTCCCAAAGCACTTTACCAACGAAAAACAGCTCAAGATAATGAAACCATGCTGGAAATGGAAGAAAAGCTGGAATTTCCTTATAGCTATTTTATTCATCTGAAGGATTACTGCAAAACCTGTGGAATAGGCTTTATGTCCTCACCATTTGACTGTGAAAGCGCTAAGTTTTTGTGTTCAATCGGTGTTGACCATATCAAAATTCCATCGGGTGAGATTACCAACCTTCCTTTACTGGAAACTATATCGGAATTATCATGTCCCTTAATCCTTTCTACAGGCATGAGTGAAATCGTTGAGATTGAAAATGCATTACAGATATTGCAAAGGGGAGAAAAAAAAGATATTATCCTGCTACACTGTAACAGCCAATATCCTACTCCAATGCAGGATGTAAATCTTCTCGCCATGAAAACACTTCAGGAGCATTTCAAATTACCTGTTGGTCTATCTGACCACACCGATGGGATTGAAGCGTCCCTGGCAGCCATCGCACTTGGAGCAGTTGTGATAGAAAAGCATTTTACCCTAAGCCGTTCATTGGATGGCCCTGATCACAGAGCAAGTCTGGAACCTGATACCCTTAGATCGATGATCCATGCCATACGAAATATAGAAATGGCAATGGGAAACGGAATCAAAAAGGTTACCGATTCTGAAAGAGAAAATAGACTCATTGCCAGGAAAAGCTTGGTGGCAGCAAGAAGAATTTTGAAGGGAGAGCCCTTTAGCCATGAAAATTTAGCTGTAAAAAGACCAGGTACAGGTATTTCTCCAATGCTCTGGCACCAGGTTTTAGGACAAAAGGCAAAAAGGAATTTTGCTGAGGATGAGCTGATAGAGTTATAGGAGCTTTAAGGAGGCATAAATGAGACCCTATAAGATTTGTGTGATAACCGCATCAAGATCCGAATATGGGTTGTTGTATCCCATTATAAAACGTATACATGAAGATGATGCGTGTGAGCTTCGGTTAATAGTAACAGGGGCTCACCTTGAGGAGGAATTTGGACTTACAGCCAGAGATATTGATAGCGACGGATTTGGCATCATTCATAAGGTGAGAATTTTTCAGGGAAGTAATACATTGCAGATCCTCGAAACCATGTCAAATGCCCTTCTCAGGGTTGGAAGCATATTGTATGAAATCAAACCACAAATGGTTGTTATACTGGGGGATCGTTATGAGCTACTACCCATAGCTGGAGCATGTGTTGCGTTGAAAATCCCCGTTGCGCACATCTCCGGGGGCGAAATTTCCGAAGGAGCTTATGATGAGTATTTCAGTCACGCAATAACAAAACTGTCCTATCTTCACTTCACATCTACGCAGGATTACAGACGCAGAGTCATTCAACTGGGAGAGTCACCCGAAAGGGTTTTTTGCGTGGGTGATCTGGGGATTGAGAACATCAACCGCCTGGAGAGATTGTCAAAAGAGCAGTTGGAATCAGAGCTTGGAATTACGCTTCGTGAAAAACTGCTTTTAGTGACCTTCCACCCCACAACCCTTGAAAGTAATTCAACCGAACAGCTTGTAGAGCTTTTGAAATCCCTGGAGGAAAAACATGAGTTCTTAATTATTTTCACCCGCTCAAATGCTGACACCGGTGGTTCCGAGCTAAACAGGCTCATTGATGACTTTGTTCTGGAAGATAGACTTAACAGGCATGTTTTTCCCTCTTTGGGCCATAAAAGATTTCTAAGCCTTGCAGCTTATTCCACAGCCGTGGTTGGAAACTCTTCAAGTGGAATTGTTGAAATTCCAAGCCTCGGGGTGGGCACTATTAATATTGGCACTCGTCAAAAAGGAAGAATCTGTGCCGATTCAGTCATCCATTGCAAGGCTGATAAAAAAGAAATCCTTGAAGCACTGGAGAAAGTCAGTACGCGTGAATACAGGAACAGACTTAAAAAAACAATAAACCCATATGAATCGAACAACACATCAAAAATAATCCTGGAAGAAATTAAAAGGGCAATAAAAGATTATTCAAGCATGCGTAAAAAATTCTACGATTTGTGAGGAAATCCATGGGTACTGAAAATATATTGCTTTCACCTGCAAAAACAACCGATTTTGACTTTTACTACACTTTAAAATGTGAGCCGGACAGCATTTACTGGTCAGGCTACACCAATGCCCCTGATAAAGACAAACTCCAGATTTGGTTTACCCAAAGTATTTACTCCCGGGATAAGGCATACTGGTACAGATTGTATATCATCAGCACGATGGTTAACGGATTCTGGGAAAGAGCAGGATATTTATCCTTATATCCGACAAAAGAGCACGAAAAATGCTGTGAAATCGGAATAGGTATATTAAGTACAAAAAGAGGTCGCGGAATTGCTGTAACAGCCATTAAAGAAGCAGCTATACTCTGCAAAAGTCTGAGGTTTAATAAAATTTATGCATATATTCGCCACGACAATATCGCAAGTCAGACCGCCTTTTCGCGAGCTGGCTTTGAAATGACAGATAAGGTAAAAGAGGTATGGATAGCTAATCTGCAACAAATGGTAGAAATGCGTGAGTATATATACCCTCTTAAAGCTATGGAATAAGTGATGTGATTGGAGGAAAACAAAAATGTCAAATATTGCAATAATCCCAGCCCGAAGCGGCTCTAAAGGGCTCCGTCATAAAAATATCCGTCTTCTTAATAATCTTCCGCTGATGGCTTATTCTATCATCGCTGCTAAAGAATCGGGGCTGTTTGACGAGATTCTTGTATCCACTGATTCGATGGATTATGCCCGCATTGCAATTACATATGGCGCCAGTGTTCCTTTTCCAAGGAGTGCAGAGGCTTCAACAGATCTTGCTTCTTCATGGGATGTGGTCACAGAAGTACTGACAAAACTCAGAGATTTCGGCAGTTCCTTTGATACCTTCGCACTTTTACAACCCACATCTCCTTTACGCAAATGTCAAGACCTGCAAAAAGCCTATGACATGTTTGTTGAAAGGGGAGCAAACGCAATTGTTGGTGTTTGCGAAGCAACACACTCACCACTGTGGTGTAACACTCTCCCCGATGACCTGTCCCTCAAAGGGTTCCTTCCTGAAAACATCGTCCGGCTACCCAGGCAAAGCCTTTCAAAATACTACACCATTAATGGTTCATTGTATATCGTAAGAACTGATTATTTTCTTGCAAACAGCGATATTTACAGAGAGAAAGCATATGCCTTTATAATGCCAAAGGAAAGATCAATTGATATCGATGATGAATTGGACTTTATAATAGCAGAAGCAATACTGCGGAAGTTTATGTAGACGAAGGATATGGCTCGGATACAGACCTTACAGATGGTGGTTCAGTTTCACAGAACGATAATCCTGAAAATGATCCCGGTTATTCGGATACAGATTGCCAGAGGGCAGGCAAACGGGTGCGAATAGGGTTATGTCTTAACAAATATTGCAAGGTGCTCACTGTTTAATATGTATCCCGCTTGCTCCTTCAAAGCTCTGCATTTCGAATCGATTGTAGCAGCAGAGTTTTCAAAATGGCAGATCATTTCCAAATCGTTCATACTGTTTCCCATCACAAAAACCTTATCTTCACAAAATCCATTCTTCATACATATTTTGCGTATGCCCTCAAGCTTGCTTGCACTATTGGAGTTTATGCTGACAAGGTTCCTTTCATAGGTCAGCTTCAATCTGGAATCTGATTTGATATAGGGTGGAATATGCTTGCTGAAAGCCGATAGCTTATACACCGAATCATTTTCTTTATAGACCTTGATTTGCGGGATATCGGACACTGCTTCCAGAACTTCTTTCTCCAGACTTACTATCTGCCGATAATGTAAACCGAAGTCAACGATCTGCCCGCCATTTGCAAATACACCACCGCTGATGAAGCTTTTTATGCGATTGCATTTTTTCATTGCGATATGCAATGGAAGAGCAGTAACAAGATAAATCCGTATCTTATCTTTTAGAAACCTTATCTGCTCTATGGCTTTTTCGCTGACTGCACCGGATTCATCAGTGATTGTACCATCGACATCCAAAAACAGCGCTTCTATCTCTTTTTTATTGGGAATCCTTACAGGCGTATAATCGCCAAAGATCCTTTCAAGGTTTGAGTCGGTTCTGTGGGAATAGGCCAGATAACAGTCACAAAACCGCTTATCACACTGAAACGGCAACACCGGGCTTGAATTTCTGTAGATATTGAATAACCTGTTTTTATTGATATGACAGGGGAACACATCACCATTTGCATTGATATAGACACTATCGGTTCCTGCATGACAGCAACCGGGTTGAACCCTGAATTTTTGCAGCTCATTGGGGAAAAGCGGATCGGCCTGTATCAATGTCTTAATCTGCGAGTCAGTATACTTCGTCTTCGCTCTTTTCATTGCGTTAATCCACATGTATATATCTTTTGGCAACCGTTTGCGAAGCTCAAAGACATTGTGCAATTCTTCAGGGATTGCAACGATCCCAACGCATAAATCGATACTTGCTTTAAGTTGATTGACCTTGCTCACAAATTCATCAATCGAAATCATCCCGGGATGACAGGTCGCCCATAATTTGACCTTTGATAAGTCGACTTTAGCTGCAATTAAGCTTTTTATGAATGCATCTGAATCGAAGCTTAAATTGGTCTGACAGGATATGTACCTGCACTTTGGGCTTAAAGCGAGTCTTGCGATAGCTTCAACATAATGGGGATGGATAAGGCCCTCCCCATGGGGCGTTAGAAAAATTGAAATTTGGTTTGTGAAGCTGGTAGTATCAATAAAATCGCAGAACCTGCTCAGGCATGCCTTGTCTTTCATTAGCTCCGTTTTGCGAGGGCCTCTTTTTGCAAAGCTGCAATAGGAGCATGAATAATTACACGACGACAGGGAGCCTCTGAAGCAGATGTTTTTAACACCCTCAAGCATCTCGGTAACACTCCATCTTCCGGGACACAGCGTCAGAGATGAGCATTGTCCCTATATAATCAGACAGAGAAAGTCCAAGGGGTGTCAGCTTTATCGCTCCGCCATTTTCCATCGCCCAATTCTCCTGAAGAAATTTCTGTAGGACAGGAAAGTCTCCATACAGATCTGTACCGAAGACAGCCTTATACTCGGAAAAAGTTACCCCACTATAGTAAAAGAGATTTTTTATAGTGAACCTTCGTTTCATTTCATCCATATCCAGCTTATAGAAACTGATTCCATCGAAAAAGGTCTCCCGGTTGATATACGCATTGATGATATCCCTGCACCCGACTTGTCTGGAGGTATACCTCTCACAAAAATGCAGGTTGCCGATATAACTCCTGCCGCCGCAACCGAGCGATATCATATTTTCGAACCCGCAGCTGCTCTGTTTTGAAGGTCTATCCTTAACAAACCTTCTCATGGATGTTTGAAAATATCCCTTGCCAGCTAAAACATCACAGATCATAAAATACATTCTGTATTGCAGATCCTTGTCTGTGTCGAACTGCTTGTATATCCCTGTATTGGGTCTTTGATAGAGGGGATAGGCAAAAATCTCATCCGGTTGATATGAAAGGGCTGTTTCCAATGAATATCTCAAGCTTTCCATGGTTTGTGAAGGTACACCATAGATTAAGTCGATGTTCACATTGTCAAAGCCCACATTTTGAATGTCTTCAAGAGCTATTTTAGCTCTGTGCGCACTGTGAAGCCTTTTCAGCTTGTCCAACTCTGCTTGAACAAAGGATTGGACCCCAATACTTACCCTGTTTACTTTTTTAGATCTTAGGAATACCAGCTTTTCCCGTGAAGTCTGATTAGGTGAGGTTTCTATACAGGTATTCACCCTTTCCAGGTCTATACCAAGACTGTTCTCAGCGATATCAAACAGTTCCCCCAGTTGATCAATGGAAAGAATAAGCGGTGTACCGCCCCCAAAAATAAGGGATTCGAATCGGACCCCTTCAAAGCTCAATACATCCCTGTAGTGTTTTGCATGCCGTTTGACAGCCTCAATATACCCGTTTATTTTTTCAGAGTTTTTGCAGGGGATAGAGAACAGATTACAATAACCACATTTGCTTTCGCAGAAGGGAATATGAAAATACAGCGTTGTTGAGCTTTCGGTCAACTCCTGTTGATATTGCTCCAGCTTTAAATGCTGAATATGCTGATAAGCAGTTTTGTGTGGGTAGCTGTACATATATTGTTTATATGGATCAAACAAGCTTTCACCTTCCTGAATACATAGTCTTGATTCAAACGCCTTAAGACTCCTCCGCAAGTGGCGTTTCAGCACACAATTCGCGCCAGCGCCCATTGAATTTCGAAAGTAATTTATCTGCCCTTTGGTACAAACAAGCTTTAGCCTTCCTGCAGTACAAAGTGCTTATATGGAACAGTATAAACCATTTCATGTGACAGTCGGTGAAAATGATAGCCATCTTCTCCGTAACAGCTTCCATGATCAGAGCATATAATGACAAATGTTTTTCCCTTTTCTCTGAACAAGTGAAACAGCCTTTCAATATGGGAATCTACATAACGCAATGCTGCGGCATGGGTATGTATAGAGTCTTCCTTTGCTCCGTCAACATAGAAATAATTCGGGTAATGGATGCTGTCGATGTTTAGGTACAAAAAAACCCTTTTATCCTTGTCGTATCTCCCGAGCTTTCTTTCGATAAAGCTTAGCTGATTTTCAAAGCTGTTTTTGATGTGACAGCTAAAGGATGGATGCCAGTAACTGCGCTTAAACAGCCCTGGAAGCACTCGGCCCAATTCGGTTCTTTTATTGAAAAAGTTCACACCGCCCACGCAGATTGTTTCGTACCCTGTTCTCTCAAGCCCTTCTACAAAGTTGGCGCCTTCAAATAAATAAGCTTCCTTTGGGGTTGGCCTGTTAGCGACATTGTCTTTGGGAATAAAAAGTCTTTCTACTTCCAGCTTTGGTGTTGGCTGTTCAGGAGTAGGCAAAAAACCTGCAAACATTGCCATGTGGGACGGAAAGGTGAAGTTACCGGGTGCATGACGTTTTTCCCATTTGCCATATTTGTTCAGATTGGGAGTATTGTTCTTTTCTTGCTCTTCAAAAGCCACATCATACCTTAACGTATCCAAACACACAAACAAAATATTATGGGTCCCCACGATTTCATTCATGTTTACTGAATATCGGGCATTTACAACATGCCCTTCTATCTCTGTTGAAATTCCCCTGATCCGTTTATCCATTGTTCGACATCCTTATTATTTGGTTTTTGTAGATTTTGTTTTCTCTGAAAATGTCATGGTAGATCAGATCCCCCTGAGCATTTATCTCAATTATCATAGGCTCCAGGCTTTTCCCGCTTAAAAGGATATCAATTCCTGCATAACTGAGCCCTTTAAAACAACTCACAGCTTTGCTGCATAAAGACTCAATTTTACAGAGTACTGGCTGAGGCAGTTTTAATAAATCCACATCCAGTGCATTATTGGCTAAATGCAGGTTCGTAATCGGTGAGTCGGAACACCTTGCCACGATAAAGTCTATCTTTCCAAACTGATAAACCACCCTCAGATCATAACAAAGGTTCTGGTATTTGGGTTTTGGCACCCATTTTTCAATCAAATGCGGCTGGGAGAGAATAAAATTAACAAGTAATTCTATTCTCTCACGCCGGTTTATTTTACTGATTCTTTTGGTGTTCACAAACCTGCCGTTCGCTTCGTGAACAGAGGTATGAATCACTTCGGAGTCCGTCGCCGGGTTATATCGGTAAGCCAGAATTCCAGCTGCGCCAGATCCATACCTTGGTTTAATAAATAAGCTGCAGGTTCTGTTTTCCTTCACATACTGTCTCAGAGAATAGATATCCCGAAATTCTTCGTCAACAGGAGGTGTTACCGCTATTCCATTGTGAACCAGTATGTCTTTACACCTTCGTTTATCCAATGTATCGATGATACTATTCGGGTGGTTTAAGAAAACCAACTTCATATTCTGTGCAACTGTCTTCAAATAGCTGATATACTCACCTATCAGCATATTGAGGTTGGACAAATCAGAATCCTTATACCTGGGAGGATCGATTTTTACAATGCCCCCCTGTGGTGCATCAAAAGGAAATGCTCCAATTTCATAAAAGTGAATGTCAGCCCTCAGTGAGTCTGCTGCTCTCTTGAAATATTCCGTTCTTTTGGATTCTGATTGTCCTATCAGGATAATGTTCATTCACTCAGTCACTACTCCGTCAACATGGGATAATTCCCATACTCATCGTCATTTTCCTGCTGTTCATCAAGATTGATTCGGATAGGAAGTTTTTTTAGCTTATCCACAAAATCGTCTGTGATGAAATGATAGTGTAAATCTAACAATTCAAGTTTATTCAGCTTGTCTGCATTGTCTAATATTAGCTGTGCGCCTTTGTCGGAAAGGGTTCCGTAGGAAAAGTCCAAAATCTTCAGGTTCGGGAAATCAAAGTCGCTAAAAACAGATTCCACAATCTCATCCTGAATATCGCTGTCACATAACCCAAGATACTCCAGGTTTTTGACATTCCTGTTTTGAGTCAGTTTTTTAATGTCATCAATACTTCCGTCAAACCCATATTCTTCTACCCCAATGTATAAATTGAGCTTCTTCAGCTTTGGCAGGTTTGAGTTGGCTATTTCCTGAATCACTGATTTCGGAAGCCCGCCACAGATAATTTCGAGGGATTCCAATTCAGAATGGTTCAGTTCCCCTAAACTAAGGTTAGTGCTTCCTTTAATCGTCAGGTGCTTCAGGTTTCGTAACGACTTTAGCAGTTCACTGTAATTACCCTGCTCTATCCAGGAAACCTCACACTCTTCCGAGTCCATGTCTCCGATAAACAAGCCTTCAATGTGAGAGAGCTTTTCACTGTTTTCGGCAAACTTGTCCAAAATCGGCTGACAATTGTTATTATAGGATTCTCCCCAGCATCCGACGATGATGTTCTTAATGGAGCTCAGCTCCGGGTCATTCAGGATTTCTTCAGCGAGACTGCCGGCGTCTTTTCCGCCATCCTCATAGTCCTCGTAGTCGTAATAATACTTTTTTGTTTTATCCATTTGATACACCTCCGGAAATATTATAGCAGTATTTTCCAAAATTGAAAATGAAAATTAACAACATAAATAAGACCGTCTATCTTCTATGAAATCGATTATATCGTGCTGATGAAAAGTGACCTGATGCATGGATAAACTATAAGATATTTAGTAAATTTCGGTTTCATTTTCTGTAAAGCGTTTTTGGGGTTGCTGAAAGCACTCGGTTGTAACATAATATGGTGATTATGATCCTGTCGATTTGTATCGTCGCAACCCTATAAGGAAGAAGGAGTAACTTGGTATTAAAAACAATAAGCTGATTATTGGCATAAACATATATAATTTACTTTGTGCCCTGTCAAGTAAATAGAGAAGCGGGTAATACTGAATTAAAGCCAGTGGAATGATATAAGTCAGAAACTTAAGTATCCCATCGCCATAGATTACATATGGATAGCGTCCGAACTCACGTCCCCCGTGTGTCAGTATATTCATAAATTCCAATCCTTCAGTTGTAAAAAACGCAAAGGAGGTGTATATGATATATAAACCAAAAAATACTGCTGCACCGCAGAAAATCATTAAGAGCAGAGTTACGATTTTGTCCCCGGTCCATATGACACCGCTGTTAGGTATAGCATACAACAAAACAGCCACGGCTTGAATAAATATCCCGAGACGTAAAAACTCAATGTGTGATGCCAGAACCTGAAAGATTATTCCTCGGGGTCTTACAAGGATGCGGTCGAATTCACCATTGCCAAGCAGACGCGGAAATATATCAAATCCCCGGGCGAATACCTCAGCTAAAGAATAAGCCATTGACACGACTGACGTACATAATAATATTTGGCTGACCGTAAATCCATCAACTTGGTTAAAACGCGTAAACATAAATAATACACTGGCAACGGTAGCGAATGACATTACGATCCTGCCGAAAAAATTCAGGAAAAACGTAGCTTTATACTGCATCTGGCTTTTAAGGTGTATGGAAAAATACTTAAAATATAATTTCATACATCAGCCTCCCTGTGTTACAATCCGCTTTAGCGAGCGTCTCATAAGCAGTTTCCCAAAGGCTATCATAACCGTAACCCAAAACAACTGTAAACCGATTCCATAAACTGCGTCCATGCCGGCTATATCACCGCTGTAAATCCTCAGTGGCATATTCTGCATAGCCGCAAACGGCAATAGTTCGGCAATTTTCCTCACAGGCTCCGGGAAAAATGGAATAGGTATATAGCCTCCTGCAAAAAAGTCCGCAACAATTACAAAAATCGCATTATAGCGGCTCATGGTATAAAACGCGGACATATAATCTATAAGGCAATATGCTGTAACCGCAAACATCGCAATCGGCACAGATATTAAAAACATTGAAAACTGAAACAAATCTGAAGGTAATTTCATTCTGAACGGGAGAGGTAAAATAGACGCCAAAATCAGTATGGGAGCGCACCTCAGCGTTGCCCTTGATACTCTGTCTGCAATTGTTTCAAAAAACCAGCGGTTGTATATGTCCATAGGCCGCGCCAAATCATAGGATATATTTCCGCTGACGATTGTTTCTACAGCGTTTCCTCCGACACCCCAGGGCATAAAAAGAGCCAAAAAAGCCTGCTGTATCCATACATAAGACACAAGATGTGAAAACTCCATTGGAAAAGCAGCAGGATTCGCACGGTAAAACGCCGAAAAAGACAAAATCTCCATAAACCCCCAGGCGAACTGCGTGGTCAATCCCGCCAACGCCGCTGCACGATACTGCAAACCGTTAATAAATCGTATTCGAAACAGCGCAATATATTTTTTCATATATGATACTCCCTGTATAACTCGGCTACCATCTCCTCTGCCGTTATACCGGACACTGATACATCAGTCAGATCCGCTTCCGCGGCAAGATGTGTTATCGCGTCTGATACCGGTAATATCTCCGGATCAAGGGTGATTATAAGCCGCCCGTCTTTCATCTCTTTTAGAGTCATACCCTCTGAAGTTGTTGGCATAACTCCGGTATACTCAACAACAAGGGTTTTTCGACTGGACGAATGCTTTTTAAGTTCATCAAGGCTGCCGTCAAGCAATATCCTGCCTTTACCTATCAGTAATATCCGTTCGGTCAGCGCTTCAATGTCCTGCATATCGTGGGTTGTCAGAATAACAGTTGTGCCGTGCTCAGTGTTCAATTTTTTAATAAACTGGCGTACGGCGATTTTTGATACCGCATCAAGACCGATAGTCGGTTCATCGAGAAATAAAATTTTTGGTTTATGCAGGAGTGACGCGGCAATTTCGCAGCGCATACGCTGACCGAGACTCAGGCTTCGGGCCGGTGTTTTAAGCAGTTCGCCCAAATCAAGAAGCATGGTTAATTCATCAAGACTATTTTTATAAGTCTTTTCGTCCGTTTTATAAATATCACGTATCAATTCAAAGCTGTCGATAATGGGAACATCCCACCAAAGTTGGCTTCGCTGGCCGAATACAACACCGATTTCGCAGACATGGGCTATACGCTCACGCCATGGCACGCGTCCATCAATGTTACATTCGCCGCTATCCGGTGTTAAGATTCCGCACATTATTTTTATTGTAGTGCTTTTTCCTGCGCCATTTGGCCCGATATATCCAACCATTTCGCCATCTTTGATTGAAAAACTGACATCGTTTAATGCATGAATAAGCTCATATTCACGCGAAAACAAAGCTTTCACGGCACGGCCAAATCCAGCCTGACGCCTGGCAACTCTGAAAGTCTTATTGATATTGGAAAGAGTAATCATATATCCCCCTGCTCAAATCCCCGCACTTCCTGATATAAGCAAAAGAAATTATTGATTCCAAAGTTTATTTTAAATGATCGGCGTAAAAAACTGCACCCGCCATATTTATCCAATACAGCAAGTAGTATTATATCAAATAATATTTAGAAATGCACGATATAGGTTCTGAATTTAAAGAAAAAACTAGCTGACCCTAAAATCAATTAACTCATTTAAATTATTGTAAATACGATGCAAATCATCGGCTAATGAGTATTGTGAAGCCCATATAGCCGCCTGCATTTGTCAGTAGCACATAGAAAATAATCCTGATCAAAGATAAGATTCTGTTAGCGAAAGCCAAGTCAATTTCCTAATTTACGAGCAAGGCTTGCAAAGGCCTGGTACGTGCACCTGCAAGTGATACAGCCAACCCGTTTCAACCCTGTGTATGCTTCGAAGCTCACTTCAGCCAGTTTTTATAGGGGTTCGATACCAGGCTTGAATTGCGGTACCTTATGTCGAAGGTCACTTCCTCTCCGATAAAAGGAGGCTTGTGAAATTTTTGATTCTTAGTCTCCAGTTCGATTTCGGCCACGACCAGACCTTCATTATCCTTTAAAAATTCGTCAATCTCCCAGATGAAGCCGGCGTACTCCATCTTATACCGGTACTTTTCAATGATCGGTCTTTTGCAGAGCTCCTGAAGCATTTCAATGCCATCCTTGTAAGGGATCTGGTATTCATATTCAGAGCGTGAAAAACCTGTAGCAACGCCTTTTATCGTCAGGAATGCCTCCTTGTCGATAATTCTGACCCTGACCGATGGCCGGGAGGAAAGGTACCCCTGCTGATAATAAACCCCTTTTGCATGCTGCTTGTAGGTTTGATCCAATACCAGAAATTTTCGTTCAATCTCTTTAGCCATATACATCCTCCGCCTTCAGCCCCTATAAAAGGCCATAGAACTGCCATCATCAGGGCTGAAAGCCTTTCACCTGCTCGATAAAGCTACGTATGGTTTCTTCTCTTACGGCCCATGAGGTTACCAGACGGACGGCAGAGTATTGGTTGTCGATCTCTTTCCAGACATAAAAATCGTAGTTTCCCAAAAGCTGCTCAATCAATTTATTGGGCAGGATCGGAAAAATCTGATTGGACGGTGATTCTGAAAAGAAGGTATAGCCTGCCGACTGAATACCCCGGCGAAGCAGAGCGGCCATATCATTGGCATGCTTTGCCAGGGTGAAGTACAGGTTGTTTTTAAAAAGTGCAAGAAACTGTATTCCGATCAACCTTCCCTTCGCCAGCATCGCACCCCTTTGTTTGATCATGAAGCGGAACTCTTTTTTCAGGCTTTCGCTACAGATCACAAGGGCTTCTCCAATCAAAGCGCCATTCTTGGTTCCACCAATGTAAAAGGCGTCCATCAGGCGTCCCAGGTCGGTCATGTTCACATCATTTCCTTCCGAGCATAATGCCGAACCCAGCCTTGCGCCGTCCATATAGAACAGCAGGGAATTTTCTCTGCAGCAGGCGGCCAACTGTTCCAACTCGTTCCTTGTATAAACCGAACCAATCTCGGTGGAATTGGAGATATACACCAGCCTTGGCTTGACCATATGCTCGTCGGTATGAAAGCGGACAACCTGCAGTATTTCTTCAGGACGAAGCTTACCATCCGCCGTTTCCACAGGGATCACCTTGTGCCCCGTCGCTTCGATAGCGCCGGTTTCATGTACCAGGATATGCCCGGACTGTGCCGATATAACCGCTTCATGTGGCCTAAGGAAGGCTGAAATGGCGATGAGATTCGTCTGTGTTCCGCCAGGAATCAGGTGAATGTCCACGTTCTCCCTCTGAATGAGCGATTTCAAGATATGACAGGCTTGCTGTGAATAGGGATCAAGCCCATAACCTTCAGTCTGTTCCATGTTGGTTTCCTGAAGCAGCTTCAATACCTCAGGATGAGCTCCTTCGCTGTAATCATTTTTAAAGCTGTACATCCTCTGTTCCTCCGTGGATAAATGTGCTTTTAGTGCTCGAATGAATCTGCCTTTGTCCCATACCATTGTATCCATACCGATGCGAGGTTTCAAGATCAATCGTCAGCGCCATTGCAGGCATCAGTTCATTGACAGGCCTTTGTCCGATGAGCTTTGCTTTTGTGTCCAAAATGCCATGGTGAAATGAGAATACTCTCCTTTTCGAAGACGGGGGTACTATACGTACAATCTTGAAACATTCAGGGCTATGCTTGTCAGGGTACCATGACACTCCAAGTCAGGATAAATCGTCCAATATGGCAATTGATTATAAGAGAAATTGCATTGGAGTAGCAGTAAGTCTGGTAAATCAAGCCACGAAAAGCTAATAATGCTATCAGACTCCTATGTAATTTGGTTAGAGAACTCTGTGCCTCAGTCAGCAAAAATGACAGGAAAGACTTATCGAAACTAGTTTTCTATCAAGTAGTTGCAGTTTTTTGTCAATTGACCAAAAATAATTTTGCATTTCAAACGGAACGGTTTTTATTGACACATATGCAACCATCTGGTACAATACATAATGTCGCTTTATGCCATCTGGAGGGTTGTACATGAATAGAAAACCATATTCTTCTGTTATAAAGAAGACGCCTTTCAAATATCCCATTGCCAAAAAGATAGCCAAGCTTATGCTGGATGGTCTTGACTATAATGAAATATATACTGAATGCTTTAACAATAATTATATCGAAATCGAGTCCCCGGATCGCAGACGTGAGATAACAAATGTGCTGTATAAGCGTCTCTCTTCTCTCGACCAGTATCTGTTGTCCGAGTTCTACAACGGAGACGTTGCTACATCGAAATTCATTCTGGCCTATGCCATAGCAAAGACGGACACACTGTTCTTTGACTTTATGGCTGAGGTATACCGGGAAGCGCTCCTCGGGGATAAGCACTACCTCTCCATCGATGATTTTGATAACTTCTTTGCTATAAAAAAGCAGAATGATCAAATCGTGGCTAAGTGGGGTTACCATACTCTTAAGTGCCTTACAAGGGGATACCGCAACATATTGGCAGATTCCGGTCTTGGCGTTCGGGAGCGCAAAACCATCAAAGTCGAGCGGATGATGATTCATCCGGCTGTGGAAGAATATATCGCCTCCATTGGCGATAAGGAATTTCTGCAGGCCATGCTTGGGAGGTGACCGCTGTGGCAGAAAGATCGCTGAATGAACGCTTTGTTGATCTGGAAGATCGTATGATTAGCGTAGAATCGCTTACCCGGTATGGAACGGCAAATGACTTAAAATTCTATATTTTTGATTATAATCCGAAGGATGAACTCCTGGTTCGGAAAGAAGTCAAAAAACTCAAATCCCGCAACCCGGATATTGTGGAATTTGATTTGTATGAAATGATGCTGGACATCATTGACGAGGAAGGTTACCTCGAAGATATCCAGCAGATGGAAGCGGAATATGAAAAAGACCTGCTGCTTCGGGAGGTATTCCAACCACTTCTGTCTGTAGAAGAAGATGAAAACAGCTTCCTCGATAAATTTAAGAAAGGCGTTCCGGATGATGGTAAATCGATTATTTTGATAACTGGTGTCGGAAAAGCTTGCCGGAATCAACTTCAAAGACAAAGATGGTGTTCAGATCATGAAAGATTACATGGCTTCCGGTTCCTTTGCCAGAGGCAAGGAAGCAATTCAGGCCAATGCCTCTATGGTATTCGTCGGCAACATCAATCAGAGCGTGGATTATCTGCTGAAGACCTCTCATCTGTTTGAGCCGTTCCCGGATGCCATGATCGACAGCGCCTTCTTTGACAGAATGCATTGCTATATTCCCGGCTGGGAGATTCCGAAGATGCGTCCGGAGTACTTTACCGACAATTATGGCTTCATTTCCGATTATTTTGCGGAGTTTATGCGTGAAATGCGTAAGTTCCCGGCGACTGATGCATTTGATAAATATTTCAAGCTCGGCAGGTGCCTGAACCAACGTGACACGATTGCTGTCCGCAAGATGGTATCCGGCCTGACAAAGCTTCTGTACCCGGACGGAAAATTCAGCGAAGCTGAAATTGAAGAAATCCTGAAGTACTCCATCGAAGGCCGAAGAAGGGTCAAGGAGCAGCTGAAAAAGATCGGCGGCATGGAGTTCTATGATGTTCAGTTCTCTTATATCCGTCTTTCCAGCATGGAAGAGGTTTTCGTACCAGTTCTCGAGCAAGGTGGCGGGAAACTGATTCCGGAAGGCATTGGCAAGCCAGGCCACGTTTATACTGTAGCTAACGGTACAAATGGCATGATGGGTCTGTTCAAGTTTGAGACCACTATGACCGAAGGCTCCGGAAAGTTCGATGTTACCGGTATGCAGAGCGCCAAGGAGACGAAGGAATCTGTTAAGACTGCTCAGAACTACTTCCGGGCTAATGCGAAGCAGATTAGTGCTTCAATCTCTGTGGATTCGAGGGACTACCTGATGCATATTCAGGATTGTCAGGGTGTCGGTCTCGACAGTAATGTCTCCCTCGCAGCAATGACCGCGTATTGCAGCTGTGCTCTGGATAGGCCAGTTCTGCCGCAGATGTGTATCCTGGGATCGATGAGTATCGGTGGGACTATCAACAAGGTTGAAGAGCTTGCTTCTGCACTGCAGGTTGCTTTCGATGCTGGCGCTAAGCGCATCATCATCCCAATGAGCAGCGCCGCAGATATTGCAACCGTTCCTGCAGATCTGTTTGCAAAGTTTCAGATTTCCTTTTACAGCAGCCCGGAGGATGCGATTGTGAAGGCTTTGGGGATTGAGTGAGAGAATGAAAGTGAATAAATGGCAAAAACCTTACTACATCTCGAATTGACAGGCAAAACATAAGGCGCTGCGGGCCATCCCGGTGCGAACCGTGGATCACTGCCAGATCGTCCCGCAAAAGGGCAAGGCCGTCCACGAAATGCTGCAGCGGCAAATCCAGCTTTCCAACAGCCTTGGCACTTTATGCACCCTCGAAGGCGACACCCTGGTTTATGAAATTAACTGACATCCACTCCGAGCGCATTATCTGCCATTTTGAGCGAAGCGGTATAGGAACCATTAAAAAAGTAATATCTATTTTTTCACACTATCATCATTTATCCCGATAATCAAAAACACGTTTGGACTTCTTCTCGGAGCGCGGTAAATCTCCCAAGTTCAAGCATTCGCATTGGATACGGATTCCGACCTTCTGCTTAAAGATAAGCTGAATCTCCTCACTCACCTTAATTTTATCGGCTTCCCTTCGGGTTTCAACCCTCAATGTCATGTTGTCCTTGCCGTCCATATGCTCGATCACCACCTGATACTCGCTGGACAGGCCATCCACGCACTTTAATGTATCTTCAATCTGGCCGGGATAGATGTTCACACCCTTAACCTTGATCATATCATCAGTCCTTCCGATGATTCTGTCGATCATGGGGTATTCCCTGCCACAGCTGCATGGATGGGGAATGATACGGGTCAGATCGTGGGTCCGGTAGCGTATCAGCGGAGCTGCCGCCTTTTTCAGTGAGGTGATCACCAGTTCTCCGGTTTCCCCTTCGGGAAGCACTTCTCCGGTGACCGGATCGATGATCTCAAAATAGAAGAAGTCGTTCCAATAATGAATTCCTTCATGCTTTTCACAATCGATACCGATACCAGGCCCGTACATTTCGGTCAGTCCATAAATATCAAATAATTCGATCTGAAGCTCATCGGTAATACGCTGGCGCATCAGATCTCCCCAGCGTTCCGAACCGATGACCCCGCGTTTGAGATTTATTTTATCCCGAAGCCCCCTCTTCTGCACCTCTTCGGCAATCAACAGCGCATAGGAGGATGTAGCACAAAGAACGGTGGACTGCAGATCTATCATCATCTGCAGCTGTTTCTCAGTGTTCCCCGGTCCAATGGGAATAGCCATTGCACCAAGCCTTTCACAGCCCGCTTGAAAACCAATTCCCGCCGTCCACAAGCCATAGCCCGGAGTGATTTGAACGCGGTCAAGCTTTGTAATGCCAGCGAGTTCATAACACCTTGCAAACATGATGGCCCAGTTCTCCACATCCTCACGGGTATAGGGGATGATGACCGGGTTTCCCGTTGTACCGGAAGAAGAGTGGATTCTTATTACCTCATCGTCGGGCACGGCCTGCAACCCCAGGGGATAAGCGTCCCTCAGCTCGTGCTTGTCACTGAAGGGCAACTCCTCAAAATCCTCAAAGGTTTGAAGCCTATCCATGTCCACATTTTTTTCCGAATAGATCTTCTGATAAAAGGGGCTGTTCTGTGCTGCATATCGGACAGCGTTCATTAATGTGTCAATTTCAACCGTGTTTCTCATGATTTTCAACTCCTTCGCAGGCTGCAACACCTGCGTTAAACGCTTTCACATTCAAATCGAAGAATTTGGGCTTGACGTTGTCCCGTATGGCTTGGATTAGGCTTTCTCTGGACAGATCCAGAACACCAAGTCCGTAGGCGACACCGATCAGCACCGTATTGGACGCCTTAACCGATCCGCATTTCTTTGCAATGCTGTCGGCATCAACAAAAACCGCATGGCTGTTTTGAGAAATATAGTCCTTCACTTTTTCAACGTCCAGACTGTTCTTCCCAAGGGTTGTAGAAACCGGTGTGATCACTGTGGTATTGATGATGGCTTGTCCGCCTTTTTTCAATTGTGGGATACATCTTGCTCCCTCGAAAATTTCAAAGGAAAGCAGCAGTTCAGCCTTTCCGGCCGGGATATAAGCCGAATGGACATTCCCGGTACGAACATGACTGACAACGCAGCCTCCGCGCTGGCTCATGCCGATGGTCTCTCCCGTTCTCGCATTTCTGCCTTCAAGTACCGCACCGGCGGCCAGTATTTTTGAAGCGAGAATGGTTCCCTGCCCGCCTACTCCTGAAATAATGATATTCATGACTGAACCTCCTGTTGGATGCATCCGGTTGGGCATACCTTCACACAAAGCCCGCAGCCGTAACATAACGCATCGTTAATCTCCACCCTGTTGTCGCGAACCGACATGGCTGGGCATCCAATCTCCCGAAGACATTTTCTGCAGCCGGTGCAGTTCTGTATCCTGAATGTAGTTTGCGGCTTAATCAGGGTGATGCATGGGGCTTCAAAGATGATCACGCTGACGCCCTCATATTCCGCAGCTTTCTTTACCGTTTCAATGGATTTCTCCTGGTCAAAGGGGTTCAGTCTTTCAACAAATCCGACATTCAGAGCCTTTGCAACGGAGTAAATATCAATCTTTTGCGTCATCGTACCCATCATCGTTCTACCCGTTCCCGGATGAGGCTGGTGCCCGGTCATAGCCGTGGTGGAGTTGTCCAAGATGATCACATTGATATTGGTCTGGTTATAAACCGCATTGGCCAAGCCTGTCATCCCCGATGCAAAGAAGGTACTGTCCCCAATGAAAGCAAAGGCGTATGTGTCGGGCTCTGCTTTTTTAATCCCCTGAGCAATGGTGATTCCAGCACCCATACACAGGCAGGTGTCGGTCATTTCCAGGGGCTTTCCGTTCCCAAGGGTATAGCAGCCAATATCACCGCAGAATACGGCTTTCTTTCCATGCATCGCCTTTTTAACTGCATAAAAGCTTGCCCGGTGCGGGCAGCCCGCACACAGCACGGGGGCTCGCATGGGCAGCTCCATGGGTGGTGTAACCGCTGTGTCAGACATTTCAACACCAAGGAATTTTTCAATGATTTTTAATGTATTGTCAAACTTAAGCTCCCCGGCGGGAGTTACAAAGCCATTCATCTTGCCAGATATGGGCCTTTGCAGGTTCCGAATCGCCATCACCTGGTAAAGCTGCTCCTCGATCACCGGATCCAACTCTTCCAGAACAAGAACCCTCTGAACCCGGTTCAGAAATTCTTCATACAGCCCGTTTGGTGGCGGAAAAACTGCCCCCGATTTCAAAAGCGTAACCTTCAACCCGAAAGCTTCGACAATATCCTTCACGATGGCATAGGTGACCCCGCCTGCAGCGATGCCGTACTCCCCCTCTCCCTCGATCCGGTTGAAGGGAAGGCTATCAAACAGCTCGGAAATCTCATTCTGCTGTTTTTCTATCTCCAAATGCCGCCTGTAGGAAAGGGGCGGAAAGATCACCCAACGGGGATCCTTTACAAAGCCTTCTGGTTCATATTCGTATATGCTTCCGCCGGTTTCCACCGTGCCGCTGCTATGGCATACCTTTGTTGTGGGTCGCAGGATAACGGGAAGCTTCAGCTTTTCAGACAGTTCGAAAGCATATTTGGCCATTTCGTAGGCCTCCTCAGGGGAGGACGGATCCAAAACAGGAATATTGGCAAACTTTCCGAAGTGGCGGGTGTCCTGCTCGGTCTGTGAGGATATGGGGCCCGGATCGTCGGCGACAACCACTACCATTCCGCCCTTTGTCCCGATAACGCCAAGGCTCATGAGCGGGTCGGAGGCTACATTCAGGCCTACCTGCTTCATTGTCACCATGCTTCTGGCCCCGCAGTATGAAGCACCGGCTGCAATTTCCAGGGCGGCCTTTTCATTGGTGGACCACTCCACCTGAATCCGGCCATCCCGGTTGTATTGCACGACGCTTTCAAGCACCTCGGTAGAGGGTGTGCCCGGGTATCCACTGACAACCTTTACCCCTGCGTGAACCGCACCAAGGGCTATGGCCATGTTTCCTAAAAGAATTTCCTTCAAAACGATCATCCTTTACTGAATCGAAGGAATCCACCTTTATGAGTAGATTGCCCCACTGGAAGGCTTCCTTAACGATTCCTTATTTATAGCAATCTCTATTGTATCTTAACTTTTACCAGATGCAAACAGATTCCATTCACTTTCACCTGTTGGTTCAGTACCATTGGCGCATCACCGGGCAGCGCTATGCACCTGTCCCCTTAATTCCATCCTCCATTGGTATGCTTCCTGTTGGCATTTGGAGCCTTCAAGGGCACATATGCAAAAGCTTTGTACCTATATCACCATTCCCACAGGCCTAAAAGATACAGGCGAGGACTATAAGCATGGCAGAAAAAGCTAAAACCGCCATATCTCCCGCCGTAACCATATATCTTTTATAGCAGCTCTGGCCGGTGCGCAGGTGAAACCCTCTTATCTCAGCCGATATGGCGCTGTCCTCAATCTTCTTCACCGAAGTGATCAAAAGGGGCACACATAACGGCAGGATCAATCCAACCTTTTTAAAAAGATTTTTCGTGTCCATTTCAACCCCGCGGGAGGTTTGGGCCTCAATGATTCCTGCCATTTCTCCCGCAAAGATCGGAATGAAACGAATGGCAGTTGTCAGCGCGAAGGCATATTTATAAGGAACCTTGCATTTTAACACCAAAACATTGGACAGGTCACTCATCTGTGTAATGGACAGCATTATTGCCAGAGGCATGGTTCCTGCAATCAGCCGCAGAACGATCAGGAAGGCCGAAGACAACCCTGCGTCTGTGATGACAAGGTTTAAAGGCAGGTGCAGCAGCGGGTTTCCCCTGCGTACAAGCAGCAGCTGCAGGATGAAGATGAATGCAGAAAACTTTAGAAGGCCTGCAAGCAGCATTACACCCCGTTGAAATATGCCTGCCCGGGCAGCCATCACAAGGTTCAGTGCGATGAGCGCGGCGATAAACAGGTGGCTGCCACTGATAAACGCGGCGATGGAGATCAAAAGCGATATCAACAGCTTTATCAGGGGGTTCAGGTGATGGAAAAAAGTATCCCCCAGCGCATAATCTAAAAAGCCTTTCATATCGCATCCTCCTTCACTTCAAAAAACTGCGGCCTGGTTCTTGCCACCAGGCTTTGTGCCATTTCCTCAACGGTAAAGGCGTTTTCAAAACCCTGTCCCAGCCGAAGTGCCAATTGGGGGATCTGTGGCGGAAGGATTGAAGCTTTGTGTAAAACCTCTTCTGCTCTGAAGATCTCCTTCGTACTCCCATCGGCGAGCAACCTGCCGTCTGATAAAACCAGGATACGCCTGGCATAATCCAAAACAACCTCCATATCATGGCAGACCATCACAACCGTCACCCCTTTGCTGTTCAGTTCATTGATGGTATTCATGATTTGGGTACACTCACTGTAATCCAGACCGGTTGTGGGTTCATCGAGGATAAGAATCTCAGGCTCTGCGGCAATGATGGATGCAAGGGCCAGTCGCTGCCGCTCCCCCCGGCTTAATTGAAAAGGATTGCTGTCCGGGTTGAAACCGAAACGCTGCAAGGTGCTATCCAAACGCTGTTGTACCAGAGCTTTGTCATTGATAACAAGCTCCAGCCCAAAACGAATCTCATCGGCAACAGTGTTCTTACAGATCTGCCTGTCGGGGTTTTGGAACAGAAACCCGATATGCCTGGCAAGGGTGCTTGATTTTGTCTTCCGGGTATCCATGCCATTGATGGTGACAGTTCCGGAAGCAGGCTTCAATAGGCCGTTTAACAGCTTGCTCAGGGTGGATTTCCCCGCCCCGTTAGAGCCGATAAGAGCGACAAATTCACCTCTGTCGATATGGAAAGTGATGCCCTTTAGAGTACACTCCTGCTGATAAGTGAAGCTTACATTTTCAACGTTAATCATACATAAGCCTCCTGGCCATGCTACAGGCCTCATCCAACGTTACACAAACCCCGTCAAGCTTAACTCCCAGCTCTGTCAGCCGGTTTGAAAGGGTTGCGACCCGCGGACAGTTGATACCGCTTTTTCCGATTTGTTCGGTGTTTTTCAGCACATTCCTGACACTGCCGTGCAATAAAAGCCTGCCACCCTTCATTACCGCCAGTTCTTTTACAAACTCGCTCAGCAGCATGATCTTTTGCTCCACGACAATAATGGTCAGCCCGTGCTTTTCATTCAGTTCCTTTAAAAGCCGGAAGATAGCCAGCGAGCTTTGAGGGTCAAGTTCGCTGGTAGGCTCATCCAGTAACAATATCTTTGGTCTTAAAGCGATGATTGCAGCAATGGCAACCTTCTGTTTCTGGCCTCCGCTTAAATGGCTGATATTCCTATATCTCAACTGGGATATCCCCACCGCATCCAAAGCACCTGAAAGCCTTGCTTCGATTTCATCGCGCGGAATGGAATAATTCTCAAGTCCGAACAGGATCTCATCTTCAACGACTGAAGCGATCATTTGGCTGTCGATATCCTGGAAAACCGTCCCGACCTTCAGAGAAATCGCGCTTGGTGTGACATCAAAGGTGTCCTCCCCGTCAATTTGTACACTACCATAATAATCACCGGGTAAATGATGGGGGATGATGCCGTTGATGGCGCGGATCAGCGTCGTCTTTCCGGCACCGCTTTCACCGATAATCCCCAGAAAATCTCCGCCCCGTATGGACAGATGAACATCCTCGACGGCGTTCCGGTTACTGTTTTTATATTGAAACGTAAGTCCTTCAATGGTGATCACGGCACTCTCCTTATTCCTGCTTCAGTGTAAGCTTCAACGGGATGTAAAGCAGTTGAACCAGTATTGTATTGATGATGGCTGTTCCCAGTACGATGGGAATGTATCCGGCCAGCGCTGATTTTTCTGCGTTCAGGAAGATGAACAGGCAGGAAACAAATACACTGCCGCTTATCAACGTGCTGATGAATGTGGCGATGGCAGGGGTGAAATTGACTTTCCCAATTTTAATCGATGTGTGAACCAAAAGCCCCATGACCACGGCTCCGATAAGCTCTGATGCAAAGTTCAGCCAGGGGGTTCCGGGCAGGAACTGGCAAATAGCACCTGCAAGCAAACCGATGGCTGCGCTCTCATAAAGCTTCGGCTTGACCAGCAATATTCCCAGACAATACATGGCGATGACAAAGTTCGGCTTTACCCCAGCGATGTTGATGATCGATCCCACGAAATATTTCAGTACCGCCCCTGCTGCCAGGAGCACTCCTATCAGGATCAGATCCCTGACCTTGATACCACTTTTTTGTTCAACCTTCAATTCTCTCTTTTGCGCAACGACTGTCTTTTCCATAAAAAATCTCCTCTCACGCGGGCTTACCGCTTAAATATTGAAGATACGGAAAAGGTCCCTGCATTTTCCAAGAACAGATCCCAAAGCAAATAAAAACAGCCTGCCCTTAGCTAAAGGACAGACTGTAAAATCTGCGGTGCCACCTTTATTGATCAAAACTGATCCACTCATTGAAAATGCCAACACATTTCCTGCCGCTAACGCCGGCTTACGTTTCAGATACTCGGCAAAAGCCTTTCACCTCACCCTTGGTGGTCCATTTACCGGACTGCATTCCACGAACCTCTCAGCAAATGATTCGATCTCTGTACGGCGCATCTTCCGATTTTATCTCCACTTCATCGGTTTAAAGAAGTATAACACGGGACAGGTTTGGTTGTCAATATACATATTTCTGAGAAGTTTTGTCTCAAGTATATAGGGTGTGATCAGTAATTCTCTAAATTGAGGATGAAATTATTCTTGATTCAAAACCAAAGGAACCCCAACTTATTAATTGGGGTCCCAAAGAATATGTAAAGCTATGTTCCTGTTGATTTACTGGGTCTCAGTGCCCCATACAGTTGCCAGACGTTCAAGCAATGCAAGCACTTCAGCCCGGGTAATAGGATCTTGCCATTTGCTTTCTCCATTATTGCCCAGAAGGATTCCCTTGTCCTTCAGGCACAGGATGGATGGATAGAAATCCATCGGTACGCCCATTTCAGGGTGCTCTGCTGCGTATGCCAGCTGCCGATACCAATTGTATGATTTTCTATCACCATCAGGACCGGATAAGTATACGGTTTTCACGGTGTCGTTGAATGCGGGTTTATCATTGATTGCAGCCATATTGTAATACTTCCCGCCCTCCTGAATATCATTCTTACACAAAAAGTTTGCCAATGCGAAGAATACTTCTCCGCGGGTCATTGGCTTTAAAACTGTGTCTTTGGTGCAGTCATCGGGATGTGGTAACCCATCTTTTGCAGCAACAATATACTGGGTATACCAGTCATTTCCGATAAGCTCGGCAAATCGAATCCAGCTGTTCGTATCTTTCTCGGCTTTTTGACCGATCATTTCTTCTGAGCTGTCGAACCTGGCGAGCATTGTCAATACTTCAGCTCGGGTTACAATATTGTTTCCCTTAAAGGTTTTATCAGGGAAGCCTTTAATGAGCTTTCGGTATACCGCCATTGGTATATAAGATGCATACCACTCGTCTCCTCTGATATCAGAGAAGGTGAGTTTTGCTAGTTCCCGCAGTTTATCCCGGTTGGTTGCTGTAAGGGAACTCACGGATTTTTGTCTCATCATGGCGCAGTATGTAGTATTCGGGCTATTATCATGAATGCCGGCATCTTTATACAACAGTTCCAGAAGCTTGGCCATTTCCGGATAATCGGTCGTGATGTAGTTTACTTCTGGCTCACCTCCTGATTTCGGTTTTGGAGTGGGTGCTTTAGTCGGTTTTGGAGTGGGTATTTTAGTTGGTTTTGGGGTTGGCGTAGACGTCGGTTTAGGGGTTGGTGTGGCAGTTGGTTTTGGGGTTGGAGTAGAAGTCGGTTTTGGAGTTGGCGTGGCAGTTGGTTTAGGGGTTGGTGTGACAGTTGGTTTAGGAGTTGGCGTGGCAGTTGGTTTAGGGGTTGGCGTGGCAGTCGGGCTTGGAGTTGGTGTAACGGTCGGGCTTGGGGTTGGCGTAACGGTTGGGCTTGGGGTTGGCGTAACGGTCGGGCTTGGGGTTGGCGTAGCGGTCGGGCTTGGGGTTGGTGTGCCAGAAGGAGTTGCATTACCGTCCCAGCCTGCGATTCTGGCCCAAAGGTACCATGCGGCATAAGCCTTCATATTGGCGTTCAAAGGCTGGCTGTGGGCTGAACCGCACTTATACCAGTCCACATTTTCGGTGTGGCTGTTTTGCCAGTCGATGGCCCAGTTGCGATCCATTTGTCCATCGCCGTCGGAATCATATCTGCATGTATCGTTAACCCCTTTATCCAGATAATAATTACCATCGGGGTCATAGCTTTCAATATCAGCGAAATCAAACAGAATTTTATTGTTTGTACGGCAGTATTGGCGGATTTGTTCATTCCTGATATGGAGGTTTCCTTTTATTCCTGTTCCGTCGGTGTGACCTGTCATATAAACAAATTTAATATTGGGATAATCCTGTTCCAGTTGGTTCATAGCATTCAGATAGTTGTTTATGTAAGTCTCGTTTGCACTGCTGACCTGCCCACACCAGGACCACATGACCACATTGATCTCCGGATGAGATTTCAGGTAATTACGTGTGAACCCGTGCCAGTTTTTGTGACCCAGATCGATTTTCTCTGGCTCCCTTAGTTCAAGGGCTCCATTGGTGCCACTTTCGTTCCAGGCATAGTCGCTTCCTAAAAAACCCACCAGACCGGTCATGCCAGAGGTTACCTGACTGCCATGGGAGGTATGGAAATAACAGATACACAGATTGTCCTTAGCCTGATTGATCCATTCCATGGGTATGGCCTCTATATCGGGCAAGGTGGCATTTTGATGATCGACTATGATTGCACTCAGGTCTGCGCTGTTTGTATGCAGTGCTGGATAACACGTTGTCAGCATGATTCCAATAATCAGGACTGACAAAAAAGAATTGAACTTTTTCACTTCAAAACCTCCATTTCTACATATTACATCAAAATTCATCAGAAGTATTATTTTATCGTGATTAAATACAATTAAGTAAAAATGTAGTAAATAGGAACTGCAAAAAATTATATCACAAAAAGGATTCTTCAATTATTACAAATTTATCACAAAAATCACAAGGCCCCCATCTCTAAACTACCTTATTCATAATTTTAAAAATTGAGGATTTACATAGTTTATACAATGCTTTGAAACATTTATTGATTGTTCATCAATAGATGGAAAAGTTATAATAGAAGAATTGACTAGGAATGATGAAATCCTCATTAAGATTGCTGATAAAGGATGTAAGGTGGTTGAATTCTTGATATGTCATTTGTTCTTATCGGGCGGTCTTGAGGTGGTTTCTACTCGCTGACTGTTGCCTCAGAACAGCTTATTTGGTACAATTATGAATATGATTAACAGGCAAAAATGTGCCCATTTTTTCACAGATCCGCTTCAAAATTTTTTCGTATTTGACAATAAAAGGAGTTTTGTCTTTTGAAAAAAATATTGAAGTTATTGGTCAGGTAAGAAGCTGCAGGGAAGCTGTGGAATTTGCTAAAATCAGGAGTCCTGTTGTCATACTCATGGATATTGAGATGGAAGAGAGAAGAGACGGAATCGATGCTGTGGCTGAGATCATGGATTTGTATCCGCAAACAAAAATAGTTATGTTAACCGTTCAAGAGGACGAAGAGAGTATTTTATCATCCTTTGAGGCAGGAGCTTGTGATTATGTATTAAAGAGTGCATCTGCCAAGGAAATCATTGATGCAGTTGAAGCCGCCTACAATAACTGTTCACCGATAAGGCCAATGATTGCAGGCAAAATTAGAAAACAGTTAAAACATGTAAAAAAGCTCAAAGACAATATGTATGATGTGATCAGCGTAATAACAATGCTTACGCCGACGGAAAGAGCGATATTAATAGATTTTTTAACAACTTTATCTTTTGGCATTACAGATATTAAACAAATTGTTGCTTCAGCTGTGGATAAGATGAAAGCTTCTTCAGGGAAAATTATAATCAATGCAAATATACCAGATACCCCACTGGAATGTTATGCTGATAAATATCATCTTTCCGAGGTAATCATCAACATCATTAAAAATGCCATTGAGGCCATTGGGAAAGACGCAGGGACTATAGATATCAATGTATATGCAGAACAAGGCTGGAATATCATCTCTATCAGCGATAACGGCCCTGGCATTCCTCGTAAACATCTTAAGAAAATTTTTACGCCCTTTTTCAGTACGAAATCAACCTCAAAAAATTGGGGTATTGGGCTTACATTTTGTTACAAAACAATTAAAGCGCATAACGGAATGCTTTTAGTAGACAGTAAAACTAAAAATGGTACAAAGTTTAATATATTGCTTCCAATGGTCTTAAAGCAATCATCTGCCGGAGAAAACAACCTGAAGCACTCCGGAACATGAGCCTCGTGGGTTTCAACAAGGACAGGGTTCAGCTCTGCTGAATGAGTTCACTGCTTTCTTAATATCTTGTCAATATCATTCTGTTCAAGAATATCGATTACTTCAGATATTCTCCTCACCTTAAACTTTTTCAACAGATTTTTAGTATGCGTTTTCACTGTGCTTAATTCGATATGCTTGATTTCTGCAATTTCCTTTTGCTTTTTTCTATGTTGTTAATCTTTATATCGGAGGATATTCGCTGGAAAAACATTGGCAAAATGCAGAGGGTGATTTGGCGGATTACGAGTATGAACTGAATGGAGAAAAAAACGGAGAAATGGTCTCCATCAGGCAAGCGTTGGAATCGGATAGCTGGGATATTGTCACTTTACAGCAGTCAAGTTGGCAAAGTACGCAATATAATACATATCAACCCTATTTAAACGCACTGTCTCAATATGTAAAAAAATATGCTCCGAATGCAGAACAGGTGATACACCAAACATGGGCATATGAACAGGGAAGTGAGCGTCTGACTTCTGCGGGATATCACCGGGATACATTTCATGCGAGTTATGGTCTGAGAAGATACCTTTTAGGGTTGGTTTGGTATGAGACACTTACAGGAAACAGCATTGAAGCAAATAGCTTCAAAGATCTTGACGAACCTGTAGAGGATGCATTAATCCCAGTAATCAAGAGGTGTGCCCATGAAGCTGTGGAAAAATATCATACGTGCGTTGATAAGAATCGGTAAAGGAGTATTTTTCTGATTTGGCGACAAGATAAAATTCAAACCCCAAGCAACAAGCTTACCCAAAGAGGTATACGACATTTGGCTCTCAAAGGATCCTGCTAGGCGTATACGTCCCAAAAAGCCCCCACCTCTTAAGGTGGTGGAAGTACGTCACGCTGGGCTCTGATATACCATACAGATTATACNNTTATACAGTACATCTCCTAATTTGCTGAATGCCTCCTGTACAAGTTTTTGAGCCTTGAAACCCGTATAGTTTTGTTATCATTTCTCAAAATTAGGGCGTTTTATCAGTGCTCTTCCCTGTTCCCTTGACAAATCCGCCATCTTTCCACGTTGTATTCATGACACTACCTTCGATGCAGGCCCGCCTTCGATATACCTGCGGGGTAACATTGCATTGCTTCTTAAACTGGTAAATCAGGTTGTTTGGGTTTTCGAAACCAACTAATTTGCCGATAGCAATGATCGGTCTTTCTGTATGAAGCAACATTTCCTTCGCTGCCTCAATTTTCTTTTGATTCAGATATTTAATGGGTGAAATATGAAATTTCTTTTTAAACTCCCGACAAATTTGATATTTGCTGATATGGTATTTTGATTCAAGTTGTTTTAGTGTAATGTTATTCATATAGTTGTTATCCAAATCATGCTTTATTTCATATATATAATTGCACACATTGGGTTTCTCATCAAATAATCTGCCTCTTTCCATTAGGATCTCATAAAGAATATCCGTAAGTAGCCTGGATTGATATAAGGGGCGGTTGGAGGATTGAGACAAGCAGTCGTATAGTAACTGTATTTTGTCCGTCACTTGTCTGCCAGGTAAATAAGAATAGTGATTGCTGTTCCCTCTTGCAAAACCGGAATAAAAAAAGAAAACAGGGGGACCCGCCACGAAAAAAATTTTAAACAGCCATGGAGCCTGTAAAGCTTCGATTTTTCTGCTTTGGTTGCAATGAAAGAAACTTATTGAGCCCGGATTCAGCCTATCATTGCACCCATCGGAAACAAGCACGCCGGAGCCCCTTTCGGTATAAATCATACAAAACAATTCCAGCTTCGGAAACTCGAACACAAAGGGATAAGATGCCGGGATTATACCGAACGCCTGGATGCAGGGAATGTTCCAGATGATATCTATGGGCACTGAAAGCATTTTCAAATGACTGGTCATGACTGAAATTACTCTTTCACATGAATGACCGTCATGCAGTGCTTCCCGGAAGGATCTCCTGAAAACCACGACTCTTCCTCCTGCTTCATCAATTTCTCCCTATTTAGGGCTCTATCATTTTCATTTCAATTAAATGTAAGTTCTCTCTAAAACCAGTATAGCAAATTATTACGCATATTTAAAGCATTTTTAGGTATATATTAGGCATTTTTTCGCCATATATTAGCTTTTATTAGGTAACAACTATAATTTTGCACAGTTACTTAAGTTATTCAGCGAGTTATCCTATGGAATATGCATAAAGATATCAATAATTGAATATGTTTTGCAATAAATACGGATGATTAATTTTATAAACGATATATAATTATATTAACCTACTTTTACTGGTAAATATTATGTTTAGTGCAGGAGGGAAAAAATGAAAGCAAAGAAGTTATTAGCCATTCTTATCGCAGTTACAGTCATTCTTTCTTTAGCAGGCTGTGTCGCACCGCAAACCGGTACCGGAGGTACCACAAATGATCCGGGAAAAACCACCCAGGCAGATCCATCATCGCTCAAAGGTACGACAATCAGAGTCTATACCCACGGCGGAAACAGAGTTCTCGGAGAAGAAAAAAAGGATGAAAAAGGGAATACATACCGTGATGTCGAGAATACCGCGTTCCTAAAGTATTTGGCGGAGGATTTCACGAAAGAGACAGGAATCAATGTTGAATTGAATGTAGTTACAAATGAAGATGAATTAAGACCGTTGTTCCAGGTAAAGGATGACAGCGTAGATGTATTTACCTGTCCGAACTGGAGCCTTGAGGAATGGAAAGCTTTTTGTGAACCATATTGTACAGTGGACGAAGGTGTCGAATTATACGGTGAATACGCAAGGGCGATGCCCGCTGTTGACGGCATCATCTATAGTATCATGCCGGGCCGGGCATACAATCAGGCTGTTGTATACAACGAAGAGGTAATTAAGGCTGCTGGATATGATAAAATCCCAGCAACATTGGACGAATTCAACAAGATGTGTGAAGCCATAAAGGCAAATGGGGTAACCCCGATTTCCATGCACAGGGTTGAGAACTGGCCTTTGGCAACCGTTCAGGATTTTGCGGGATATGTTGCAGGAAATGCCAATGTTTTTGCAGAATGTCTGAAAACTGAAAATCCATTCTCTGAAACCGCTCCCTTCGGCAAGACGATCAAAATATACACACAATGGAAAGCAAATGGATTTTTTGAACCCGAAGTTTATACCGACTTTGGCGTAGCCATGGACAGTGTCGCATATGGCAGAGCCGCTATGATGCTGTTCGGTTCCTGGGTCGTACCGCAGATTCAGGGTCGTGTTCCCGATGGAAAGGATCCTGCAATCATCAAATTTGCTCCCGCTCCGGATTTCGGTGCAGGCAGATTTGTATTGGCAGCACCAGCAGACAATTGGGCGATTTGCAAATTCTCTAAGAACAAGGATGCAGCAAGGCTGTTCATCGAATATATCGCCAATGATGCTCAGTTTATAGCCGATAGCGGTTTCATCGCAAATAAGAAAGGTGTTACTCCGATTGTTCCTGATCTGTATTCCATCATCGATGACCTTGTAGCCTCCGGCGATTGCAAGGTACTGCTGCAACCGGCCAATGATGCCAATTCACTGGCCAACCAGGAAGTATTGACAGAAGCCGGGTTATGGGCCGATTATAAATATGTTGGTCTGTTGTTCGACTCTCTGGATGTAACAAAGCCGGACGACTGGTCTGCCTATAACAAGCAGGTGGAAGTTCAGAACAACGCATACAAGAAGTATAAGGAAGAGCTCGGGCTGGAATGGGTAGATTGATATTATGCGAAATAAGCCTCCTCCGATCGGAGGGGGCTTATTTTTCAAAAGATGCTCCGCTAATTTGAACGTGAAGGATCTGGAGAAAGGGTAAAAAGTAAATGAGACGAACAAATAAAAAGAGCAGGACAATATTCATCTTTACATTTTTAGCGCTTCCGGTGATTCATCTGTTGGTGTTCTCCTATATCCCCATATTAAGTAATGTGTATTTAAGCTTCACGAAATACAGTGGGGTTGGTATACCGGAGTTTATTGGACTGAGAAATTACGAAAGGTTGTTGACCGATCCTCAATATATATCCATGTTTAAAAATTGCCTGTGGTATATGATCGTTGCTATACCGCAGCTGATCTTCGCCTTTTTCTTGGCCGTGTTTATTAATGGGAAATTCCGTGGATTAAACTTCTTCAAGGGAGTTTTGATCATTCCGTATTTACTGAACGGCGTTATTATATCCACCATTTTTATTATTTTCTTTAATAATTCAGGCACGTTTAATTCATTATTAAAATTGATTGGCCTAGAAGGACAGCAATGGCTTCAGAATTTAAGGCTGGTCAATCCGGCTATTGCATCCATCAGTATCTGGAGGTATTATGGTTTTAATTTCGTCATGTTTTTGGGCGGTCTTCAAACAATCCCTTCCGAGTTATTCGAAGCGGCTGCAATGGACGGATGTAAAAAGCTGCAGGAAATCCGATACATTTCCATTCCATCCATAACGCATATTTTGTTTATCAATATCTTGTTAAGCATATCCGGTTCAATTCAGGTTTTTGAAATCCCTTACATCATGATGAATGGCTCCAATGGGACTGTTACGCCTGTTATTCAGATACAGCAAAGCGCGTTTTCGGATAACAGGGTTGGCTTCGCCGCCGCCCTATCCATTATGGTGTTTGTCATTGTTGTCATCGTGGTCAGCATTCAGAGGGTCTTCGATAAAAGGGGTGAGTTAACATGAATAAAGAGACAAAAACCTATAAAGTACTGCGTTATGTGTTCCTAATTGCAGCATGCATTTTCGTGATCATACCGTTGATCCCATTAGTCTTCATGGCATTCAAGACCGGCGCCGAATATTCGTCCACAAGTGTTCTGACTCCGCCAAAATACTGGCTTAACCTGTATAACTTTGCTTACGCCATCAAGGTAGGTAAGCTTGGAAAAGCGCTGATGAACACAGCTATCATTTTGGGTATTTCAATTTCTATCCAAATCATGTTTACCACCATGGTATCATACGTATTGCATCGCTTTGAGTTTACCGGCAAAAAGCTGATTTTCTCTTTATTTATGATGACCATGTTTATTCCGATAGTCACAACACAGACAATCGTATTTCAGATTATTTACAGAATGGGGCTTGTGAATAAAATGCTGAGTGTGATATTGCTATATTCCGGAGTGGGTATTGTGGGCATTTATGTTATCTTGAACCTGTTGGCAACGATCCCGAAGGAATTGGATGAGTCTGCCTTAATGGACGGCGCAAGCTATTACAGAATTTTCCGAAGTATCATTTTTCCGCTGTTGAAACCGGGTTGTACAACACTGTTAATCATCAATGGCATTGGATTATATAATGATTTCTACATCCCCAACCTTTATCTGAGAAAAGATGTACAGACTTTCACCGTTGCACTGTATAAATTCTTCGGCAATACGGCCACGCCTTTTGAAATTGTTGCTGCTGCGATCCTTCTGGGAATCATTCCAATCGGGATTGTCTTCCTGTTCCTCCAAAAGCACATATTCTATGGCCTGGCAGGAGCAGTAAAATCATGATTCGCGAAACACCGGTTTACCGGGTACTGTGTGCCATCCATATTGTCTTTTTTACAAGCCTTCTATGCTTTGGTACCGTATGTCTGTCAGGTACAATACTGATGGTTCCGGCTATCGGCGCATCCTTTCTCATTGGGAAGGATGCCCTGTATAAAGAATTGGATGTCACCAACAGCATCATTGCAACCTATTTTAAATACCTGAAGGCTTCGATAAAGCTATTGAGGTATTCATTACTGAATATCCTGATTGTTTTAAATGTAGCCGGTATGATCATCACAGCATCAACAGGCAATTTCATATATTCCTGCATCTGTCTTGCCATCGTTGGTTTCCTGCTGTCTTTCATGTTGTACATTGCAGGGTATCATACTTTTGTCAGCAATCAAATTAATATAACAGAGGTTTTTCTTAGCATGTTCATCAAACTGCACCTTCTGTTACCGGTCTTTATCGTAATGGTTCTATGCGTACTGTTTTTCTCTGGTACATTGCTGACGGTAATATTTCTTTCAGGAACCCTTTTTCTTTTTGTGCTGGAAGTATTGATTTTCATTCAAATGGTCCATTTTAAGGCCAAGTCAGGGAAACTGGATAAAGATGATAAATTTGCATATTTGGTTGGCTCATGAATTGACAAAAAACAAACCAGTGGATACAATAAATCCGATAATAAGCGAAAGCATTGGTTGAGGTTTAAAATGGCTAAAAAGATAAGGTTGGCAGATATTGCGAAACGCTTGAATGTAAGTACTGTTACTGTATCAAAGGCTTTATCCGGCCAAAAGGGTGTTAGTGAAGAAAAACGGATACAAATAATAAATCTCGCCGCTGAATTGGGTTATAAAAGCGACTTGCTGGCGGGGAGTATCAATAAAAATAAAAGCAAGGATATCGGGATCATCGTCCCAGGAAGATACTTTGGCAAGTATGATTCTTTTTATTGGATGATGTATCAGGAAGTAGCCACCCGTGCGGTTCAGGAAAAGTGCTTTACCATGCTTGAGGTCATCAGCACCGATGATGAAGAAAAACAGGAATTACCTCGGCTTATCAAGGAAAAAAAGGTGGATGGGGTCATACTGATTGGCCGCCCGTATAGCGGATATCTCAGAAAAATACGGGAAGACGGATCGGTTCCAATCATTTGCCTGGACTTTTTTGACGATTTCAGCAATTGCGATTCGGTTATTTCCGATAGCTTTTATGGAACATATATGCTGACGAACTATTTGTTCAGCATGGGCCATGAAGATATCGCCTACGTGGGCACCCTGCTCTACACCGGTAGTATTACCGATCGGTACTTCGGTTATTGCAAGTCCATGATGGAGCATGGCAAGAAGATACGCCAGGAATGGGTTTTAGATGACAGGGATTGGGAAACAGGCGATGTTGCATCCTTTGATGTAAAATTTCCGGAAGAGATGCCTACCGCTTTTGTCTGTAATTGCGACCTGACCGCCAACTATCTGATAAAAAGGCTAAGAATGAAAAACTACAGGGTACCGGAGGATATATCTGTGGTCGGGTTTGATAACTTCATATACCCCGGCTTATGTGATATCGGTATTACGACCTATGATGTCAATGTGAAGGAAATGGCACGAATCAGCATCGATGTTCTTCTAAAAAAAATAGCACATACAAATTACCGATCGGGAGTAAGGGTTGTTGAAGGAGAAATCGTGTACAAAGAGAGTGTATGCAGAAATTCAAAGCCAGGCAGCAGTTCAATTTAGTTAAAAAAGTTGCCGACCATGGTTGGTTTCGATGACGGGCTATCCGGTATAATAATGACTACGTTTGTGAAAAATTTGGATGCATAATCACCCTTCCATATGATAAACGCAATGGTACCCCAATTGGCAGCATGAGCTTCAATATTGGTCGCAGCGTGCTGCGGCGTTCCGTTTTCCTCCTTGGCAGCTATGTTATTTTCCGGTGCAGATGTTTCTATGGCAGGGAGTGTAGAAGGGTATCTTAAAACAGAGAATCCGCCTGCTTCATAAATCCATCCTGCTTCAAAGCTTTTCATAATGAGGCATAACAATTCCCGGGTTTTCAACCGATACAAACCCTGTGCCCGTATATTCAAGCCTTTCATTGCCTGATACGGAAAACGGGATCACCTGGTTCTTATATCGAAGCTGTCCCGTAATCGTACGAACCGACATTCCGATAAGTCCTTTCAGAGCTCCGTTTCTGTCGGTTACCACCCTGACCCCCTGCGGAATTGAATACAGAAGGTTTCCATCCTTATAAACCTCAGAACCTGCTTTGTCATTCACCAGCTCAAACGCTGCGCCGTCCATCTTCCTGGCATAACCGGTGGCTTCTGCAACGGTCTGCCCGTAATCTTCACCGTAAGGTATCAGTGTTGTGAACCATATATCGCCTTCAGGGGTAGGCAGAATACCGCTGTAGCGTTCCAGATAATCCAGCAGGCACAGCATTGCGCCCGAGAAGTTTTTGGATTCGCCCGGTTCGCCTGTCCAGGGGTTAATGGCCCCGGAGAATTTTTTATTTCTGGACAAATGCGAAAGGATGGGCTTGATGATCCAGCTTAACTCCACATACCGATGATGGTATTCAAAAGCGTGGGGAGTGCGAAGCGTTGTCAGGTGACTGGACTTACCCGACCAGCTGTTATAATATATGGAATTATGATCATAGCCTGATTGATCCAGTGCAATGGCTGTAAGCGGATATCTCGCAAAGAACTTTTGGGTATTCAAAAGGTATCTTTTTAAAGCATCCTCAAACATCACCCCGTCACCGACTTCATTGGCAAACACGTACATCTGTATTATGGACTGCATGCGGACAAAACGGTTGTTTCGATCCCGATCGTAAAAGAAACGATCTTCTTCGTCGTAACAATACTCCATCAGGCTTTTCAAACTCTGCTCCGCTTTAGCGGCCCAAACGGAACCATCCTTACCAAGCTCTTCCGCCATCTTTTGCAGATATTTTCGCTGACAATACACATTTGACGTTAAATCAGGTGCCAGATACGGCAGAACAGGGGAGTCCGGGTCGTACTTAGCTGGATCTCCTTCAAAGGGAATATCATTGACATGCCAGAACCTTGCGGAACGGTCATGCCCCGTATCAAAGGTACAAAAGGCTTCGACGCAGCCGGTACCGCGGGTATTCCTATAAACCGAAAGCCATTGGTCGTTGCGCGCTATGGCGTTGTACATTTTCTCAAGAAATGCTTTGTCCCTGCCGGTAGTCAAATAATGGTTCCAAACGCTTCTGGCCAGCGGCGTCACCATCTGAATCTGACGATAATAAGGGCCCTGATCCGTCACTTTATACGGGATCAAGCCGTCCTCTCTCTGAAAATCAGCAAACAGCTCAAAACAGGATCGGGCTGTTTGCGGGCAGAACCGCGAAAGATGTTCGCTCTTAATAGTGCCGGTACTTTCCAGCCAGCAGCCGATATAAACATCACCCTCGATCAGCAAAGGACTTCCGTTCACTGCAGTATAGATGTTGTTCATCAGATCGTGGGCAGCCCGATAATATTGTTCTTCAATTTGAGGATGGGACGCCACAAATTTAACCCCGGAATCTTGGAACTGCTTCAGGGCGTCCCGGCTGACCTCCCTGTCGAAATCGCCGATCCTTTTTCCAACATCAACATCACGTAGCCTGGACAGAATAGAACTCATACAAACGCCTCCTCGAATGCATTTTTTGCAGACAGGTTAACAAAAATCAACCATCCACTTATTATTGTATATTTACCCAAGTTACCGCTTATAATAATCTTTTTTTTGGTTGCTCTGAAAACATGATCCAGAACATAAACTACCATAATTCATGGCATATAATGGAACTATTTGATATAATTGAAGTCATATGGAATAGATAGATAAAGAGAACATAACCATAAAAGAGAAAGAAAAAAATCAAACAACATCGCCAAATGATGAAATTCGACAAAGAAGCAGCGCATTTCATCTGTATTGAAAGGAGTCGGTAAAATGGAAAAGGTGAGGAACATTGCAAAAAAAGCATTAATCATTGTTTTGATTATTCTTGGGTTAGTTCTGATTTACAATCTGCTTCAATTGGCTTTCCTTTCAAATCAAAGGATCAGTGTAACAACGCAGAATTCATACTATTCCGGTGTGAATGGAATATGTGAAGTTGTCGTTCGTGATCAGAAATCACGTGTCCCCATTGAAGCAAATATCAAACTCAGGCTAATAAATGGAAAAATGAAACCTGTGTCCGAAGATTATAATGTTAAGACCGACTCATCCGGATGTGCGGTTGTGGATTTTGAAACGCCGAAGGTTGCAGACGGAGAGTATTTTCTTGAGATCAATGCACGATCAGAAAAGGGAAGAGACAAAATCAGGCAAAAAATAAACATTTATTCAGAGCAATCCTCAGGCAATGTTACGATAACCTTGGACAAGTCCCTGTACAAGCCCGGCGACACGGTTCAATACAGGGTTCTTGTCACGGATTTCATCAGTGACAGGCCTGTAACCAACGATGTTGAAGTTTCAATCTTCGATGGCCGTGAGAATCAGGTATACAAGAAAACCCTTACAACCTCCGAGTTTGGGATTACCAGCGGGAGCTTCACCCTTGCAGACAAGGTGAACAGCGGCATTTACACCCTTAAGGTGCTCTCGGGCAGCAGAATGTACCTCAAAGAGTTTGAAGTAAAGCCATACAAGCTGCCAAAATTCGAAATCTCCATCACCACCGACAAGGAAGAATACAGGGTTGGCGAAGAACTGCACGGAATGATCCGGGCTGAGTACTTTTTCGGTCAGCCTGTAAAAGGCGGAGCGGTAGAAATTCAGTTCGGCGAATCCCATGTCGTTAAGCAGCCGCTGAACGAGCAGGGGGAATGCCCCTTTACATACACAATCGCTGAAGAGGGACAGCATGAATTAAAGGCCACAGTGACCGATACCTCCAACAACCTCGAAACAGCAGAAAAGAATGTTATCGCGTCAAACCTTCCGCTGGTAATTTCGGTTAAGACCGAAAGTGGCCTGGTCTTTCCCGGAATATCCAATGAAATCTTTGTTTTCGTGTCAAAGCCCGACGGAACACCCGTGAAAACGTATCTAAAAATATCCGGGGACGTCAGGCTTGAAATCGCAACGGATGAAAACGGAATGGCCAGCTTTTTCGCAAAGTCGGTTCTGGATGATGTTTTAAGGCTTACTGTTGAAGCGATGGAATATGATCTGACTTATCAGTTCGATCTTGAAGTAGGCAAAAACTGGACAGATGTGCTTATCAGGCCGGATAAACCGGTATACAATGAGAATGAAGCAATACCGCTGAGCATCATGAAGCAGCGTGATGGGAAGGTGTGGATCTACGCTGTAAAAAACGGTCAAATCATTACCGCCGTGGGTACGGAGGAAGACAAAACTGAGTTAATGCTTCCGAAGGGAACATATGGCCTTATCGACCTGGTGTATGGCTTCCAAGAGACAGGCAGGGGTATGGTACAATCCATGGCGGCGTCAAGATCTGTTTTCGTCAGGCCTGAGAACGCCCTGAACCTTGCAATTTCAAAGGAAAACAGAGTATATGCGCCGGGCGAGAATATCACACTGTCCTTTGAAGCGAAGGATCAGAATGGCAACCCACTGGACAGTGCCATACTTTTGACCATTTCCGACGAGGCGCTTTTGTCTCTCGCCGACAATGATGTCACACTGGACAATATCAAGCTTGCACTGTCACAGATCGCTGACGAGAGAGGAATCAATACCGAGGAACTTTATGAGGCCATATTGAACAATGCCTCCGATGCGGTGTTGACATCACTTATGCTGAATGAAAACGGTTATGAACCGGAATTGAAGGGGCAAACATGGAGCAACAATGAAAAAAGAGATTTGATTATCGGTTCATCAATTATATGGGTTGTGTGTGGTATTCTCGTTATTGTTCTCCTGCTGTGCATTATCTATAAGAAATTCTGTGTGATTGTGCTGTACATTCTTGGTTATCTGCCAGTGCTCATTATTTCAGCATTCATAGCGGCGATGATATTCTGGCGCCTTCCTTATCGGCTGGAAAAATTGTATATCATCGGAACAATGTTGGTTTCCCTGTTGATATACATTGTTTTGGCATATGTTTTCCGCAGAATCATAAAGGCCAGAAAGGATCCACAGGACAATGAAAAAAAACATTCAGATGTATTGCACTATGTGGCTATTCTGATTATCGCATTAGTCATGGTCATTTTACTGCCGTATATTGTATTGACATTGTTTGGTGGCACATTGTCATCGACTGTAGATGAACTAACACCTGCCGGAGCTCTCCAGCAAAGCGCATCTCCAAGAGACACGGGGTTCAATGATGTACTGAATGGTCTTTTCGATGGATCATCGGGGACTTCATCGAGCACCGTACCCGGAGCAGCGCCGGCAAGCCAGGCAGGCAATGAGAAACCGGAATCATCCGGGGATGGTTATGCAGCTGTGGAAAAGATAAGAAGAAGGTTTATGGAAGTAATGTTCTTCCATCCGCAGATTGAGGCACAGGATGGGAAAGCATCGGTTACTGTTCCTCTGGCTGACAATATCACCACCTGGAACATTCAGGCTGTGGCAAATTCGCTTAGTGGGAATATCGGTTCGGAAACGGGCAGTATTCAGGTCTTCCAGGAATTCTTCGTGGATTTTGACACACCCTGGAACCTGGCAGTGGGAGATGAGGTCGGTATTCCGGTGACTGTATCAAACTACCTGAAACAGCCTCAAAAGGTCAGGTTACAGGTTCATCGAGGGGACTGGTTTGAAATCACTGATGGCCAATATATTATTGAAATGGATTTGAACTCCGTAGAAAGGAAGCTTGTTTATATCCCTATAAAGGTAAAGAAAGCCGGAACGCAAAAGCTCAGGGTGGATGCAGCTGGTCAGCAGATGGCCGATGCAGTGGAAAAGGAAGTAAGGGTATATCCGGCAGGCCTGCTGAGGCAGGAAGTAGCAGCATCAGGACTGGTAGAGAAAGAGATCACGAACCAGGTATTCTTCCTTACACCGGATATTGAAAAGGCCAGAAACATCCGGATTAAGCTGTTTCCGTCGCCAATAGCCCAGGTGGTGGAGGGCCTCGAAAGCATGCTCCGGTTCCCGGACGGATGCTTTGAGCAGATTTCCTCGAGCCTGTACCCGGATATCCTTGTGCTGAAATACCTTAAGGACAATAATCTGTCCAATCCTGAAATTGAACAAAAGGCATATGAATGTATTGAAAAAGGTTTTCAGAAGATCCTTACCTATGAGGTAGGAAACAGAAGCGGCTCATTTTCTCTGTATGGAAAAGAACCCGCCGAGCTGGTTCTGACCGCTTACGGATTAATGGAGTTTACCGATTTGAGCCAGGTTTATCCGGTGGCTCCAGACCTTCTGGAAAGGATGCGGGAATATATTTACCACCAGCAAAAATCCAATGGAAGCTTTAATACTAGCGATCATCATTATGGCGGCCCGAACACCACCGATCATCTGGCGCTGAACGCATATATCGGATGGGCGCTGTCGGAAGCTGACGCTTCGGACAGCAGGCTGCAGAAGACGGTTACATACCTGAAAGGCAAAATGAATGACACCAACGATGGCTATACGCTGGCGCTTATTGCCAACATCCTGGTGAATACAGGGGATAAGGATGCGAAGACGTTACTGGACAGACTGGTCGGAATGATTGTTACTGATCGGGACGAAGCATATCTGCCCAGTACAACCACAGACTATTATGGAGCCTGCGGGAGTATGCAGAATCTCCAGGCAACAGCCCTTCTTTCGGTTGCGCTGTCCAGGGGGCAGGTACAGCATAATGTGAACAACCGCCTGCTGAACCATATCATTGCATCGAAAGACGCTTATGGGACCTTCGGAAGCACGCAGTCTACGATCCTTTCGCTGAAAGCACTGGTGGCGGCTACAGAAGCAGCTACGATGAAAGAAGGAACCATCACTGTAAAGGTCAATGACAGGGAGGAAAAAATCGAAATTGGTTCAGATGTCCTGTCCTATTACCTGTGTGATTTCACCGGTGCCGATAAGGAAAACACCGTCCGTATCAGTACCGATGGCAGATTTAATTATGAAATCATTAAGGAGTATTATGTACCATATGATTTATTGGAGCAAAAGGATGACTTTGAGATCAACCGAACGGTGGGTAACCGCTTCGTGGTTAATGATGAGGTTTCGGAGGAGATACGCATCGTGAACCGTCAGGATTCGCTGGTACAGAACATGATGGTCCTTCTGCAGATTCCCCAGGGCTTCACCGTGAATGACAGTTATCTTGAGGAGATGAAGCTGGAAGGCATCATCAGTGAATACAGCATCGGTTATGACCTGATTGAAATTTATATCCGCGGGGTTCAGCCACAGGAAGGCAGAACACTCCGGCTTGGCTACTGGGCAGGGTATCCTGTGAAAGTCATGACCAACGGAATCACGGTATACGATTACTATAATCCGGAAGTGGAAGCGATCCTGCCGCCGACCGAAATCGTCGTAACAGCCTGGTAGGGTATTCCGGGAAAACAGAAGTACGGCTGAATGATAACCGAAGGGATCGGATTCCGGTCCCTTCGGTCAAGCGGTGGGTTGTAACCGGAAAAAGCTTATATTCCGCCGGTTGGCTTTTGATTTTTGATATTGCAGGATGTCTTATACACTAAAAACAAACAGGATTATCACTCCATGCATCAGGCGTCGGCAGCAAGGAACGGCAGCAGCTGTCTTATCGCCCAATGGATATTGGAAGTAACAGCTTATTTGCCATAATTTTTTCGTGTTTGTCAAACGCTAACTCTCTTCCGCATCAAGATTGATGATGTGTAATGGAAACGCCCCCCATATCTCCTGTATCAATTCAACCTCGCGTTTCTTACAAGTAAACAGCATGATTTGTCTTGTTTGGCTCTCTTTGGCCAAAAGCTCAATCGCATTCCTGGTTCTTGCTTCATCATATTGTGCGAACGGCTCGTCCAAAAACAACGGTAGCTTTTCGCCCTGCCTTTCAACCAGCCTGACCGCTCCAAGGCGGAGGGCAAGATATACCTGATCGGAAGTACCTGACGATAGCTGCTCCGGGATCACAGTTTCGGTCAATTCAGCAGGCTGAAGTTTAAGTGTTAGTTGATCATCCGCCTTTAAATCCTCATACTTCTCACCAGTAATCAAACGCAAAATACTGCTCATCTCCCGGTTCAGCAAGGGTACATAATCCCTCTGGATTGCAAGGCCTGCTTCAGAAAGAACCTGCATGGCGGTTTCCAGTGCTTTGTTCAGAAACACAATCCGCTCTTTTTCCTCCAACAAGCTATGAACTATCTCATGTGCTTGTTGCAAAGCCTCCGTATCTGGAATATTTTCAAGCCTTGTCGACAATGTGTTCATCTTTAGCTGATTTCTGAGCAAAGCCTCATTACATTCTTCAATTGAGTCAGCGACCTGTTCTGGAGTAATATCGTACTTTGATTGTTGGGGCTGTTTAAGTGTCCTTTCCATCTCGTGGATCACTTCCTCCAGTTGTTCAGCAGTTGTTATGTCTGCCCCATAAAGTAACGATGCCTCCCGCAGGATCCCCTGCTCCCTCTGGTTGAACCTTGATTTCATTCCTTCCATTTCTCGAATATCAGAAATGTATGAAAAACATGCTTCCAGGTTATTTGTCCAGGCTTGAATATCTTCTTTGGCAATTCTTCCTGAACTGAAGCCGAGATTTACCCTGTTCAACAGGGGCGAAACTTTGGTTTTCAGCCCCTCTATCTGTGTCAGCAGTTTTGTTTCTCTTTGCTGCAGGATATCATGTTCTGATCTTAATTTCACGCATGCATGACAGTTATTTTCATACATAGCCTTCAAACCAATAAAATCCTGCAAGTTTTCAACCTTCACATCCCTCATCCATTCATTAAGAAGACTTTGGTTATTCGCCCTTTTTGACTGGTATTGAATATATGTTTCCTTCTGACTCTGTTTCTGTCTGACCGCTGCGATATAAAGTATGATTGAGAATATTGTCATAAGGGTGGCACAAAGGATTAAGATAAGAATGTTGACCCAATCCGGAAGGTAATTTCGAATCAGGAAGATTTCGGTCAGGATTGCTACAGCCAGGAAAAGGATGGCTGCAGGCAAAACTTTCTGTGTCCCTGGCCTGGTTCTTTTCGGAATTACATCCTGAACTCCAGATTTTTGGTAAAGAGTTTCTTCAAGAACCTTAGCGATCCGCTCCTTTTCGGTTTCAAACAGCTTGTATTGCTTCAGAATCTTTTCGGCCTGTTCCAGCTTTTCCTTATTTTCGGTTTTCAAACGCTGCAGCTCTTCCAGTTCCTTTTCGAGGATCTGATAGCGCGTATAATTGGATGACAGTTCATTCGCATCACTGCGTGTAAAATCATTGTAACCGTTCAGATGCTCAAGTTTTGCTTGAAGAACAGCAATCTCTTCTTCGGTTTTTTGGCTATCGTTACGGGTTCGGACAAGCTGGTCCCGATATTCGCCAAGCTTGAAAGCCAAGCGCTTCTGATCGGCAATTTGCCTATTTTCCAGGAGGATTTTCTTCGCTTTTATGAGTTCTTCCCTTTGGGCCTGTAGCCTGGTGCTTTCCTTTTTCAGCTGAACAATACTTGCATAAATATCCATCCTGCTCTCATGGAGCTCTATAAGTTCCTGTTCCTTCTTCAGGGCGTCAACCAATCGTGTTTCAACCAGGTTCAGCGGCCTTGTTGTTGTTCTTTCACTGCCCACATAAGAAAGCTGGGCGTCCTTCAATGCTTGCATCGCTTTTCTGAAAGACACTTCTTCGTCTCCAGTCTGGCGCAGGTTTAAAAGTCTCTCTGCAAGAACTTTCTTTCCTTCGGGATCAACAAAGCTTTGCATCTGGCCGATAAAGGCCGTTCTGACAAAGCTTTTCTCTGAAAGCCCGAGGTGCTGCTCGGCAAACTTAATCCCTTCCTCTTTCCCTGCAGCAAATTCGTTGGTGATATCGTTCGAATATGCGTCCTGAAGGTTTACCGTGCTTTTTTGAAAATTTCTTCCGACGGTATATCTTCCGCCATCATCCAGAGTATATTCCAATATTCCACCATACAAATGGCCACTCCAGGGTCTAAACTGCCTGATGTCCGGTAATGTACCGTCTTTGGCCCTTCTGCCGCCCTTCAAACCGAAAAGCATACCTTTGATAAAGGCCTGAAGCGTAGATTTCCCGGCCTCATTGGAACCATAAATTACGTTCATTCCTTTGTTCAGTATAAAGACCTGGTTTTGAAATTTACCAAAACCCTTTATGTCAAGCTTTTCAATCTTCATCATTCATGCCTCTGTTCAAATATTCCATTATTGATATTGATCCAATTCAATATGACCCTTGAAAATTGCATCCAAACCCAGATAAAGAGCCTTTTCAAGGTTCCTTCTTTCTGTATCGCCAGCCCTGTCCATCTTTTCACGCATCATTCGAATAAATACTCCTGTAATATTGCTTTCTTCTGATAATGCGTCCAGATCATAATCAGGTTCTGTAAGATCCTCCAGCTGTATGTGGAAACAAATGCCCCGGAGGTATTCTTCCATACTGATGATGTCCATTTTATGTTCATGGGTCGCTCTTCCGCCAATACTTATTTTGATGATATCTTTTTCAGGATTGCAGCATTCCAAAAGCTTCATAAGTTCATCCTGCAACTGGAAGCCTGGTTCCATGCGGGGTATGTTTAGCTCCAGTTCCTGATAAAATCGTTTTTGAATGGGTAGAAATTGAATTTCCCTGCGAATTTGTCCTGCTTCTTTTTCCAGTGAGACCAAAAAAACCCCATGTTCCCCTGGCTCATCAAAACCAAGAGGTTCAGGACTTCCGGCATTCACAATTCCTTCATTGGCATAACTTGTGTTTTTTCTATGAAAATGACCCAGGGCATAATAATCAAAGCCCAGATCCGTCAAAGTTCTCCGATCGATCGGGTTGTATGGGCTTTGCGTGAAAGACATGTCCAGTGTGCCATGAAAAAGGCATATGTTAATACGATCGGGTGTGATTTGTGGTGGAACCAGTGCCGGAAGCTGTTCCTGCCGAAAGGTATTAAAACCGATGCCATAAAAGTAAACCCCTTTCTGTTCGTCCATAAAACCCGGTACATTCGTTGTTAAGATACGGACATTGTCGTGCCAAGGATAACTCCTGTACCATGAATTGGACACAAAAGGATCGTGGTTACCCGGAATGAGAATGCATTGCTTATCCGCAATCTTTTTAAACTGGCGATTCAGCCAATGGATTGTTGAGTCCCTGACATAATGGTGTTCAAACAGGTCCCCCGATATCACCAAATAATCAGCGTTGTTTTCCTGGACAAGGAATATAATTTTTTCAAATACCTCTTTCAGATCGTTGCGGCGTTCCTGTGAGACGCTGCCATGCCCCAAACCAGTGAAGGGTGCATCCAGGTGAAGATCAGCGCAATGGATCAGAGAAATTTTGTTTTTCATGTGGATTGCCTCACAAATTTATGAAGTCCCTCTCTAAAAGCCGGGTTCCTCATTTTTAGTCCCCAAACGACATACCTCAATCCCACAGCCCCGGGGAATTACGGGAGAATTCTTCTGCCATTGATATGGTATCCTCTGCAATCCCAGCCAGAGGGTGGAACTCTCTAACAGCACCTGACACTTGTTGGTTAATGGCTCACTGCGAATCTTCCCGGGTAAGCAAAACAGCAAAAGCGGTGGCATAGTTGCGGCTGTGGGTAAGGCTTATATCCATGGATACCCCACCCATGGCAATGTATCGCTTCAGTGTTGTTCCGTTAAGAATAACTCTGGGCTTTCCGCCCGTATCATTCACCATTTCTATTCCCTGAAGCGTAACGCCCTGCGAAAACCCCGTCCCCAATGCCTTTGAAACGGCTTCCTTTGCAGCAAATCTTGCCGCATAGCTTTCATATCGGCCATTTTTCCTGCTCTCACAGTACTTAATCTCTTCGTCTGTAAATATCCTACGAACGAAATTATCGCCATAACGCTGGATAGAGTCTTTAATACGTTGAATTTCAACCATATCTATACCGCAATGGATACTCATTCTCTTCATTCCCAACCTTCATCCAATTCCTCACGAGCTTCGCTTCGTTGATAACAGAATGTGCACATAAGCTTGATATGTGTTCACTATGAATCTATGTGATTTTCAGCTTTCGCTGAACATTACCACAGTGGTTTGATGTAACAAGTAATATCTCTATAGCGTGAAGGATTGCTTGTTTGTTACCGCTAACCTAAACCAATGGTACATCCAGATATTGAAAAGCACAAGCAAAAAGATTTTGCCTGTGCCCTATGTGGCGTCCCGAGTAGGAATTGAACCCACATTAGTAGAACCGGAATCTACTGTCTTATCCTTTGGACCATCGGGACAGATCTCTGAATGAACAACATTATTATACCCCGGCTTATGATTTTTTTCAAATTATTTTTCTAAGAAACCTTATCCAGATTCAAAAACAACCGGTAGATGATTTGCAGCAGATAAATAATAGCCGTTCCCGAAAGGTTGGACCATATGAATATGGCGATGGCCACAATCAGCTTTCCTGAAAATTCCAGCTTGCTCTTGACGCTGATTGTACGAAGAAGAATACCGATCTGCCAAAACAACTGCATGGAAGCATAAACCACCAGCACGATAATGAGCAGGCGCTTGAAAAAAGGCATTTGCGGATCCAGATTTTCAATATGCAATCCTGTTGGCGTGTTCAACAGTAAAACGGGAATAAACAATAAATGGGAATAAGCGTATGATTTCATCAGAATAATGTGAAAACCCTGAACAATAAATTTCTCTCTGCGCTTTGCAAGGTATCGGCAAAGATCAGCGATGGGCCATGCGAAAATAAACACATCCAGAAAGCCAACCAGGGCGGATAGTACGATCGCGAGGAGGATTTTTGTAAATAACTTAGATTCAGCGGTCAAAATATAATCATATACAATGGAAGGTGATGTTGCCAGTACATCAAAGATTCCAACGAAAATACATGCGGGGATCAATGTTAATATCGTTTTGTTTAGCCGTTTATGCCAAGTTCGCGGCCAAAACAGAAAGTCCCACCCGCTTTTTGAATACTCCATTAAGCTCTCCTAAACAAACTACGTTCTTCTTTAAAAGGGGAATAAACTTATCGCTTGGTCTGTTTGCTGTTAAAGCGACTTTTCACATTATATCATATGAAAAAGATCCAAGGCAATAAATAATACAATTACTCTCAAATGTGACGCCCACAATATCGTAAGGTTACGGCATTACCGGTTGTGTTATATTCTTTGCTCTCCATTCTTCATAATGAGTGGTATTCTTCAGATTCTCCGCAAAAACCGTCCATACCTTTTCATTGGCAAAGTTGTGGCTCCATGCGGCGGTTCCAGCCAGATTATACTTATGAGCCAGAGCTGACTTGTAATTCACAGAATGCTCGTTTTCCAACCACATTTTATATGTAACATCATCCCGGGTATAAGCAACAACATATTGGGCGCTTTTTTCATCCCATTGCGCAACAGCGTTGTTCTCTTCCATCAGACGAACTGCTGCCTGCATAGACAGGGCCTTTCCGGTTTTAGCTTTTATTTTACCGCTTTCATCAGCTGTTTCCTCCCATAGACGAGTATACAACGGAATGCCTAACAAAAGCTTGTCTGCTGGAACCTCTTTCAAAGTTTTTTTCAGGTTTTCCTCCACCCAGTCCAGTTCGGCAGTGGAACCTGCCTGATTGGCTCCCGCCCAGGTCTGGTCATAGGTCATCAGGCATACATAATCTACCGTTTCACCCAATGCTTTTCTGTCATAGCATCTGGACCAAGTGTCGCTCCCATCGGGAATACCAACATCAACAGATACGACAAGACCCTGCTCTCTAAGCAAAGGGGTTAGCTCCCGGACAAACTGGGTGAATGCCTCTTTATCATTTTTGTACATATTTTCGAAATCAATATTGATCCCATCCAGGTTGTAAAGGGCAGAAAAAGCCAGTATCTGTTTTATGACATATTCCCTTTTCAGCCCATCGTTCAAAATGCTGCTGGTATTGTCAATATTACTGAAATCATTGGCAACCAGCGCCCAAACCTGATAACCATTATCATGAGCCCACGTAACATACTGATCATCGGCACGATTGATGAAATCTCCTTTTTCATTTGCTATCTGAAACCAGGTTGGAGACAGTATGTCTATACCTTCTTCTGCTTTCCAGTCAAGATACGCTTTTGTCGGCTGATACATCTGATCCCATACAAGATTGATCTTTCCGGCAGGGAGCGCCGGTGCGCGCTTTACCAACTCTGGAATCCGTGCCAGTTCAATGGATTTTACAACAACTTCCTCTTTCAGTATATACCCCAGAATGCCATCGGCTGTACGAACCTTGTACCATTTATCATATTCCTCAAATATATGCATCTTCGAGGCTTCAGACTGCAGATCACTATCTTGAAACTGTCTCAGTATGGGGTATCGAATATGCCGGCCTTTTCTCACAACTGATTTGGTCGACACAGGATAACCGATTCGATGGATCGTGTCTTCCCAATCAATCATCACTACATTTGTTGTACTTACATAATTGATACGAATTTTGTAAAAAGAGGCCAGGAAGTTAATTGGAATGTAAACCGCACCCTCAATCTCGGTGGCAGGAAACTTCAACTCCATAGGATGATTATTGATATAGGCATCGAGGCTATCTGTTTGCATCTGAATAACTCTGTCTTCGGTCGTAATCGTAACCTTTTTCAGGGTTTGATCCCACCAGATATAGGGATCCAAATGAGATTTAACGGTTGAAAAGGGTAGTAGAACTTGTCCGTCCGAAACAACGGGCGGTTTTTCATCTATGATTTGCTCTCCTCCGATAATAAGAACTGTATTTGCGCTATCATATGCACTGACAACCGTTTCATTCGCCTTGAAATGCTGCTTGTACAGATATCCTGCTAAAGCAGCACAACCGGTAATAAAGATAAACACAATAGAGAATAAAATAAAATCTTTTTTCATCTATGACCTCCGAATACAAACCTTCCCTACATGGATAGGATAAAAAGCATTGCATCGTATAATGCTTGTATAATCGTAAACAAAGCAAGTAACAAAGATCAGCCAGCCACTCCCCCTAAGGATTGGAATACAAAACATCAGCCTCTTCATCATTATACCTTTTATTTTGACAAATGTCTTTCAGAAAATGTTGGTTGCAATAATTTTCAATTTTTCATATCTTTTGAAGCGTTCCGAAACACAACAATGATGTGGCTTCTAACCCGGCAAATGTTTGCACAGGCAAATTATTGATTTATATCAAAAAAAGGCGTCCAACGCCCTTTTTCGTGAGATATAAATTATGTTTTCTTTCTGCCAGCAATAAGTCAAATCTTTTCAGCCTGACCATATGGAGGCAGGCGAATAGATTTAACCGATTATCTCTTCTATCAGGTAAAAACTTTACGTGGAATAAAGGTTTTGAAGTTTTTCAGCATTTTCTCTGTCGGTTCGAAATATACAATAGTCTGGGCATTATTATAGCTTAATGCGATAAAATAGACATCGTCCCCTTCCAATGAGGAGGCACAATTCATCTGATTTTTAAAGTTTCTGTATTGTGGTGTAAAATGCTCACTCTTCACCTTGGCAACCACTTCAAAGCTTTTGCAGTTCGCACTGAAGATACGCTTCCGTTTCCTCTGAGCTATAATTTTATCAATATCCAGATCACCGTTGGTTACTGCATATTCATATTCAATATTTCTGGTTGTTATCAACATATATGCCGCATATATAATGCCGGCAACAAAAAACAACCCCATGGATGCCAATAACGGTATATTTAGAACAACCAGTATAAGAACCAGCGCTCCAATAATCACACCAGAGATGATAAGGTGATCTTTTATATCTCGTTTCTTTTTTACGATTTTCTCCATGAATATATCCATCCATATACCTCCTGTCCATTCCTCACACTCGTAGGATGTGCTCTTTTGAATTCTATCACAATATTCCTGATCATTGCAACCGGAACAAAGATTGCTTCGGATGAAACTGAATTTCCCGGGTCAACTAGTGCATGAATTTTCCTCGCTTTTGTATATAATTATTCATTAAATGTACTTTAACTGTACTTGACTGTATTTCATGGTTTGTGGTAGAATGGTGCAAATGTTTGATGCAGGAGACTGAATAATGAAAATTAGTAATTTATTTCTTAAGAAAAGACAGACCATCTCATTTGAAGTTTTCCCACCAAAGCTTGAAACCCCTGTTGAAACGATATATGAGAGGTTGGGGGATTTTGCTTCCATGATGCCCGATTTCATCAGCGTAACCTACGGTGCCGGCGGAAGTAAAAAGGGAAGAACGCTGGACATCTCTTCCAAGATTAAAAAGGAGTACGGAATAGAAAGCTTGGCTCACTTTACCTGTGTGGGACACTCTGTTGATGAGATTGACAGCATGCTCCTTCGAATGGAGGAAGAAAACCTGGAAAACCTTTTAGCCCTTCGTGGTGATCCTCCCGTAGATAACCCGGATTTTGATTTTTCAAAAAACGTTTTCTCCCATGCCTCCCAATTAATCCGTCATATACGAAAGCAAAATGATTTTTGTATTGCTGCGGCTGCGTACCCGGAAGGTCACGCAGATTCTCCGAGAATTAAATTTGATATGCACTATTTAAAAATGAAGGTTGATGCAGGAGTTGACTTTCTTATCACACAGCTTTTTTTCGATAACCGGGTCTTTTATGATTTTCTCGACAAGTGTGCAATATACCATATCAACTGCCCGGTATTGCCCGGAGTAATGCCAATTTTCAAAGCCGATCAGATCAAAAGAATTGCTTTGATGTGCGGGGCATCAATGCCTGCAAAACTTGTATTGTTATTGGATAAGTATGGAAACTCATCCGATATGGAAAAGGCAGGTATTGAATATGCTTCCGAACAGATTCAGGATTTGCTTGCAAGCGGTGTTGATGGGGTACATATTAACACCATGAACCGCGTAGGTGCGACTCGGGAAATACTCCATAACATTGGGAAGCTCTGATCATCTTATTCCTGTAAATTGAAAACCTCTTCCAGGGTCTTCCCGGGGTCCTCGCGAATCATGGTATCGATGAAATTCTTCTCTGTTATGCAATGCAAAATATTCAGATCGCGGTTGGCAATATGGAGAATGTGGTATTGATCGTAATCCAGCAACAAAAGCGCCTCACCCAGACTTACCTCCTTCAGCACAAGTATGTGCCTGATTGGGTATGCCTTTTTCTTTAAAATTCTTTGCTTTCGACGTATTAACGCATTCAAGTTCAACTGGTTCACCGACCTTTTCATGGATTGTATGCCTGGAAGGAGGGCAATTGCTATAAACAAGCTTGGGTTTTTATATACAAAGAATAAAGCTAAGCCTGCCATCAGCAGAAAAATCCTTACCCCGCATCCTATCCGCCTCATAATTTTTATGGTGCGAGTTGAGCCTAGCCGGCTGTATAGCAGCACCAGCAAAACATTTCCCCCGTCCATAGGATACAGCGGAATTAGGTTAAACAAACCAATCAACAGGTTTGCCTTTACTAGTTCACTGTAAATCCAATACCGCCCGGGCAATAACGCAAAGACTGCCGCAGACAGCAAATTTCCAGCCGGACCGCAGGCACAGATGACGCATTGGCTCCATTTTTCGGGTGGTGTATTTCTCCATACCGCACGGAAGCCACCCGGAACAAAAAGAACACGGAAGCCATCCCGGGAGAACACCCTGCCTGCGAGCAGGTGAAAAGCTTCATGGATAAACAGTGCTGCCAAGAAGATTAAAACAGACCGCATCAATCCGAAACCTGAAGATACTGTACACACTCATCATAGGTGTCGGTTAAGGATTTACATATATCTTCGCCAGAGACGTGCTGCTCCACCACTTGGAAGCGTATCTCGGATATGATGCTTTGAAGCAGTTTTTCAGTGCTGTTCTGAAACCAGATGCACAAAATAATAATCATAATACAGATGTAGGACTGGATCATGATCTTTCTGGCGAAAATTGATCTGCCATTACTCTTTCTTGTTTTTTTGACAGTTCTGGTATAGGACGAGTATGAGGGAATACGCCTGGTATAGGGGATTCCTTTCATCATGTAACTCAATCAAATCCATCCCGAACTTGCTTTTCCAGAATAATTATATGGTGCTTTTATCCCGAATATGAATTTATCAAATGAGCCTAAGACCTCTGTTTGTCTAAAGATCACGAACAGTGCGCAAGTGCGCTTTGAGCATCTGTAAAAATTGGACAAATCGAGGAATTGATTCCTCTTTATGCACATAAAAAAACTCCAAGCTGACAGCCAGCCTGGAGTAAAAGCCTTAATCAATTGACTTTTGTGCCGGTACAAAATGATTACCGGCATAGGCATTTAATGTTGCAGGCTCTAATATACCTGCAGTACTTTCATGTCCCGAAATGCCGTTTCCCTATATTTTGACACCTAGCCAAATGCTAGGTGGGTACCCTGCTTTACCGCTCTTACTTCCTCTGCCGTTGCAACCGATTTGAACCGGTGTCGGAATTATCTTGAGGCCTGTAATACCGATAAAAACAATCGGGTTCCCGTAAGTCTACTGTAGGTTCAAAATAATAGGTTATAATCGAACACTTCAGGAACATGAACCAATCTCTGAACCAATTATATCACCAATCTGATTATTTCTCAACGCCTTTCGAACAAAAAAACCCTGGAAATCGCTTGTAAAGCTTGCCAATAAGGTTTAAAATCTATATTAACATTATGGTATGGATTTCAATACAATATCATTTTTTCATCCAAAGGACATCCTTCTTTCAGCTTACCTGGACATTAACTCTGATCGGTGGGCAGGTTTTTGATAGAAAGGGCAAGTGAATCAAAAAAATATGAGAGATTGATTGAGAGGTGTTATTATGTCTGAACAGATTAGAATGATTGCAGCGAGAATTAGGGAACTTCGCGAGATCGCAGGTTATACTACAGAACAGGTTGCTTCTATGGTGAATATCCCTTCAGAGGTCTATGCTGGATATGAAAGCGGAAACCAGGACATTCCTATTGGTTTTCTTAATGAGTTTGCCAATCGTTTTCATGTTGACCTGACCGAATTACTTACAGGTAAGTCACCCAAGCTAACGCATTTTTCACTGGTGCGAAAGGGAAAGGGGATCAGTGTTCAAAGGAGGACACCCTATCAATACCAAAGCCTTGCATATAATTTTGTGAATAAAAAGGCTGAACCGTTCCTGGTAACTGTCCTTCCAAATAAAGAGGCCTCTGTCTCGATGAATTCCCACCCCGGCCAGGAGTTTAACTATGTATTGAAGGGCACACTGATGATCGTCATTGACGGAAAAGAATTTGTGTTAAATGCAGGAGATTCTCTTTATTTTGACGCCTCTTTACCCCATGGCATGAAGGCCATGGAAAGTGAACCGGCAGAATTTCTTGCAATAATTTTTTAGGAGAGAGAATATGCTTGAAAAATATTTGAAAAAAACTGAATTTGAATCATATGATGATTTCATCAACAATTTCTCGATAAATGTACCGCCCAATTTCAATTTTTCCTATGATATTGTAGATGAATACGCAAAGACCGAGCCGGATAAAAAGGCTCTGGTCTGGTGTGATGACAACAACGAGGAAGCCATTTTTACTTTCGCAGATTTGAAGCGTTACAGCAATCAAACCGCCAATTACTTTAAATCCCTCGGTATTGGCAAAGGGGATCCGGTTATGCTGGTCCTGAAAAGAAGGTATGAGTTCTGGTTTTGTATTCTCGCCCTTCATAAGCTAGGGGCTATCTGCATTCCTGCAACCCATCTCCTAACGAAAAAAGATTTCTCCTATAGAAATAATGCTGCAAGTATCAAAATGGTTGTTACGGTAAATGAACCCGAGGTGCTTGATAATGTTGATGCGGCCATGGAGGAATCTCCGACTCTGACAAAGAGGGTTTGCCTGTTTGGTAAACGGAATGGCTGGCATACCTTTCATGGTGAATTCGAAAACTTTTCTGATGAATTTGACCGTCCACAAGGTGATTTAGATGTGTCGAATCAGGATATCATGCTGATCTACTTCACTTCCGGAACCACGGGAATGCCCAAAATGGTCCGGCATAACTTCACTTATCCGCTTGGACACATCATCACAGCAAAATACTGGCAGAATGTTCAGAACAATGGGCTCCATTTTACAGTCTCGGATACAGGATGGGCAAAATCAGTATGGGGAAAACTATATGGTCAGTGGATTTGCGGGTCAGCGGTTTTTGTCTATGACTACAACCATAAATTCCATCCGACTGATCTGCTACGCATGATTGAAAAGTATGACATTACAACATTTTGCGCTCCTCCCACCATCTACCGGTTCTTTATTAAGTCTGATCTAAAGGCCTACCACTTTAAAGCGCTTAAGTATTGCGTTGTTGCTGGAGAGCCGCTGAACCCCGAAGTATACAGACAATTTTATGATGCAACAGGGATTAAACTTATGGAAGGATATGGACAGACCGAAATGACCGTTGCATTGGCAACCCTGCCCTGGATGAACCCGAAGCCTGGCTCCATGGGCCGCCCGGTAGCCGGATATGACATCGTTCTGTTGGATCACAACGGTAATGTCTGTGAACCCGGTGAAGAGGGGCAGATTGTATTGCGCACCGACCAGGAAAAACCGGTTGGCCTGTTTGATGGCTATTACCGGGATGACGAACTGACCCGTTCGGTTTGGCATGAAGGCGTATATTATACTGGAGACATGGCATGGCAGGATGAAGACGGATACTACTGGTTTGTAGGACGCGCAGATGACGTCATCAAAAGCTCTGGATACCGGATTGGCCCCTTTGAAGTTGAAAGCGCACTGATGGAACATCCCGCTGTCTTGGAATGTGCGATTACTGCGGTCCCAGATGAAATCCGCGGTCAGATTGTTAAGGCCACCGTTGTGCTTGCAAATGGATACAATGCTTGCGATGAAATGGTAAAAACGCTGCAGGAGCATGTGAAAAAGGTGACTGCGCCGTATAAATATCCCAGGGTGATTGAGTTTGTCACCGAATTGCCGAAGACCATCAGTGGTAAAATCCGCAGGGTGGAGATTCGGGATAAGGATAAAGACAAGCAGTAGTATGACACATCGTAGAACATAGAAGCCAGGGGAAATGCACCCCTGGCTTTATACTTGTTGGATTCTATGCGTCGTATGACACCCTCTAGCTGGTTTGTAATGAATTCTTGATCATATTCTTCCAATCTTTTCTCGATATAGCTTGTATCTTCATCTGATATATCCGGAATGAAATCGGCTCCTATTTTTCCTCTGTTACAGACCCTGGTCTGCCTGGTTTCGGTCTATGATCTGCAAGGCCTGTTCCAGATCGATGGCACCGGTATAGATGGCTTTTCCGGTGATGGCACCAGCGGCACCGATCTCCTTAAGAGCTACTAAATCCTGTATGGAGCTTACGCCACCCGATGCAATAACTTCCATGCCGACGGCCTGAATCATCTCCTGCATGGCTTTAAGGTTCGGCCCCGACAGCATACCATCGGTAGCAATATCGGTATAAATGATCACTTTACAGCCAAGGCGCTCCATCATTTTAGCAAATTCGATCGCTGTATGATCACTTAGCCTTTCCCAGCCTTCGATGGCTACCTTACCATCTTTGGCATCGATCCCCACAGCAATTCTTTCAGGATACTTGGCTAGTGCTTGACTGACAAGCTGTGGATTGTTAACAGCCGCAGTGCCCAATATGACCCTCTTAACCCCTGAGGACAAGACCACATCAATGTCATCCATCGTTCGGATTCCACCGCCCACCTGGATAGGAATATCTGAAACCAATGCTATTTCAGATATGGTCTTCCTGTTCTTTGAAACACCACATCTGGCACCATCCAGATCAACGATATGAAGCCACTGGGCACCCATACCGATCCACTTCCTGGCCATGGCAACAGGGCTTCCAAAAACCGTCTCATCTTCAAATCGGCCCTGTAAAAGCCTTACACAGCGTCCCTCTTTGATATCTATCGCAGGGTAAATTATCATTGATTTTTAACCACCTTTATAAAATTAGTCAGTATTGCCATACCGATATCGCCGCTCTTTTCTGGATGAAACTGAGTGCCATGCACATTCTCTTTACCAATAGCAACATCAATTTCGATACCATAACAGCTCTTTGCAGTGACAATGCTTTTATCCTTCGCATCCACGTAGTAGGAATGAATAAAATACACATAGGGATCTTCCTGAAGCCCAGCAAATAGCGGTGAATCTTTTTGTATCTGCAAATTGTTCCAACCCATATGAGGAACTTTCAGGCCCATATTCCTGGGAATGTGTTTCACCGCCCCACTGAAGATACCAAGACCTCTGACCGTTTTTCCGTCTTCAGCATGTTCTTCACTGTAATCAAACAGCATTTGGTATCCCAGGCATATTCCCAGAAAAGGAACACCCTTGCGAATGACCTTTTTAACAACATCACTCAAGCCTGTAGACCTGAGGTTTTCAATGCAGTCCTTGAATGCGCCCACACCGGGCAGTACAACGCCATCAGCGTTCATGATTTCATCAGGCCTGCGGGTCACAACGATTTCGTTATGGATAAACGCAAGGGCCTTTTGGACGCTTCCAATATTTCCCGCTTCATAATCGATGACAGCAACCCTGCAAGCTCCTAAGCCCATATGAATTTTTCACCTGTGATCCGTTCACAGGCCTCGACATATTTCGCTTGAGTCTTTTCAATAATCTCTTTTGGTAAGCGCGGCGCTGGAGGCTTCTTATCCCAGTTAAGAGTCTCCAGATACTCTCTGAGGTATTGTTTGTCGAAGCTTTTTTGTGCCCTTCCTGGCTGATAATCATTAACGGGCCAGAACCTTGACGAATCCGGGGTAAACATTTCATCGGCGATCACCAATTCGCCATTCAGATAGCCGAATTCAAACTTCGTATCGGCAATGATGATTCCCCTGCTCTCTGCATATTTACAGGCTACTTTATATAGAGCCAGAGATTTGTCCCGCAGAATTTGTGCGCGCTCAAGTCCGATGGTGGCCACTAGTTCGTCAAAACTGATATTGATATCATGGCCTTCCTCTGCCTTTGTTGATGGCGAGAAGATCGGCTCGGGAAGCTTTTCTGCCTGTTTAAGGCCTTCTGGAAGCCGGATTCCGCAAATACTTCCGGTGGCCAGATAGTCCCTCAGACCTGAACCTTCCAGATAGCCCCTGACGATGCACTCCACCTTTTCCATTTGGATCCGCTTAACCAGCATCGATCTCCCCTGGAGTTCATTTTTAAATTTTGACAACCCCATTGGGTACTCGGATACATCTGTAGTAATGATATGGTTTCCAATGATCTCTCTGGTATAGTTAAACCAAAACTCGGATATCGCATTTAGCACTCTGCCCTTATTGGGGATTAAGTCATCAAAAACCACATCAAAAGCCGAGATCCTGTCGGTGGTGATCATTAAGAGCTTATCTTCGCCAACTTCATAGATGTCCCGCACTTTTCCTTTTACAAATAAGGGTAAATCAATAAAATCCGTGTCTCGTAGCAGCATATGTTTCATCCTTTCTGCTTATAAGCAATCAGCTGCTGTTTTTATATCCCTGCTCTGATGCTTACAGATCTGTTAGTAAAGCTTATGTCCGGAATTCTTTAGTATAATTTTTTCCTATATCCGTTAAGTGTTCTGTTTATTACAGGATGCCCTTGGTTGACAGAACACCTGAGATTCTATTGTCAATCGCCGAAGCCTGGCGAAGCGCTTGCCCGAATGCCTTAAAAACTGCTTCTGCAATATGGTGATTGTTCTTACCGTGCATCAGTTGAAGATGCAATGTGATTCCCCCGTGTACCGCTACTGCCCGGAAAAACTCCTCGACCATTTCGGTTTCCATATCGCCCAATAAAGGGGTTGAGAAGGGAACATCAAACCAGAGAAAAGGTCTGGACGACAGATCCATCGATGCCATTGCCAGCGCTTCATCCATTGGAACAAATGCCGTTCCGTAACGCTGGATGGATTCTTTTCCTCCCAAAGCAGCAGAAATTGCTTGCCCCAGCACGATACCGATATCTTCGATGGAATGATGCGAATCCACCTGCAGATCTCCTCTGCATGAAACCTGCAAATCAAGCAGGGCATGCTTTGCAAGCAGTATCAACATGTGATCAAAAAAACCAATACCGCTATCAACCTGCGCAGTACCTGTACCGTCAAGAACTAGTTTCACTTGGATATCGGTTTCACCGGTTTTCCGGGTTACTTCCGCGGATCTTTTCATACCATTTCTCCTCCCCCGACACTGTTATTCATCATATTCATGAGACCTCATGTCCAGCGTCCAGTATAGCAGGTCACGTTTAGATTATACCATGAATCAGTGAAAATCATCGTTACTGTTCACACCCTATATAATTGAGATATCGCTGTGCATAACGGAAACTACGCTCATGATTCATGATACAATACTCTCGGGCACCCGTTCGAAATCTCTGATTTCGGTAGCGGGTGAGGTTATTATACCACCAACGTTTTCAGCTTTTCAATAAAAAACCCCATTTCATCATCGGTGCCTATTGAAACCCGCAGCCAATTCTCGATCCCTGGCTGTTGAAAGTGCCTGACTAATATTCCACCCTTCTTCAGTTCCAAGAACAACTCCCTTCCAGCATAATCTTCATGACAGATAAACAAAAAATTGGTGCTGGACGGCAGTACCCTGAAACCCATAGAGGTCAATTCTTCTCTAACCGATTCCCTTGTTTTTATAACCTTATCACAAATCCGGCGGGTATACTCCCAGTCTTGAATGGCCGCGATTGCTGCCTTTTGCGCAATCCTGTCCAGCGTATAGGAGTTGAAGGAGTTCATCACCCTGTTCAGTCCTTCTATCAGTGAAGAATTCCCGATGGCATACCCAACTCTTAAGCCAGCCATGGAACGGGACTTGGAAAAGGTATGGATGACCAAAAGGTTGTCATATCGATCCACCAAGGAGATTGCTGACTGCGCACCGAAATCAACGTAGGCCTCATCAACAATCACCAGGGTGTCAGGTAAACGCTGCAATAGATCCTCAATAGCTTCCAAGCCGATGGCTATGCCTGTCGGAGCATTGGGGTTCGCCAATAATATTCCTTTCATGCCATCGGGAAAATTCCCAGGCTTGAAGGAAAAATCTTTTTCCATCGGAATCGTTTTATACGAAATTCTGAAGAGATCGGCATAAATAGGGTAGAAGCTATAGGTAATTTCCGGGAATGATACTGTATCCGTTGGATCAAAAAAAGCCGGGAAACAAAAGGCCAGCACCTCATCGGATCCATTTCCGACAAACACACAATCGGCAGAAGTTTTATAATATTCTGCCAGTGTTTCTTTCAGCTGAATTGCATTGGGATCTGGATACAGCCTTACATCCGCGCTCGTTTCGCTCTTGATTGCCTCCAAAACCCTCGGTGAAGGAGGATAAGGATTTTCATTCGTGTTCAGCTTGATATATTTTTTATCCTGTGGCTGCTCACCGGGAATATACGGCGTAAGACCTTTATTGATACTACTCCAAAATTTCATGCTTCATCCTCCCTGAAACGGATACGAATCGAATTTGCGTGTGCATCAAGGCCCTCGGCCATGGCAAACCTTTCCGTATCTCTCCATAGATTTGATAGTGCTTCCTTTGAATAAGCAATTATACTGGACTTTTTCACAAAATCATTCACCGACAGAGGCGAAGAAAACCTTGCCGTACCGTTGGTGGGCAGGATATGGTTCGGTCCAGCCATATAATCTCCCAGGGGTTCCGGTGTATATTCTCCGAGAAAAATTGCGCCTGCATTTCGCACACTGCCCAGCAGCTCAAAAGGATTTTTCACATACAATTCCAAATGTTCGGGTGCAATCCGGTTAGAAATCTCAACCGCCTGGGCAAGAGAATCTACCAGAACAGCCGCGCCACAATTATTGACCGACTTCAGGATAAACTGCTTCCGCGAAAGTGTTTCAACCTGTTTGTTCATCTCAGCCGTAACCTGATCGATTAACTCTTTTGAGGTGGTAACCAAAACTGCCGAGGCCATGACATCATGCTCCGCCTGAGATAGCAAATCGGCAGCAACATATTCAGGACGGGCATGTTCATCCGCAATCACCAGAACCTCACTGGGGCCCGCTATCATGTCTATATCACAAACACCATACACCATTCGCTTTGCTGCAGCCACATAAATATTCCCAGGCCCGGTGATCTTATCAACTTTGGGCACGGTTTCAGTACCATAGGCCATCGCTGCAACTGCCTGTGCGCCGCCTGCGGTAAATACCCGATCTACACCTGCTATCTGTGCACATGCAAGAATAACCGGATCGGGTAACCCATTTTTACCTGGCGGTGTAAACAGAATGATTTCGTCCACGCCAGCCACCTTGGCAGGGATAACATTCATCAGGACTGAAGAAGGCAGCGGTGCGGTTCCACCTGGAACATATACCCCTACCCGTTCCAATGGCGTTACTTTTTGCCCCAGCAGAACTCCGTCCGATTCCGTGGTAAACCAGGAATTCTCCTTCTGTTTCTCATGAAAGGAGCGGATATTCTCCATTGCTCTTTTTATAGAAGACAGAAGCTCCGGGTCGATCGTTTCAAGCGCTTGCTGAAGAATATTCTTTTCCACTTCTAAGGTCTTTATTTCCACACCATCAAACATTTTCGTATATTGGATTACAGCTTTATCCCCTTTCAGTCTGACTTCCCTTAGGATACTACTCACCGTATCGGCAACTTCCTTTTGTTCTTCGCTGTTTCTTGAGTTCAAGAGAACCATTAGCTGGTCCAATTCTTTTATTGAATAACAATTTAATTTCATTTCCCTACCACTCTTTCCTGAATCGGGGGACTGTGCCCCTTTTGTATATCGCGGTTGCACCATTGAACTTTTCATGCTTACTCGCTTTGTGTCTTTTTCATGTCTATCTGGTCGCGAATGCTCACAATAATACGGTTGATCCTTTCGCTCTCCATCTTCATGCTGACCCTGTTTACAATCATGCGTGCGGTTATCTCAGCAATTGTGTCTAGAATTACCAAGTCATTCTCCTTAAGGGTTTTCCCGGTTTCCACAAGGTCCACGATCACCTCTGACAACCCCACCAAAGGCGCCAGCTCCACCGAACCGTTTAGTTTAATGATCTCCACCGATTCGCGGCGTTTATGGCGGAAATATTCCTTGGCTATTTCGGGGTATTTTGTTGCCACCCGCGTAATCGTAAGATTATCCATGTTGCCTTCCAGTTCCATTGGACCAGCAACACACATCCTACAGGCAGCGAAACCCAAGTTCAGAACCTCGTAAAGGTCCCTGCCTTCTTCAAGCAGTGTGTCCTTTCCGACGATACCAATATCAGCCGCACCATACTCAACATAGGTCGGGACATCTGCAGGCTTTGCCAGGAAAAATCGAATTTTATTTTTTTCATCCGTTAGAATAAGCTTCCTTGTTTTTTCCTTTAACCCGGAGCAGTCGATACCTGCCCCTTCCAGTAGATCGATTGATAATTCGGTTAATCTCCCTTTCGAGAGAGCAATCGTCAAATACCGCATGCATTTCCCGCCTTTCCTATACGAATTATACTTCCATAACGTTAATCGCGTCTTCGTTTTCAACGAATATGATTTTATTCATGCCCCGGGTTTTTGCATAGTTCAGAGCCTGTTCAATCTCCATCCCGGCTATATCCAGCTCTGCAACCATGCCTTTTTCCATGATTTCGTTGAAAAGAGCAAAGGCCTTTTTCCTCCCCAAAGCCTTATACATAATATAGGTCCCTCCACCGGGTAACTCGGGTAGCTTTCTCTGGCGTTCCAAAGCCATCATGATCATGTTCACCCCTAAAGAAAACCCAGTTGCAGGACAGTCCCGCCCAAACCGCTGAAGCAGATTGTCATACCGTCCTCCGCTTAACACCGGAAAACCTACACCATACGTAAACCCTCTGAAAACAATTCCAGTATAATAGTTCATGCTTTGAACCATTCCCAAATCGATAGATACAAATTTGCACAAACCCCAGTCTTCGAGGATCTCAAGCACCTTTTTCAGATATTCCAGCGCCTGCATTGCCTTTCCGCTGACATTCTTTTTCTGCAGTTCTTCTATCAGCTCTCTGGAACCAAAATACCGTGGCAGGTTTAGAATTAACTCTTTTAGATCCTGTGAAATAGGCTGTCGATTTACCAGTTGCTCAACACCAACGAAGTCCTTGGTATCGATCAGCTCTCGTATCTCTTCGGCTTCCATTGCAGATAATCCGGATTGCTCCATCAGCCCTCTGAAAAAATCAACTTGCCCGATATCAATCTGGAACTCTTCGATTCCTGCTATTTGCAACGCTTTAATGGCCAGCGCAATCAGTTCTGCGTCTGCCTCTGGGCTTTTTATCCCCAATATTTCGACCCCAGCCTGCGTGTACTCCTTCTGCTTACCGCCACCAAGTTCGTTATATGAAAAGGTATTCCCAATATAGCAGCACTTCACAGGCCACAGGTTTTCCTTCATCTTTGTAGCGGCGATTCTGGCAATGGGAATGGTCATATCCGGCCTTAATACAAGAATGCGACCTTGTTGATCAGAAAATTTAAACATCCCCTCCTGTGGAATAAGACTTTGCTCGCCGGAGAAAACATCATAAAACTCTACCGACGGTGTTTCCAGTTCCCTGTAACCGCTTCTCAGAAATAACATTCTAAGTTGGTTTTCCAGGTTTCTTTTTACATAGCATCCTTCAAACAAAATGTCCTGCATTCCCTCAGGTGTATAGATGTTCCATTTCCGCATTACTTCACCCCGCTATTGCTTTATTTCGTTAAAGTGATATAGTAATAATTGCAACCATTATATACTGCTTTTTCCAACGTGTCAATAATTATTTTTCTTAAGTTCCCCAATCGTGCTCCCGTTTTATAACAGACCAGCTGCCTTCCGGCGATAATTCAATACCTTGTAGTTTTCTAGAGTGCGAAAAGGATTGATGGTGGATTCAGCAGATGATATACTGTGGTTTGAAACATCTTTTGTGAATCCGAAAAGGCTCCTCAATGAAAGCCACACTGGCTATTTGGCATTTGAGATTTCGAGCAGCTATTCTTCTCATGTTGAACAATCGGATTAACAGACTTTGGGCTATTAGGGAGGAAACTATGATTAAAGCAGTAATATTTGATATGGATGGTGTTATTATTGACAGCGAGCCTATCCATTTTAAATCTGATCAATTAACTTTGAAGCATTTCGGAAAAGACGTGTCCCAGGATGAATTGATTCGTTATGTGGGCGTCTCTAATGCCATGATGTGGACAGAGCTTAAAGAAAAATATCAGCTTGCGCCTTCAGTTGAGGAATTAATGGAAAAACAGTCCTATTTTAGGGATGCGCTTACAGCGGATGAAAAGCTGGAACCCATACCCGGCATCATCGAATTACTGGATGAAATTAAAAGGGCACGCGTAAAGATCGGGCTGGCCTCCTCTTCAGTCAGAAGCTTTATTGCGCTGGTACTAAACAATCTGGAAATTAACCATTATTTTGATGCGGTTGTCAGCGGAGAGGACGTGAAGAGGAGTAAGCCGCAACCGGATATCTTTCTGAAAGCAGCGGAAAAACTACAGGTAAGCCCAGATGCCTGCCTTGTGATAGAAGACTCCCAGCATGGTGTTAAGGCTGCCATTCAGGCAGGTATGACGTGTATCGGCTTTAATAATCCAAACTCCGGCTCACAGGACTTATCCCTGGCCCATACCCTTGTATCATCCATAACTGAAATTCCTAACTATTTTCGCTCCTTATCATGTTAACCTTTACTTTATTACAGAATCGTCTTCACTGAGCTTATACCTATATGGTGCAATGGATTGGTATTATGCCAACATTACAGATATTGCTGGCAAGAATTATAGAGAGTGGATCAGGATGGATATAATAGTTTATATTTTGCTTACAATTGCTATAGCTTTTTTTGTTAAGGTGTATAGCCACAGAAAAAATGTCAGAAAAATGCGGGAAGCTTTATGCAAGCAGTTTGGTAAAAAACCCAAAGCAAGAAAGTACGACTTTGAGAATTTGGGATACCACTGGAATGAGTATAAGAAAATCCTCCCTGAAGCGGAGATGATAGATGAGATTACATGGAACGACTTGGAAATGGATAAGTTGTTTTCCAGAGTGAACAATTGCAGCTCATTTATCGGTGAGCAGGTTTTGTACTCTACGCTTCACCGCCTTCCTGCAAATAAGGCATACACCGAGTCTCTTGAAGAAAGAATTCAATTTTTCCTTGAAAAGGATGGGGAAAGGCTTGATATGCAACTATTATTATCAAGTCTTGGAAAAGATAGCTCTAGCTATTTTCTGCCCCGGTTTATGTCTGACTTGAAGGGATTCGAAATCAGTGGAATATGGAAATATCGGGTTATGCAGATTTTGCTGTTTTCCTTTACAGTATTGTCAGTTATATTTCGCGATGCAACTTTTATTATGTTAGCCTCATTCATATTCACAATTAACCTGGTTATATACTCCAGACAAAAGCATAAGTATGAGATTCACCTTGACGCCCTGGGAAATATTGCAGCTATTATTTCTGTTGGAAAGAAAATTGCGAGCTCAAAAGCTATTTCTTATGAAAGCAAATTTAATGAGTTAAAAAAAGATGTCGATTCATTAAAAAAACTATCGTATAAAATAATCAGTGTAAAAAGTAAAAAAAATGCTGTTCTTTCGGGAGACGCATTTGCCATTTTTTATGACTATATAGTGGGCGGAACCTTAATTGATTTTACTAAATATGAACAGATAATTCGCAGGCTTAAGAATAAAGAAGAGGACTTCATGGATTTGTATGTAAAAATAGGCATGATTGATACTGCAATAGCAACAGGCTCTTTCAGAAAAAGCCTTCCTCATTATTCTATGCCATCGCTAAGTAACAATAAAATATTGCAGATCCAGGATATATATCATCCGTTAATTGATAAACCTGTTTTTAACTCCGTGTTGTTAGACAAAAACTGTATTATCACTGGTTCTAACGCATCCGGGAAATCTACTTTTATTAAAGCGGTCGCTATAAATATTATTTTGGCGCAATGCTTGAATACGTGCATGGCAAAAAAAATGGTTATGCCCTATTCAACAGTTATAACATCCATGGCAGTCACCGATGATCTGATGGCCGGTGAAAGCTACTACATTAGGGAGATTAAATATTTAAAAAGAATAATAGAAAGCTTAAGAGATGATAGATTTGTTATTTGTATAATAGACGAAATACTAAGGGGTACCAACACAGAAGAAAGAATTGCTGCTTCCGCTTCAATACTTAGATATATTAGTAAAAAGAATTGTCTCGCAATTGCGGCTACGCATGATTTAGAGCTTACATCAATTCTTGGTGGCCTGTATGCAAACTACCATTTCCGTGAGTTAATGCATGAAAAAGACATCATCTTTGATTACAAGATATATGATGGAGTCACGAAAACCAGGAATGCGATTAGACTATTGAAACATGTCGGGTTTCCTGATGAAATAATCAGTGAAGCTGAGAACTTCAGGTTGAATTTCTAATGTATGTTATATCTAGTAAAACTTTGCCCTAGTGAAGTAGCATATCTTTCCCGCTAAATTTAACGACACGTTTTTGAGCATATACTCAACATTCCAGATATGTATTTTCACCTTCCACATTCCCAATTTCCTCAACAGCACTATAGTTATGATCAATATCCTTAACAGACACAACCGGAATTCCTTTTATGTTCATCATTCCTATATAAGATACTTGAGTTTTGTTATCATTAATATTTAAGAATTCCGGTATGATATCTTTTATATTTATATCACCAATATTATCTAATATAATGTATAGTTGCTGTTTTTCTTTTATTGGAAAAACCGCTGTCACTTTAGCCGGTGACAGGGACTGCAAAGTGAAGGTGAAAGAGATAAACGGTGCATATGGAAACCAAATCGGTTATAATAGCAATAGAAACGAAAGCTTTGGTACAGATGCTTTTGTCCTTCCTGTTGCGGGCTGTATTGCAACAGGCGATTATGGATATGACATTAAGTATAATCATGTTTGCGATATCGCGCCACCTGATGGGTTTTCAAAGTGGTATGAGCTACCTGAATATATTCCTTCGGTGCGTATCCCATTACTAAATGACTGTTACCTGTTATATGGGCATAATGGAGGTTATAATGAGAAACATGAAAAGTTCATTCATCGAAAAAATAGCCCGGTTTATGGCCGGAAGAAACGGCATGGATAGCCTGAACAAGTTTATTTTTTGGTTTTATGTTGCGTTACTGGTTATTAATTTGTTCCTGAGGAGTTTTATTCTCTCATACTTGGAATTGGTTTTGGTGGGCGTCTATATTTTCCGAACCTTGTCAAGGAACATATGGAAAAGGCAGGAGGAAAACCGAAAGTACCTCATTGTTCAGCATAGGGTTGCAAAGTGGTTAAAACTGCAAAGGTGTAAATGGACAGATCGAAAAGCAAAAGTATATCGGAAATGCCCCAGTTGCAAAAGGACACTCCGTTTGCCCAGAACAAAGGGAAAGCATGAGGTGAATTGCCCAGTTTGCCATCACAATTTTCACGTTAAGGTATAATGCTCATTCTCTATAATGAATTAGCATAAACCTATATGGCAGTTCTGCCTCATCCCGTGTCGCTATTGCAACCAGTTTTTATTATTTGAAGCCTGCCCTCCGGTGTTTGACTAGCTGTTATATATAATCACCGTGGTATTTTTACCACTTTTCATAATGTACCTTTTCGGCATCGAACCTGTCAATTGTTTGTTTGTCTTCATTTTTATGTCCAATAACGACCAAACCAATGGGGACGATATGCTCTGGGAATTCCATAACCCCGGTTACAGACTTTGTAAGCCTGGTAACAGGATATAGCCCGCACCAGACTGCTCCAAGGCCAATACCATGCGCCGCCAGCAACATGTTTTGTATGGCTGCGGAGCAATCCTCCGCCAAAAAACCGGGCCTGGTCTCTACATTGCTGTCACCACATACAACAATTCCACAGCCAGCCTGGGGCAGCATTTTAGCATATGGATGTACCTGAGCAATGTTTTCAAGGGTTTTCTTCTCTCGTAATACAACGAAGTGCCAGGGTTGCTTGTTGTGTGCAGAAGGTGCGGCGAACCCCGCACGAAGGATAATATTAAGCTGTTCTTCCGTAATTTCTTCACCTGTATACTTTCGGATGCTTCTTCTGGTAAAGATAGCCTCTAGAATATCCATAGAGCAAACCTCCTTTAGGTTAATCTTCATGTTTCCTTGAAACAACTCTATATTATACCCGCTGTCAAAACATAAAACACACACCGAAGATCCACTGGCAGTTATTTTTCGTATCTCCGCTTTGCGCTTTGTTCCAGTGGATATACATAAACACACATTTTATCAACAATGGCATTGTTCAGAACATGGTTACCTGTTTTTCTTCCTTGTCTTCATCCTTCAAATAATAACCCATGGCCGGGATATTTTTCGTTCTGTAGTAGTCTGTATCTGCAAAGGATACTTCGTCCAGTTCACGGATTTTGCTCATGATACTGCCTTTTTTTGATCTCAGCACCTGGATACCGACGGAAGTCCTTGTCGTTTTTTCGTTTACGTCTTTCGTATTGAAAATAAGCACTTTATCAATATTGGAAAACGCAACAAGCTCTCTGTCTTCCTGCAAAAAACGAATATCACAAAGTGGTGAACTGTTCGAATAGGCATTCGCCAGCTTTTTACGATTGGTTTTTGTTGCATAGCTGGCAAGTGGTATTTTTGCTGATTTCCCATTATGAAATGAGAACAATATATGGCCAGAATAATCCTCGGTGCAGACCATATACAGAATCCTTTCATTGGGTGCCAACTCAAGCAGGTTTTCAAGATATTCTCCCAAGCTGGACGCCTTGCAGTCGTTAATTTCATGAACCTTCATTTTATATGCGGTATATTGGTCTGATATAAGGATTAGTTCAGCTTTGTTCCTTGCTTCAAGCTCTTGAACAATCACATCTTCTTCCTTCAGCTTTTGTTCTCCGGCCGAGCGGAGAGATGTCAGCGGAATCTTTTTCAGATAACCCTGCTGTGTTAGAAACAGTTTTACGTTATAATCTTCAATGAGAATTTCGTGTGTAATTTCTTCAATATTATCTTCATGTAACACTCCAGTTTTTCTGTCCTTACCGTACTTTTTCGATATTTCCTTCAGCTGCGCACAGATGATATTCAATACCCTGGACTCTTTACGGTATATATCCTTAAGGTCGGCAATTTCGGCTATCAATGACTCCATCTCGGAGGTTTGCTTTAAAATGTATTCCCTGTTCAGGTTTCTAAGCTTTATCTCTGCGATATATTCTGCCTGTAATTGATCGATATGGAAGCCCTTCATCAGGTTTGGAACCACTTCGTTTTCTTTGGTGGTACCACGAATAATCCGGATGGCTTTATCGATATCGAGAATGATTTGAGATAGCCCTTCCAGCAAATGTAGCCTTTCCGACTTTTTCTGGATGTCATAGGCGGTCTGCCTTTTAATGCACATCATTCGGAATTCAATCCAGGCATCCAAGATCCCCTTTATGCCCAAAACCTGAGGATATCCGTTTACAAGAATGTTGAAATTACAACTGAAGCTGTCTTCAAGCGGCGTCAACTTGTAGAGTTTGTTCATCAGAGTTTCCGGATCTGTGGAACGCCTTACATCAAGAGTTATTTTCAGACCTTTCAAATCGGTCTCATCCCGTACATCAGTGATTTCCTTTATTTTCCCGTCCTTTACCAATGCAGCCACAGAATCGATAATCGCTTCTGCAGTAGTGGTATATGGAATCTCATAGATCTCAATATAGTTGTTTTTTCTGTCGACACGATATCTTGCGCGAACCTTAAAGCTTCCCCGGCCGGTATCATAAATTCGTTCCAAATCCTTTTCGTTGACGATCAGATCCCCTCCGGTTGAGAAGTCCGGAGCTTTCAGGTAATCTTGAATATTAATATTGTCATTTTTGATATAAGCAACCGTCGCCTGACAAACTTCACGAAGATTAAAGCTGCAGATATTGGAAGCCATGCCCACAGCTATTCCTTGGTTAGGATTCACCAGAATATTCGGGAAAACCGAAGGCAAAAGTGTAGGTTCCTTCATGGTTGCGTCGTAATTATCGACAAAATCAACGGTATCCTTGTCGATATCCCTGAAAAGCTCTGCTGCGATATCTGCCAGCTTCACTTCCGTGTATCGTGGTGCAGCAAATTTCATATCTCTTGAATACACTCGGCCAAAGTTCCCCTTCGATTCCACCAGGGGATGAAGAAGTGCACCGTTACCTGTTGTAAGCCTGACCATTGTTTCATAGATAGCCATATCACCATGTGGATTCAGCTTCATCGTCTGTCCTACAACATTGGCGGACTTTGTTTTTATACCTTTCAAAAGACCCATCTTGTACATGGTATACAGCAGCTTGCGATGGGATGGTTTCAGGCCATCAATCTCGGGAATGGCACGGGATACAATGACGCTCATCGCATACGGCATATAGTTTTTTTCAAGCGTCTCGGTTATCGGCTGTTCAAGCACCTCAGACCGAAGTCCGACCACATTTGAGCTGTCGATTCTCTCTTTACTTTCTTCTTTTTTCTTCCGCGCCATATATTTAGTATCGCTCCCGTTTTATTCTTAATTATTCAGGATATGTCTGCAAGGCTCAAGTATTCGCTCCCAAAGTCTGCGATATACTGCTTTCTGCCTGCCAGGTTGTCGCCCAAAAGCAGGTCGAACATCTGGGCGGTTTTTTCCGCCTCGTCGGGCAGCACTTGAATCAGGCGGCGGGTGGCCGGGTTCATGGTCGTCTGCCACATCATCTCCGGCTC